>JAEEGJ010029691.1_pt1 | contig 10766 bp, 7 predicted proteins | sample 8958761 | NCBI WGS metagenome assembly JAEEGJ01 (sample SAMN16246546, study PRJNA631951) | gut metagenome | biome: gut microbiome; feature: rumen; material: RS-attached | host: Bos | place: Iran: Karaj | collected 2018-10
AACTATTTGATTCCTCAGGGATTCGCAGTGCTCGGCACCAAGTCTGCTATCAAGCAGTACGAGGAAACCCAGCGCCAGCGCGCCCACAAGGAAGCCAAGCTCGTCGCCGATGCAGAGGCCAAGGCCGCGAAGGTTGCAGCCACCCCTGTGAAGATCACCGTCAAGGTCGCCGAGAGCGGAAAGCTCTATGGAGCAGTTACCGCCGCTATGGTTGCCGAGGCTCTCACAGCCGCCGGTGTCGAGGTCGACAAGAAGGATGTCACCATTCCTGAGATCAAGGAAGTTGGCACTTTCGAAGGCAAAGTCAAGATTTACAAGAAGATCTTTGCGGATATATCCGTAGAGGTTGTTGCAGAATAAAAAATCCGGCCGGATGGCCGGATTTTTTATTTCTTACTCTTATATAGGAACCTTCGGATCTTTTGCGTCGCATTCTTCTCGAAGGGCTCCTTCATCGCATCCACCTCGCTCACCTGGGAATTCTTGCCCAGCAGCTTGTTGATGCTCTCCATCAGAGACTTCTGGCGCGCCTGGAGCATCTCGTAGAAGTGCTCCTCGCCCTCCAGGTTCCAGTCCAGGACGTTGTCCTCGAACTTCACCAGAGCCACCAGTTTGCCGTCGCGCTCCACAACCAGGCTCTCAGAGACTCCTTCCTCGTTATTGATCACCTGTTCGATTTCCTCGGGGTAGATATTCTCGCCGGAAGGCCCCAGGATAGTGTTGTTCAGGCGGCCCTTGATGTAGAAATTGCCGTACTTGTCTTCCACGGCCACGTCGTTGGTGTGGAAGAAGCCGTCGTCATCGATTACCTGCTGGGTGCGCTCGGGATCCTTATAGTATCCCATCATCACATTGTCCCCGCGGCATATAATCTCGCCCTCGCCGTTCTCGGGGTTCACGTTGGCAAGTTTCACCTCCACCTTATAAGAGGGGATGCCGATGGAACCCACTGCCGTGCGGCCTACCATTGCATTGCACACCAGCGGTGCGCATTCGGTGAGGCCGTAGCCGATGGCATAGGGGAAGTGGCACTTCTTGAGGAAAGCCTCCACGGTGGGATCGAGCTTGCTGCCGCCCACGCCGAAGAAATGAAGCTTGCCGCCGAAACTCTTGTAGAGTCTGCCTCCGACCAGGCGGTAGAACAGCCAGGGAAGGGATTTCTGCATCCAGCGCAGCGTACGGCTCTTCTGCACGGTGGGCATGATGCTCTTGCGGTACACCTTCTCGATAATCAGCGGCACGGCGCACATCACGGTGGGACGCACCTTCTTCATCGCGGGCATCAGCACGCTGGGAGATGCGGGCTTGCTCAGGTAATACACGCAGGCGCCTGCATAGATAGGATAGAGGCAGCCTATCACCATCTCGTAGGCGTGTGCCATGGGCAGGATGGACATGAAACGGTCTTTCTTGTCGCAGCGCTCGGCCTTGTGGGATGCCATGATGTTCTGGCAGAGGTTCCGGTGGCTTAGCATGACGCCCTTGGCCTTGCCGGTGGTGCCGGAAGTGTAGATGATGGTGGCCAGCTCGTCGGCAGAGGGTGTACGCACCCATCCGTCGCACTGGAAGGCCTCCTTGTCTTTCTTGATTATCTCGAAAGACTCAATGTCTATCACGAGGGTCATCTTGTCTATGATGGCCTGGCTGAGCTTGGGTAACAGCCTCTGGGACACATAGATGGCCTTGGTTTCGGAGTGGGTGAGTATGTTGGTGACTTCGTTCTCGGAGCTGTCCGGCAGGATGGGGATGGCCACGCGCCCGAAGGCGGTTGCGGTGAAGAACGCCACCGTCCAGTTGGGCATGTTCTGCGAGAGGATGGCCACCTTGTCGCCGGCACTGATGCCGAAGCGCGACAGGCGCTGGGATTCACGGTCGCAGACATCGCGGAAGCGGGCGTAGGAATAGCGGTCGCCGCCTTCTACATATTGGCTGAGTGTGCGCCTCGAATAGTGCTCTGTCGAATTCTCGAAAAGTTCCCTCAAAGTCTGGGGATAATGGTCCCTATAGGCCCTGAAGAGCCTTTTGGGATTCATACGCACGAAGAATTTGCGTATCCTGTAGGGGTGTTTGTGCTTTCTCATAATGGTTTAAGTTTATCCGGTAATATATTTTTCTTTATGTTTTCCGGTCAGGTGCAGGCCTTCGTAGTAATTCTGCACCATGGCCAGGTCGGCGCCGATGTCGCCGCTGAGAGTCAGTTTTTCACCGCAGCTGATGCGCTTGGTGCGCCAGTCGAAGTATCCCGCATAAATGGGCACTCCTGCGGCCAGGGCTATCTTGATGGCACCGGCCTTCCAGCGTTTCACCGGTTTGCGGGTGCCTTCGGGGGCGATTGCCAGTTTGAAAACATCATCCTGTTCCATCTGCTCGATAAGGCTGCGGACGAGTTCGGATGCGTTGCTGCGGTCTACCGGGATGCATCCGCAGGAGCGGAGGATGCTCCCCAGGGGCCAGAAAAAAAGCTCTTTCTTTATCATCACGTGGGCTACGTCGCCGAATGCGGTGTAGAAGAGGTAGGCCACCACGAAATCCCAGAAGGAGGTGTGGGGGACGCCAAGTATGACCGCCTTTTTCTCAGGGACGGGACCTCCAACGGAAGTCCACCCCAGGCGGCGCAGGAGCCAGCCGCAGAATCGGGCCCAGCCCTTGCTGTATGACGTCCTGTTCTTACGCATTTACGATATGTCTACGTCTTCGAGTTCCTTCTCGCTCTTGAGATTCTGGCGCAGCCAGGTCTGGCGTTCGATGGTGTTGTCGCCCATGTAGAACTCCATGATTTCGGCAATGGACTCTTCGTCCGCCAGGCGGACTGGATCCAGATGCATGTCTTCTCCGATGAAGTCTGCGAATTCATCCGAGGAAATCTCTCCGAGGCCCTTGAAACGGGTGATCTCCACCTTTGTTTTGAGGTCCGCGATGGCCTGCTCCTTCTCTTCGATGGAGTAGCAGTAGCGGTTGGCGGTCTTGTTGCGCACGCGGAAGAGGGGAGTCTGCAGGATGTGCACGTGCCCGCGGCGGATGAGGTCCGGGTAGTACTTCATGAAGAAGGTGCATACCAGCATACGGATGTGCATTCCGTCGTTATCGGCATCGGTCGCCACGATGATGTTGTTGTAGCGGAGATTCTCGAGGTCGTCCTCCACGCCCAGGGCGGATATCAGGAGGTTAAGTTCCTCATTCTCAGCTACTTTCTTGCGGCTTTCCTTATAGGAGTTGATGGGCTTTCCGCGGAGGCTGAACACCGCCTGGTAGTTGGCGTTGCGGGCTTTGGTGATGGTTCCGCTTGCGGAGTCTCCCTCGGTGATGAAGATGCTGCTGCGTTCTATGTCTTCCTGGGTCTTTTCGGTGACCTTGTCGTTGTAGTGGAAGCGGCAGTCGCGCAGTTTCTTGTTATATACGTTGGCCTTCTTGGCACGCTCGCGGGTCTTTTTCTGTATGCCTGAAATCTCTTCGCGCTCGCGCTGGGAATCCTTGATCTTATCTTCGATTACAGGAACGATCTCCTTATGGATGCGGAGATAGTTGTCCAGTTCCGTGGCCACGAAAGAGTTAACGTAGCTGCGGATGGTGGGGCCGGTGTCGAGCTTGAGCACACCGTGCTCGTCGTGGGTCTGCTTCTCCCACATGTAGTTGGATCCGAGCTTGGTCTTGGTCTGGCCCTCGAAATTAGGCTCCTGGATCTGTATGGAAATGGCTCCCACGACTCCCTGGCGGCAGTCTTCGGGGGCGTAATTCTTCTTGAAGAAATCCTTCAGGGTCTTGGCGATGGCCTCGCGGTAGGCCGCGAGATGGGTGCCCCCGTCGCGGGTGTTCTGCCCGTTCACGAAGGAGGATATGTTTTCGCCGTAGTCCCGTCCGTGGCTGAGCACAATCTCTCTGTCCTCGCCTTCCAGGTGGATGGGGGGATAGAGGGGTTCCTCGGAAAGATTCTCGTTCACGAGGTCCAGGAGGCCGTTTTCGCTCTTGTAGGGAGTGCCGTTCAGCACGAGGGTGAGGCCCTTCTTGAGGTAGGAGTAGTTCTTCACCATCGTCTCTACGTAGTCCAGGTTATAGGCGAACTTGCCGAACATCATGGGGTCGGGATAGAAAGTGACGAGGGTGCCGTTCTTTTCCTTTGGGGTCGTGTCCTTGCCGCTGTCTTTCAGCTCGCCGCGTTCGAAGCGGGCCCAGGAACTTTCGCCTTCGCGGTAGGAGCACACGTAGAACGATTCCGAAAGGGCGTTCACCGCCTTGGTGCCCACGCCGTTGAGGCCGACGCTCTTCTTGAAGACCTTGTCGTCGAACTTGCCGCCGGTGTTGAGGATGCTCACGGCTTTCACCACGGAATCCAGCGGGATGCCGCGGCCGAAGTCGCGCACGGTCACGCGGTTGTCTTCGGAGATATCCACCTGGATCTGCTTGCCGAAGCCCATCGCGTACTCGTCCACCGAGTTGTCGATGATTTCCTTGAGAAGGACGTAGATGCCGTCGCCGGGATTATTGCCGTTGCCGAGGCGGCCGATGTACATTCCGGGACGCATCCTGACGTGCTGTACGCCTTCCAGGGTACGTATGTTGTCGTCTGTGTAGTTAGTCGTGTTCGCAGTCATAACCTACAAAGATAACAAGAAAAACCCTATTTCACAACGCCCCGGAGGTGAAGAATTACAGGTTTTTTGATATCGGACAGGTATACGGTTACTGTCTTGTCAAAAGGGAATGGCCCGTCTTCGTTCGAGTAGGTGACTTCGATGGTTCCTTTCTGCCCTTTTTCCAGCGTGGAGCGAGTCCATTTGACGTTTGTGCAGCCGCAGGATGTGATTGCGGAAAGTATGGTGAGGGGCTCTTCGCCCACGTTGGTGACGGTGAAAGTGCAGTGCTGAGGACCGTCAGCCTGGGTGATGGTGCCGAAGTCGTGCACCGTGCGGTCGAATTCCGCACGGCCGCCAAACAGGACACTCAATAGAATCAATAAAAGTTTCATATTGCAAATGTAATACAAAAACCTTACCTTTGCGTCCGAGATACTAAACTAAAACAAAAGATATGGCTTACAAAATTTCACCTGACAGCTGCGTTGCCTGTGGAACGTGCCAGGGCGAGTGCCCTACCGGCGCCATCAAGGAAGGAGACGTTTATTCCATCGATCCCGAAGTCTGCATCAGCTGCGGCACTTGCGCCGGAGCATGCCCCATGGGAGCAATTTCCGAAGAGTAGACTTCTTTTACGCAGTTTTTTACGGGTTCCGTTGTACGGAATCCGTTTTTTTTGTTTATATTTGAGCACACATATAATAAATAACCAACAACTGTTTATGAGGATCAAATCTATTCTGATGCCGCTTGCAAGTTGCCTTCTGCTTACATTGCAAGTGTTCTCCGCATCTGCCCAGAACCGTACCCTCAAGGTGCAGGGAGTGGTCTCCGACTCGAAAGGGGAGACGCTCATAGGGGCAATGGTCTATGTGCAGGGCACTTCGAACGGTGCCATGACCGATGCCTCGGGCCGCTACAGCATTTCCGGCGTGCAGCCAAATGCCACCCTCGTCGCCAGCCTTATGGGCTACGAGGAACAGTCTACGAAAGTCGATGGCCGCACGACCATCGATTTTGTGCTTAAAGACGACGCCATGGTGCTGGACGAGGCGGTTGCAATCGGCTACGGCAGCCAGCGCAAGCTCACCCTGACGGGCTCCGTGACCACCACCTCCGGCGACGCCCTCGTGAAGAACTCCTCCGTCAACCTGTCACAGGGTCTTGCAGGCCGTCTTTCCGGCGTAATCGTGAACAACCGTTCCGGTGAGCCCGGACGCGATGATGCCGTGATGTACATCCGCGGGCGCAGCACATTGGGAACCAATACCCCTCTTGTAATTATAGATGGTGTTCCCGGGCGCGGCGACGAATTCTCCCGCCTCACCGGCGAGGAAATCGAGAGCGTCACGGTGCTGAAAGATGCCTCCGCGGCCATCTACGGCGCACGTTCCGCTAACGGCGTTATCCTCGTAACCACCAAGCGCGGAAAGTTCAACGAGGCCCCGAATGTCACTTTCTCCTACGACATCGCGGCCCAGCAGCCCACTCGTCTTGTGGAGATGGCGGATGCAGTCCTATACACCAATGCATACAATGCCGAGCTGGCCATAACCGGCGGCGCCAGGATGTATAACGACACCCAGCTGGAGCACTACCGCCTGGGGGACGATCCCATCCTCTACCCGAACACGAACTGGCTCGACGAGATCATCAAGTCCCTCTCCGCCCAGCACAAGTATGGCGTGACCATCAACGGCGGCGGAGACCGCGTTGCATATTTCGTGCAGCTGAACGGCCAGTACCAGGACGGTATCTATGTGAAGTCGGCAACCAATTACGATCAGCTGAACCTTCGTTCGAACATCGATATCAAGGTGACCAAGAGCCTTTCCCTGGGTGTGGATATCCAGGCCCGCCAGCAGCATAAGAACTATTCTGCTTTCGCATCGGATGAGACCGGAATCTTCTATAATGCCGTGCGCATGAAGCCTACGGGCGCGACCTACTATCCCAACGGACTCCTCCGCGGCGGCCTTAACCCTGCCGTGCTCGTGCAGGACCTGACGGGATACAACAGGAGCATTATCAACTCCGTCAACACCACGCTTTCCGCCAAGTGGGACCTCGGTGCGACCGTCAAGGGACTTTCGGTGAACGGCAAGGTCGCTTACGACGTGCGCTCCAATTTCCGCAAGCAGTGGCACCAGCAATGGAAGTACTACAGGTTCAACGAGATCACCGAAGAGTATGAGGAGAAACTGAATGACTATTGGACCACGCCGACCCTTAACGAGTACCAAAACCATTATACCACCACGACCTACAATGCCAATATCAACTACGATAACACCTTTGCGGATCATCACCATGTGACTGCTCTCGCAGGTTTCGAGCAGAGCGCTTATCGCAGAGACTATTTCATGGCAGGTAGAAACCGCTACAACTCCGACATCCTCGACGAACTCTTCGCCGGCGATGCGGACAAGACCTACTTCTCGGCGACCGGTCAGGCATGGGAGACCGCACGCCGCTCGTTCTTCGGGCGCGTCGGCTACGACTACGACAGCAAGTACCTGTTCCAGGCCATCTTCCGTTACGACGGATCCGAGAACTTCCCTTCAGGCCGCCGCTGGGGCTTCTTCCCCGGGGTGTCCGTTGGCTGGAGGCTTTCGGAAGAAAGTTTCATCAAAGACAGCCTTCCCTGGCTGACCAATCTCAAGCTCCGTGCTTCGTTCGGTGAGCAGGGTAACGACCAGATATCCGCATTCCAGTTCCTCACCACCTATCAGTACGAGTCCGGAAGCGCCTACAAGCTGATGCTCGACGGTAAGGAAGTGAGCATGATTATCCCCGGCACTATCCCCAACCCGGATGTCACCTGGGAGGTGGCACGCACCTGGAACGTCGGTCTGGACGGAAGCGTGAAGAACGGCCTCCTTACCTGGGAACTCGAATGGTTCCGGACAAGGCGCAGCAATATCCTCACGGCCAGGAATGCTTCCATTCCCTTCTACACCGGCATGACGAGCAAGTTGCCCGACGAGAATATAGGAATAGTGCGTAACACCGGTATAGAACTGCAGCTCGGCCACGAGAACAAGATAGGAGACCTGACTTATCATGTTACCGGCAACTTCCTGTATGCCAGGAACAGGATCGAGTTCATGGATGAGGCTCCCTGGCCGGAAGGGCACGACTACATGAAGCTGGAAGGCCTGCCCATGGGCTCCGGCCTCTACTACCATGTGCTCGGCGTCTTCAAGACCCAGGAAGAACTCGACGGCTACCCTCACAAGACGGGTGCTACCCTGGGCGACCTCAAGTATGAAGATATGGACGGAGATGGTGAAATAACCACCCTGGACCGCTACCGCAGTCCTTTCTCCTCCATTCCCCAGATAGTATATGGTATCAACTTCGATGCCCGCTGGCGCAATTTCGACTTCTCCATGCTGCTCCAGGGCCAGGGCCGCGTGCGCTTCTACTACGCACCGCTGATGGATCCAGTTTCCTACAACGTTGAGAAGGAAGCCGCAGAAAAGGCATGGACTCTGGACAATCCCGATTCCGACTGGCCGCGACTGGGCTCCACCAACAGCCTCGGTTCCACGAACCGTTCGGACTTCTACATCAAGAACGCCGCGTTCCTCCGCCTCAAGAACATCGAACTCGGATACACCCTGCCCAGGAAGTGGTTCGGCCCCAAGACCGGAATCAAGAACGTGCGATTCTACATCGGAGGCTACAACCTCCTGACCTTCTCCCAGCTGAAGAGCGTCGACCCCGAGAACAACGACGAAGGGTATCAGACATATCCTCAGATGAAGATCTACAATGCCGGCGTAAAGGTTATGTTCTAAAATCCGAAGGAGTATGAAAAAGATATACAGCATTTTGATTCTTACAGCCGCAGCCGCCCTCATGTGCGCCTGCAATGACGGCTACCTCGACAAGACACCTCTCGACAAGCTGACCGAAGACGCCGTCTTCAACAGCGTCGGACTTGCCGAGAACCATGTGAATTCCATGTACTCCGTGCTCCCGGACTTCCTCCAGGAGGGCAACATCGGGGCCATTACGGATGAAGGATACTTCCGCTACGGAGGAACCTCTACCCGTTATATCGCGGCCGGCACCATGGACCCCGACAACATCGTCTACATGCAGGAAGGCGGAGCAGCCCATAACAACCGCACCACCGTGCTCAATATCTGGAACCGCGCCTACAAGTACGTCAGGGACATGAACTACTTCATCGACAAGGTGGAGGAGGGGAGCCAGATGGACGAGGCCGACAAGAACCGTCTTCTTGGCGAAGTCTATTATCTCCGCGCATGGACCTACACCAACATGATCGAGCGCTATGCCGGCGTGCCCCTCATCAAGCATACCTACAAGATGAGCGACGAGTTCGGAGTGAAGAGAAACGACTTCGACTACTGCGTGGACGAGATCCTGAAAGACCTGAACAAGGCAGACTCACTCCTCGGCCCCACCAACGGCCAGGGCCGTGCCAACAGGGTAGTGTCCAAGGCTTTGCGTTCCCGACTCACCCTGATTGCGGCATCGCCTCTGTTCAACGATCCCGACAATCCCACCGGAGGTATCTTCCGCGGCACATACAGCAAAGACAAATGGACCCGCGCGTTCAACGCTGCCAAGGATGCCATAGAAATTGCGGAAAGCCAGGGCTACAGGCTCGCTGATACCTATGACGAGATCTGGAAGGACGTGAACTGCCCCGAGAACATCTGGTGCAAGTTCTTCACCCCTCTGGGATACACCGTGCACAAGGGCCAGCTCCTCTATCCGCCGGAGCATTACAGCGGCTGGAGCTCCCTGGAGCCCACTCAGGCCATGGTCAGCGACTACGAGATGAAAAACGGAAAGAAGTGGTTTGAGGAAGGCTCGGGTTATGATCCCAAGCATCCTTATGCCAACCGCGATCCCCGTTTCTACAAGACGGTGGCGGCTCCTTTCTATCCCTTCAGCTACACCAAGACGGACGGAAGCTTCAATACGGTGAACCTGGAAACCTATCTTCTGTACGAGAAGAAAACCATCGACGACTTCGTGAAATCCGGCACCGTGACCAAGATGCCCGACTACACCAAGAAGCCCCTGGACCTCGGAGAGTACCCCAGCACAATGTTCTACAAGCTGCACAAATGGCACGACCCCAACGTGCAGATTTCCGAAAAGGAAACCGGTTCGGTGCTCTATCCCTGGATTCGCCTTGCAGAGCTCTACCTGAACTACGCCGAGGCCGCATATATGGTTGGAGGCAAGGAGGATATCGCCCGCGAATACATCAATAAGATACGCCAGCGCAAGGATGTTATGATGCCCGAGATTAACGATACCGGCACCAACCTCTGGGACCGCATAGTGAATGAGCGCAGGATCGAGTTGGCTTTCGAGGCGTTCCGTTATTTTGATGTGCGCCGCTGGAAGGTGGCCGACTTTTACGAGAACGTAGACCTTTACGGAGGATTCGTGATGCTGCTTCAGGGCACATCCAAGACAGATACGGTATACCGCATGCCCCGTATCTACGACGCCGCTTCCCCCAACAACAACTACGTCTTTTACAACGAAGGCCAGACCTACGACTATACCTGGCTCGGCAAGACCTACAAGATCGACTACGGCGATTGCGCCAAGGGCGTGATGCCTGCAAAGAAATACTTCCCTGAAGACGGACGCAACTACCTGATGCCCATCCCCCGCCCGGAGATTACCAAGAGTGAAGGTTCCATAGAACAAAATCCTTTCTACAAGTAATGAGACTATTGAGAATCATAGGCATTTCCGCCATCGCCGTGTTGCTGGTTTCAGCATGCGACAAGAACAAAGAGGGGAGTGCCGCCAAATACAAAGGCCTGTTGATCAACGAGATATCCGGACACGACGAGGCCGGTGATGAGAGTTGGGTAGAGATACTCAACTCCTCCGCCTCCGCCATCAGTCTGGAAGGCGTAGGGCTGTATCTGACCGACCGGTACTCCAGGGACAAGTGCATATGGAGTTCTGCCGGAGGGGAACTTGCAGCCGGGGAACGCATCGTCGTATCCACCAAGGATGACGCCCTCGCAACCGGTATCATATCCAGCGCGGAATTCTCCCTCAGGCTGGGGACCTCCGACGACTCGGCCGACGAGTTTGTCCGCAGCAGGGACCTTGAAGCCACCCAGTACGCCCGCGGAACCTACCAGAGGATTCCGGACGGGGCCGGGGAGTGGAGGAACATGA
>JAEEGJ010029692.1_pt1 | contig 10765 bp, 9 predicted proteins | sample 8958761 | NCBI WGS metagenome assembly JAEEGJ01 (sample SAMN16246546, study PRJNA631951) | gut metagenome | biome: gut microbiome; feature: rumen; material: RS-attached | host: Bos | place: Iran: Karaj | collected 2018-10
ACTTTTCAATAACAGGCGAAACAATTTCGTTACTCATGCCTTCCAATATAAAAAAAATGATTCCACGTTAGTGGAATCGAATCCGTGTGGTAATAAAAAAGCTTTATTATTACGAGAACTTAATTCTCGGGTCTACGAGCGTGTAGAGGATATCGCTGAAAAGGCGGCCAATCATTGCCATCAAGCTGCTGAGGAAGATGACGCCCATGACCACGTTGTAGTCGCGATTCACCATGGAGTTGTAGTAAAGTAGGCCCATGCCATCGATATCGAAGACCTTTTCGATAAGGAGCGCGCCCGCAAACATCAAAGTGCAGATTTCAGAAAGACGCGTGGCAATGGGAATCAGGGCGTTACGGAGCGCGTGGCGAACGAGCGCCTGGTTAAAGCTCATGCCCTTCGCCAGAGCCGTACGCATATAGTCCTTGCCCAGTTCCTCCAGCGCAGAGTTCTTCATGAGGAAGGTCAAGAACGCGAATTCGCTAATCATGTAGCAGAAAATCGGCAGGATCAAATGATGTCCGAGGTCCACAATTTTTTCGAAGAAGGTAAAGTCCTCGAAATCATCGCTCGTGAGGCCACCCAGCGGGAAAATATCCAGGTACGAACCGCCCGCAAGGAAAATAATGAGCAAAATACCGAGGGCGTAGCCCGGCATCACGTAGCCCGAAAAAATCACGCCCGAAGAAAGGGAATCCAGCTTGCTCCCGTGATGCACCGCCTTCCAGAGGCCAAGCGGAATGCAGACCAGGTAGCTCAAGAAAAACGAAGTAATTCCAAAGAACAGCGAAATCGGGAAACGACTCGTAATCACGTCCCACACGGGGAGGCCATAAGTATAGCTTGAGCCCAAGTCCAGGTGCAGAACGTTCCAGAGCCAAGTCAGGTAACGTTTCCAGGCGGGTTGGTCAAAACCGAAGTACGCCTGGATTTGCGCAATCTGATCAGGCGAGAGAGCCTTGGAGGCATCTACCCCGCCCTTCATGGCCGCAGCCTGCTGTGCACGCGAAATCATTTCCTCCACAGGTCCACCCGGCAACAGCTGGATAAGGATAAAGCATACCAATGAAATCCCGATGAGGGTCGGGATCATCAAAAGTAAGCGGCGGAGGATATAGGAGCGCGTAGCGACCTCTTAACGCATCTTGCCGGAGCGGAGCACGTCCATCATGTTGAAGGGCTTTGCGGTTCCGTTGGCGATGTGGCATGCGAGGAAGTTCACGGCGTCCACGGTGCCTTCGGCGTAAATCTTGCGGCCGCACACGTTATGCTGGAATTCAAAGTGAACCGTACCGTCGGCACTGTCAAGGCTGTAGGTGTGGAAAGCGTGACCGCCGAGGTATTCTTCGGGCACGTGCATACGTTCCATCTGTTCCTTCTCGTCGCGGACCTTTTCGATATCGTCAACGGTGAAATCAAAACCCATCTTCTGGAAGTCACCCACCACGGCGCGTGCGGTACCGCTGGTGTCAGCCTTGGTCTTCTGGTGGCTTTCCACCACAGAGAGTTTGTAGCCGCGGAAGGCTGTCGGGAATTCCTTAGCCAGATATTCAATCATCGTCTGGAAAGCGACAATCTGTTTTGCCATATTCGGGGCAATCACGCTCGGGTGATTTGCGTCGGCGACGAGCTTGGCGAGAGCTTCACGGTCACCGCCAGTGGTGCCCATCACGAACGGAATCTTGTGCTTTACGTAAAAGGCTGCGTTATCGTTCACGGCCGTCGGGTGCGTATAGTCAATGCAAATGACGTTCGGATACTTTTCAAGAACTTCGCCAATGCGAGCTTCACGATTGCTCGGCTTCAAAAGTTGGATGGTCTTGCCAGCAACTTCGGCTTCGTTTTCAACGATAATTTCACCCGTCAGAGAATACGGAACGAGTTCGAGGCCGCGGGCCACGCAGGTTTCAGCCACAATGCGGCCCATGCTGCCCGGAATACCATTTACCATCACTTGTACAGACATAATAACTCCTAGTTTTTGGGAGGAAAGATAGAAAAATGTGGAATGTGAGATGTAAAATGTGAGATGAGAAATCAATCATTACTCATTTCACATTATTAAAGGTTTCTCTCCAACGGTGTTCTTCGTAGTCATCTAGAACGAGCAAAGCGAGGTGCGCTCTTTGAATCTTTTTAAGAGGGATTTGGTCCTCGGCGAGGTGTGAAAGCGCAATCCTAACACGAGCCGCAAATTTGCCGACCGTTTCGCCGGGCTCCCGCCTAAAGCCAACGCGGGTCAAATCACGCTCGGCGCGGTTCAGCTTGTTAACCCATTCTAGAGACCGCGCCGAGACATATGCGCGATTCTTGGAGCTTAATTTATATGCAATATAAATCTTGCGGCCAGCAAAGCCCGCTACAAGAATAACAAGCACTGCATACAGAATCGGACTTTCCAAGAGGGCGGTCGATTGATTCTGCCAGCTATCGACAACGCGACGCCATTCGCCTTCTTTAAGGGCATGCATCACGCGGGCGAAACGCCCGCGCACGCCCTCCCATTTGACGCTCCACCAGCTGGGTGCATCCGCAAACTGCGGCAAAATAGGAGGCGTCGGGTCGAAGATTACCCAGCGATTATCCACATATGCTTCGACCCATGCATGCGAATGCTTGCGGCGGAAAATGCTATAAGGCAAACCCTCGACAACTTCTGGATTCGCAAAGCCCGTCACGTACCGCGCCGGAATTCCCAATCGGCGAAGTACCAGCACCGAAAGCGTCGCATAATATTCGCAGAAGCCTTGCTTTTCACGCCAAAAAACAGCCAGAGGTTCATTCTGCGCACCACCCCAGCGAGAAATTCCCGGCACCGTAAGCGAATAGGTAAAGTTCGTGAGGTAATAAGCCAGCATTTTCTGCAACACAAGAGAATCTGGCATCGATTTTGCGAGCGCCACCGAATCAGCAACTATAGAATCCACAGAGACTGTGCCGCGCAACTGCATCGCCGCAATCACGGAGTCAATCAGCGACAAGTACCGCTCGCCCACCATCAAGTCGCCCGCACCCGGAGCCAGCAAGGAATCCGGCAATTTGCAAGCCTCCGGCGCATTCTCCGCCGAAACAGGGCGACATTTAAAATAATGCCAGTCGGAGCGTTTCCCGTTACTATTCAAGCCCTGCACCATGCCGCCCGCATAATAAGTCAATGAGTCCACATCTTTCGCCGCAAAGCCCACGGCACCATAGGGAGCAAATACAAAGCCAAAGTTATTCAGCGTTGACTGCACCCAGATTTGTTCCACCTCGCGCAGCGAATCGGCCTTCGTCAGCGAATCCGCTGTTTCAAACACAGCATAGTCCACTTGGTAATAAGCAGGATAAAGCCGTTTCGCAAATTTTGTCGGCAACTTCCAGATACCCGCCACATACTTTTCGTAACTAGCCGCCTTAAAGTATCTTGATGGCTGTTTATCCCACACGCGCAACACCACTTGGCTATTGTAGCGGGAATTGTAATTGCTTCCGAAACTTCCCAAGGCCGCGACCGGATCAAAGCCCATCATGCGTTCACGCTGGTAGTAGTCTTCGGCCATTTTCGCACCATAGCGGTAACGCTGCGATTTCCAATGTTGCCAACCACCGTAAGAAATTGCGCCAAGTGCTGCAATCACCAGCAAAAAGAGCCCGTACTTGTAAGGCACTGTTCCGCGACGGCTATAAGCGCAAAGCGCAAGCAAGAATCCGACAAGTCCGACAATGCCCCAGCCATGCGGCACCATGTACATACCAAAGAGCAATGCGCCTACGCCATCAAAGGCAACAAAGACTTCAAAGCCACCGTTTCCTCGGCTCCGTTCCTGCAATGCCGCCAAATACAGCAAGTAAATTCCTGGCAAGAAAATCAGATAAGGCGACACTCCGTTTTCGACCGAAGGCGTCATCACCCAGAAAAGCGCTAGCGGGACAATCGCCCCGTACGCCAAGATCTTGTTATAACGCGGGCGTTTCGCAAATTCGCGGCGACGCGTTGCATTCAGCACACCGACGACCACAAAGTAGATTGCAAATAAAAGGCCGAGCCACAAGAAATCAAAGGTATGCCCCAGATTCACCGAAGCTAGGCAAAGGAACAACACCTTGAAGGCGTAGCGGATATCTACTTTCTCGCTCGCCATCATAATGTTACCCTCTCGCCATCGCAATCTTCAGGCGAAATCACCAGCAGTTTATCTTCGGTCGAGGCCGGCAGCGTTCCGACCACGACATGCTTGTTCACAAGCGGCTCATCGTTTTCGTAAAGCCCGATGCGGAGCACCGGATCCATCGGTCGCGCCGCAGGAGCCCAAGGCGCAGGCTGCTTTCCATGCGCAAGCGATGCGGGCGGAATTCTCGCCAAAGCATCCAGCAGATTCTTGCGGCTTTCGCTACCGCCATCCAAAGCAATCTCTTCGCTATCGATAAAGAATCGTCCGAGAATTTCGCGATCCAGGAGCCATTCGCCCACCGCCGCCGTCACGCGAATCGCATGTTCCAAATACTGGCGCGACTTGAAATTCGGAGTCGCCGTATCTAGGAGCAAAATCACGCCCGCACCGCGCTCCACCTCAAATTCTTTCGTGAAAGGCTTTCCGTAGCGGGCAAAAGCCTTATGATGCAAATCGCGCAAGGAATCGCCTTCGCGGTATGGCCGCACGCCGATAAAATTCATGCCGCGGGTAAGGCTTGGCATCAAGAACGGCGCAAACGCCATGCCCGAAGCGCCCTGTGTAAGGAACGGGAATTCCTGCACCTTGAGCGCCCGCGGGTAAACCAGCAATTCTACCGAACCGTTAAAGCCATAAGGCCAGCGCAAAAGCCCCATAATTTCGGGCACATTCGCCGAGACCTTATTCAGCATAAAGGAGCCGCGGCGCGTCGTGCGCACTAGGCATTCCATCTTGCGCGGCGGCTCGCCCTTCTTAATCTTCTCGCGGTCCGATTCAAATCCTGTAAGCGAGGGCGGCAAACGATTCGCCCCTAAAGTCACGCAATCAATCGTCGAGCGCACCGCCACATACGCCGTTACCGTGGCCGTTTCGCCTTCGCGCACACGATTCACCGACACGCTTTCAACCCAAATTTTGCTCCGCTTCGCGGTCACGAATAGGCTAAAGACCAGTCCCAAGAAAAGCAGAAAATCAATACCCGCAAAAATCCAGGCCGCCCAGAATCCAGGCACCGCGCCAGCAAACATCGCCAGCAAAAACAAGGAGGCAAAGGCGCGACCCGCCGGAGTAAAGTAATCCAGCCACCAAAAGTAAACAGCCATCAAAATCCCCGATTTTTTCGGGGCCCGCGGAATCGCGTTCAACAGCCATTTAGCAAAGGATGACATTCGCGTCCTTACTTAGGAATCGCCACCTGCTTCAGGATTCCCTGCAGAATCTTCTTGCTAGCGTCAGGATCACCGCTATCTTTGGCGAACACGCGGTGTTCCATCACCGGGAAGAACACACGCTGGATGTCATCGGGATTCACGAAGTCGCGGCCATTCACATACGCACACGCCTGGGCCATGCGCACCAGGTTCATGCCCGCTCGCGGACTTGCCGCCAAACGCACGCCGCCGTCGTTACGCGTTGCCTGCACCAAGCTAACAATGTAACGTTCCAGCGATTCATCAATATGAATCCGCTGCACTTGGCCGCGTGCCGTCAAGACTTCGCCAGGAACCGTCACCGCGCGCACAGAATCGAGAGGACGACTCGTGCGATGCGCCCGCAAAATTTCAAGTTCGGTTTCTGCCGTTGGATACCCCACCGAAATGCGCACCATAAAGCGGTCCATCTGCGCTTCGGGCAACGGAAATACACCGTGGAATTCCACCGGGTTTTCAGTCGCCAGCACCATAAAGAGCTCCGGCAGCTTATAGCGTTCGCCTTCCAGCGAAACCTGGCGTTCTTCCATCGCCTCGAGCAAGGCACTCTGCGTACGCGGCGAGGCTCGGTTAATCTCATCGGCCAAAAGCACCTGCGTAAACACGGGGCCTTTCTTGATTTCAAAGTCGCCCGTATTCGCCTTGAATACCGCACCGCCCGTCACATCGGCAGGCAACAAATCCGGCGTAAACTGGATTCGCGCAAAGTCAGCCCCAATGGCAGCCGCAAGCGCCTTCGAAAGCGTCGTCTTGCCCGTGCCGGGAACATCTTCTACCAGCACGTGACCATCGGCCAGCAGCGCCATCACCAAAAGTTCTACCGTCTCAGACTTTCCGAGCAGCACCCCATTTAAAGAATCTATCAGCTCTTTTACCATATTCTAAATATATAATAAAAAAGGAATCACGTTAGTGATTCTAAATCCGTGTGGCCTATGGCTACTTATTTCGCCCGTTCACGCATCAAGGCAATTTCTTTTGCGTAGCCGGGCAATTCATTAGGAGTTTCCAAGTAAAACGGCAAATTCTTCAGCGCCGCATGGTTTACCACTCGCGTGAGCGCATCCAAGCCGATAAATCCAGCCCCTAAAACCTCGTGACGATCCTTATGGCTACCCATCGGGTTCTTGCTATCATTCAAGTGAATCGCCTTCAAACGCTTCAGGCCAATCACCTTGTCAAATTGTTCAAGAACACCATCCAGATCGTCAATAATATCATAGCCGCCATCAAAAACATGACACGTATCCAGGCAAACACCCAGCTTATCGTTCAATTCAACGCGATCAATAATCGCACGCAGTTCTTCAAAAGTACGGCCCACCTCGGAGCCCTTGCCCGCCATCGTTTCAAGCAGCACGAGTGTCTTTTGTTCCGGCTTCAAAATCTGATTCAGTGCGCGGGATATCAAATCCACACCCACTTCTACGCCCTGCTTTACATGGCTTCCAGGGTGGAAGTTGTACATGGCCCCCGGGAAATGATCCATACGCCAGATGTCATCCTTCATGACATCGACCGCATAATGCCGCAAACCTTCGTCAGCGGCACAAGCATTCAGCGTATAAGGGGCATGCGCCAGAATCGGGGCAAAATGATTGTCTTTTAACAACTTCACAAGCGATTGCGCATCGGCTGCGTCAAAAGGCTTTGCCGATCCACCGCGAGGATTTCGCGTAAAGAACTGAAAAGTATCAGCACCAATCGAAAGTGCCGTTTGTCCCATGGCTAAAAAGCCTGCTGAAGAAGATAAATGACAACCGATATGCATAGACATTGAATCCTATCGATTAAGCAACCAAGCGGCGAAAAACCTGCCTCAAAACCCGCAAGCCATAAGGAACAACCTTCAAATTGGATTTTTCACCGGCATAACGCGTAGGAATTGGGAGTTCCGCAAGTTTCAAGCCACGGGCATCGGCAATGGAAATGAGTTCCAAATCAATATCAAAAGAGGGACTCAGCTTTTCAAGATTCACCTTTTTCAAGAAATCCGTAGAATAGACGATAAACCCGCTATGACGATCCGTGAGTTTCTGCTTGAAAGCCACATTTTCAATTGACGTCAGAACAGTTCCACCAAGGCGCTTGTACAAAGGCATGTTCCCCGCCTTTGCTCCGCCACGATTCAAATGGCGAGAGCCCTGCACCAACACGGCCTCATTGGATTGCAAATGGTCAAAAAAATCCTGCAACATTTCAGCTGGGTACTGTCCATCGCCATGCAAACAGGCAACATAGGCCGCCCCGGATCGAAGCCCTTCAGAAACACCTTTCTTTACAACGGATCCATAACCGTGATTTTGTTCAAAGCGCATGTAACGCAAGCGACTTTTCTTTATAGTGCCAATAGGGTCATTGTCCAGCCCCTCCACATAATCTTCAAAAGCTCCGCGAGTATCGTCAACGGAGCCATCGTCAATCACAAGGGCAATGGCGCGATTCCACACGCTCTCGGGAATTTTCTGCAACACCGAGGCAAGAGTATTCGCAACGTTATAGGCGGGAATAAAGATAAAGTAATCAACAGGCATCGACATAATGTCCGACAAACCACCGAAGTGATTCTTCAATAGCTTCTTTCAGCGGGATTTTCGCCATGAAGCCCAACAAGTTTTCGGCCTTCGCCACCGACGGGAGTCGACGCAGGGAATCGTCGTAACCCTTACCGTAATAATCTTCACCCGAAACCACTTCTACACCGGGCACATCGTTTTCAGGCTTTCCCTTGACCGACGCAAAGACCGAGCGCATCAAGCCAGCCAATTCCGCAATGGACACTTCGTTGTCTACATTGCCCACATTAAAAGCTTGGCCAACACCCTTGTCGGCCTTCGCAAACAGGCAGAAGACAAAGTCAACGGCATCGTGTACCGAAGTAAAGCAGCGCTTGGCCACGCCCCCGTTCACAAGTTTGAGGGATCCTCCCCGAACCAAGGCCGTCGAAAAATTCGCCAGCACGCGAGGGATCCCCTCGCCATCGACGCCAGGCATAAAGTCCATAAATGGACCCACAAAATTGAAGGGGCGAACCACCGTCCAATTCAAGCCCGCAAGACCGGCCATGTAGCGTTCGGTCAAAAGCTTGGCCGTGGCATAACTCCAGCGACTAGCCGTCACAGGGCCCAGCACAATTTCAGAAGAATCTTCTTCAAGCGCGGAAGAATCCGCCGCCGTCTTGCCGTAAATTTCGGAAGTGGAAAAATGGATGAGCCAGCTACCGCTCTTGGCACAAGCATCTGCCAATGCCCGCGGATGGTCGTAATTACTGCGAATGACTTCTGCAGCTTCTGCCATGTAGCGACCAGGGGTGCATATGGCCGCCAGATTCACCACCACCGGGTACCGCACAATCCGCTCTACCACAGCCGCATCCGCAAGATCTGCACACAGGAATTCGAATCGGTCATTGGCCAAGTATTCCTGAATACGGTAGGATTCCAGATCTACACCAAAAACACGCCAATTTGTGCGTTCAAGGATCGCCTTCAATAAATGGCAACCAATAAAACCACCGCAGCCCACAACGGCTACGGTGATTGAATTGTCTTGAAAGTCTAGTGTGGTGTTCAAGTTTACTTGGTCACCTTGAAGGTGCCGGACTTACCAGCCTTGGACTGCTTGGAGTAGGGGTAAACAAAAATGTAGGCATCATCTGCAGCTTCGACACCGCGTTTGGCATCAAGAACAGCTGAGTATTCATTACAAGTCTTTCCGTCGATAACAGCATCGTCGATGCTTTCATCGAACAGGCTAATCTTCTTTGCACCATCATTGAAGCGGATTTCCACACCAAAGCCGCCGAAATTCATATCGGAACCGAAAACGACCTTAATGGTATCGCCCAGCTTAAAGGATTCGCCTTCTGCAGGTGCAACGACCTTCACGCCGTCCTTAACAGAGCAATCGTAAGCGACCTTGTCATCATCGGAACTTGCAGAGGAAGAATCACCGCAAGCAGTAAAAGAAATAGCGGCAAGAACTGCGCAAGAAGAAGCAGCCAACTTAAAGAAATTCATATTAACTCCTTTTCGCGGAAAAAAAAACGCGTTTTCCTTAATATACAAAAGGTTGCTGTAAAGAAACTCGGCCGTTCAAACGAATTTGCAAGAAATAGCGACCTTTAGGGAGTTTTGCTCCATTAGAAAGTACCGAAACAGAGCCAGCAGGAACATTTCGGATCTCACGCTTCAGGTTTTTGCCCATGGAATCCATCAATTGGACATCCATCAGGCCTCCCGGAGTCGAAACGGTCAAATGACGGGCATCAAAGGAAACTCCACCAGAAATTTCCGTCGTCAAAATTGCAGCAGTACTGCTGGAAGATTCCACATCGTTTTCCACCTTTGCAGGTTTGCAACCCGTACGGTACACGCCCTTCATATCAAAGGCAATCATGTCAATATTCGGGCCACCATCAGATGTTGTCGAAGCGAGTTTCACCTTGAAGTCGAGTGCATCCACCCAAACATCGTCGATATACACGGTATCCCACTTGTCCCAGGCGCCTGTCGGCGAGAAGGCTACATCGTAGGTGCCGTTATCGATAGTAATCTTCATGTCTCGATTGGCTGTACCGGCAAAGGCATAGCGCACCATCACGCGGGCATTGGATGCCGACTGGTCGGATGTTACATTATAAGTAGCCGTACTGTAGGCGCTGTTTTCAAGGTTAAAGAAGCCCTGACCCGTAAAGCCCTCATGATTAGCATCAGTCGTTCCGTCACCCACTTCAGGATTCGACATATCAATCGGAGAAGGCCACACCGCATCGGCAACGCCATCATAGCAAAGCTTCGGATCAATGGAACTCGAAGATTCAGGACCCGCCGAACTCGAGGACATCGGGGTATCGCCGCCATCATCTTCGGCATCGTGCGCAATCTTCTTACATTCAGAGCCCCCCTTGAACATGGCCGTATAGGTAATGCTACGAGCCTTGGTCTTGAAGCCGTAATAAATCATGTTCTTCGAAATTTCGTTACAGTCGTCGTCCACCCACTTTTCGAAGGTCTGGCCGTTCGGAGTCACGCGGAGCGTCATCGGAGACCCCGCCGAGAAATACTGAGTCTGCGTGATGAGGCCGTTATAGTTCGAAAGGTTGGTCTGAACCTTGATGGTGTAACGCTTCTTGATGGTCGAAACAAGCGTGGTGAGTGCCGCCTTAGCCTCGGCAGAAAGATTCGAATTGGTCTTGAGATTATCTTCAAGCTCTTCGCAAATCATCTGGGCATGACCCATGGAACCCATCTCCTGGAAATGTGTCGTTCCATCGTTCACGCCATCCGGGTAATTCGGATATTCGCCCTTCTCCAGTTTCTTGTACAGATAACGTGTCACGTAATCCGGCATGTTCTTGTAAGTCGTATTGTAGGTATTGTACGACTTCATGTTCAAATC
>JAEEGJ010029693.1_pt1 | contig 10765 bp, 10 predicted proteins | sample 8958761 | NCBI WGS metagenome assembly JAEEGJ01 (sample SAMN16246546, study PRJNA631951) | gut metagenome | biome: gut microbiome; feature: rumen; material: RS-attached | host: Bos | place: Iran: Karaj | collected 2018-10
GAACTAATTTCCCATATATCGTTTCATAAAGATGACCGACATCTTAAAACGTTTTGTTCTTTTGCTCGCCCTGTTTCTTGCTTGCGCATGTAACCAGGGCGAGCGGGACAATAGAAGGAAGAATGTGACTAGCTCTCTCGTCGGAAAGGAGATGCAGGTTAAGGACTTGTGGGGTTTCCGGATAGTTGCTGCATATAAGGATTATCTTTTCTTGCAGGAGAATCGTGGAACCAGTCAATTAAATGTCTATCAGATTTCAGAGGACTCTTTAAAACTGTTCAAAGGACTGATTGATCGAGGACGTGGCCCGCGTGAGTTCTATTATGCGAACTTCTCATTGTCCGGTGATACTCTTTTTGTGTCTAATGCTAATCCTAGTGGAATGCAGGCAATTTATGGCATTTCTCTAAATGATATGTCAAAGATTGATGATCGAAATACTTGGAAAGAGTATACCTTTCCGGATCCGATGCTTTTTACTTATGACAACTACGCTCCTTGCGGGGAGGGAAAGTTCATTGTCGCTGGTGGTGAGGCCATGTCAGATCAGATTATTTCGCTAGCCGATTGTATTTCCGGGAAGTTGAGACCTCTTTATTTCTGGCCGAAAGATGATACAGAAGCTTCTCTTCTTTCAAAGCAGATGGTTTATATGAGTTGCGAACTGGTATCCCGAGGGGACCGGATTTGCTATGCTCATTCGTACGCGCGCTATATGTTTATTGCTTCTGTTGAAGGTGATTCTTTTGAGCAGAAAGCAATGATATACTCCAATCTGCCGCGATATGGAGTGAAGCCGGATGGTAATATCTCATATGGCCCGGATGGAGAGCGCGGCATTGTATTGGCTTCTACGCAGAAGTATATTTTTGCCCAGGTCGGACGGACGAGGCAGGAAGTAAAAAAGTCGGAACTTTACAAAGGGTATCCTGATTGGTTTTATGATGAAGTTGAGGTGTATGACTGGGAGGGGAATTTTATTGCTAATTATCAGACGGATAAACCGTTTTCCAATTTTGTCGTATCGTCGGATAATCATTATCTATATACAATAACACAGGATTTAGAGACGCTGGAGAGAGTCGTTATGCGATATGAATTGCCACTTTAAGAAAGGTTATTGGTTCCTTCTTGTTTTCTTCCTCTCCTTGTTACCCTCATGCAAAAGGGCTAGTATACAAAGAGATTTGAGGCGGATGCTGTCAAAGGAAATTGTCCTGCCGTCGTCGTTGGAGAGCATTTCCGGAGATGCTGTCGATTCTTGTATGATGAATGCAAAAGCGAAGTGTATTCTTTACATTGACTCGACGGAGTGCTCTTCGTGCAAGGTCGGCCATCTTCCCCGTTATAGCAGTTTTTTCAATCTTTCTAAACGTGATTCCTCATTCGTTTTTATGATTGTGATATCGCCAAAGGTTGAGGAACGTGATCGGATTATCCGTCAGTTGCAACTCTCTCTGGATGAGATCCCGATTTATCTTGATAATGGAAGTAGTTTCCTGATGCTAAATCCGTTCATCCCGAAGGACAATCGATTTCATTGTTTTTTGACTGACGCGAAGGGACGGGTGGTATTCGTTGGAGACCCGACCTGGGGCGTCAGGACGGAGACCCTCTTCCGCGAGAAATTGCGTAAGATCCAATAATAATTCTCTTCGTATAGCAAATCTTGTTTTTGTTATACAATTTGTCTTTCTTTGCAAAAACAAGAAGATATGGTGATGCAAACTCGAAAGACACAGACCGCTTTCCGTTTCGATGCCGCTTTGCTGAACCGGGCGAGGCGTAAGGCTCGGGAGCAGAATATCAGCCTGAACGCCTTGGTCGAGAGGGCTGTGGAATCATATGTGGGAGCTTTTCAGTTCCCGGATGTGGAGATTCCGGAGACAGACCCGGAGTGGATCCTGGCGCTGTCAAGGGAGCTTAGGCCCTTTACGAAGTCGGAGTTGGACGAAGATGACAGGTTGGCAGGTATTCTCTCAAAATGAATAAGATATTTCTGGATACGAACGTCCTGCTGGACGCCCTGCTTCCTGGTCGACCGTCCGCTGAAGCTTCACGGAAGATCCTGGCTGTAGGGAATGAAGAGACCCGCCTTTATTTTTCCAGTCTGTCCGTCGCCAATCTGGCTTATGTCCTCAGGAAAAATCTGGGCAAGGACCGCGCTGTCGACATTATCGGCATGCTGTTCAAAAGGTTCTATGTCCTGCCGGTGATAGATATGGACATCTATAATGCTTTGCGGTCCGGTTGTCCTGATTTCGAAGACGCTATGCAGATATCTTGCGCGGATTTCGGAAACTGCGACTGCATCGTTACCAACAATATCCGTCATTTCCGCGGCTATGCCGCGCTTCCTGTCTTCACGCCGGAGGAATTCCTTGACGGTATCCGCATGGCGCGCTCCAGCGTTTCCGAATCCTCCTCCGAGGGAGAATAGATTATCTTCTGCGGAGATTCTTGGAGGCGAGGTTGAGGTGGTATTTGAAGGTGCGGTTGCCGTGGTAGTAGGACATCTCCAGGGTGTTGGCGTCGGAGAAGGAGATGCTGTTGAGCAGGCGGTCGCGGTAGTGGTTCTCGCACTCGGGCTCGGCCCAGGCGAGGACGTAGTTGTCGTCGGCCTTCTGGTAGGCCACGATGACGGTGTAGCCGCGGTGGTCGAACATCGCGACGCTGTATTTGCCGGAGTTCTTCTTGCCCTTGGCCTTGGTGAATTCCTCGACGAGGGAGCTCTCTTTCTGCAGGATGTTGAACTTGAGGTGCGTGGCGTCGGTCAGCGCGCCGGGGTTCTGCTCCAGCCACCATTCGAGGGCGGCGTCGGTCAGCCAGAAATTCTCCGGGACGGTCTCCAGGCAGGGATTCTCCTCCACTTCTTTCAGCAGCAGGCGCATCCAGGGACGGTCCATCCCGCTGAGCATGGCCTTGTCGGAGCGGCCGCTGATGCGGTAGGGCTCCTTGCCCTGGCAGATGTCCTTGCCGCGGAAGCTCACGCAGCCGAACTCGTCGGTCTGCGGGGCGTAGGCGGCGGCGACATAGGTCTGCTGGGCGCTGTCTTCCGAGCGCATCAGGTAATTGAAGCGCAGGAAACGCGTGCCGCGGACGGCGAAGGTCGCGGTCGTGTCCACGAAGGCGCGGACGGCCATCCCTTCGGCGTCAGGCGCCGGGGCGTCGAAAGTCCCGGTCACGGCCCAGCCGCCGCGGCCCTTCTCCAGGGTGACGATGCGGACCTGGTCGAGCGCCAGGCCCTCGCCGTCGAGGCAGAACGCATAGATGCGGTCAATGGCCTCGCGGCGGTCCGCCACGGCGCGCAGCTCCGCGCTGCCGGGCAGGCGCTCCGCCGCAATCGCGGCGGCCTGCGCCTCGCTGTACGGCGAGATGTTGAGCAGCGTGTCCTTGCGGGCGAGAATGTCGGCCGCGTAGACGGAAGAAGGATATTTCTTGAGGAACTTGTCGAAAGCCGCCAGGGAGGGCTTCGACAGGGTCTTGTTGTAAAGCTTGGTCTCCGCCTTGTTCTGGGCGGAGAGCGGCGCGGCCGCCAGCAGCAGCACGAACGCGACAGTCAGGATCTTTCTCATCATAAGTACTGTTGGAAGTAGTCCGTGATCTTCTCGTAGAGGTGCACCCGCGCCTTGCCGCGCATGTTGTGCTCATCCATCGGGTAGGGGAACCAGTCCACGGGCACTCCTTCTTCGATGCAGGCCTGCACGAAGCTCAGCGAGTGCTGCGGCACCACCGTGCCGTCCAGCACGCCCTGGCAGATCAGCACGCGGCCGGGAAGGTCCTTGACGTGCGGGATCAGCGAAGCCTCGGCATACCCTTCCGGGTTGGTCTTGGGCGTGTCCATATAACGTTCTCCATACATCACTTCATACCACTGCCAATCAATAACCGGGCCACCGGCCACGGCGACCTTGAAGAAGCCGGGGTTGCGGGTCGCGAGCGAGAGGGTCATGAAGCCGCCGTAGCTCCATCCGTGCACGCCGATGCGGCTGCGGTCAATCCACGGCGCGCGGTCCAGCAGGGCGCGGATGCCGGCCATCTGGTCCGCGGCCTCGGCGGTGCCGCAGCGGCGGTTGACCGCCTTCTCGAAGGCGGCGCCGCGGTGCTGCGTGCCGCGGTTGTCCTGGACATAGACCACATAGCCGCGCTGGGCCATCAGCATCTCCCACATCCGGATCTGACCGAGCCAGGAATTGGTGACCATCTGCGAGTGCGGGCCGCCGTAGACATAGACGATGAGCGGATATTTCCTGGAAGGATCGAAATCGCGGGGATAGAAGAGGCGGTAGTAGTTGTCGAACTGCCCGTCCGCCGAGGGGACGGTCCCGAACTCGACCCGGCACTGGGCGTATTCGGCCAGCGGGTCGAGGGCGGTCAGGACATGCTCCAGCAGCTTGCCGTCCGCGCGGCGCACCTGCGTGACGCCCGGGACGTTGAACGAACTGTAGCGGTCGATGAACTTGCTGCAGTCCGGCGACATCGAGATCTCGTGCCAGCCTTCTTCGGGCGTGAGGCGCCTGGGCTTGTTGTCGAGGAGGCGCTTGCGGAGCGGCATCCGGAACAGGTGCTGCTCGACGGGGGAGACCTCCGCGGAGGTGTAGTAGAGATATTTGCCGTCGTTGGCGACGTATTCGACGTCGGCGTCGACCTCCGTCAGGCGCGTGACATGGCAGAGCGTGTCGCAGCGGTAGAGATTGCGGTAGCCGTCGCGGTTGTCGGTGCGGTAGATGAACTCATAGGTCCCCGCGATAAAGCGGACCGGGTCGAGCGGCTCCACCCAGGCGTCGTTGGACTCGGAGAGGATGGTGCGGACGAAACGGCCGTCGTCGGCGCGGTACATGTTAAGGTTCATCCGGTGCTGGTCGCGGCTGAGCACCTGCACGAAGAGATATTTGCTGTCGGGCGACCAGGCGACGTTGGTCAGGTAGCGCTCCTCGTCGAAGTCGTCGGCCTGCAGGGTCGTGAGGACGTTGCCGTCGTAGTCGCAGACGCACAGGGAAATCTTCTCGGAGGCCATCCCGGCCATCGGGTAGCGGATCAGCTTCGCGCCGCCGGTGCGGCCCGTGATGTCATAGAGCGGATAGAGCGTGACGGCGGATTCGTCCTTGCGGTAGACGGCCAGGCGCCGCCCGTCCGGGGCGGGAAAGACGCCGCCGTCGATTCCGAATTCGTTGCGGCTCACCGACTCGCCGTAGACGATGCCGGGCCCTTCGGGCTCAGGCAGCTTCCACGTCGGCGCTTCGGCCTGCGGCCATTCTTTGGTCAGCTGGCTGTCGGCCGTCCAGAACAGCGGGACCCGTTCCGGGGAGACGGAATGCTGGCCCTGGCCGACGGACTCGGCCACGGTCAGGAGCCGGGCTTTGGGATTGTTGGCCGGGTGCGTCGCAAGCACCCCGGCCACCAGCAGGATCAGGGCTCCGTTCATATCGCTTCTCCTCCCGTGAAGATGGGAATCTCGGTGGTCTCATCTGCCGGAGAGATGGAGATGATGCGGTCCACGACATAGCGCTGCATGCCGCGCCAGGGGAGCGTCCCGTTGTATTCCTTGTAGTGGAGCTCGACGTTCCTGCCGCTGCAGCGCATCAGCGAATCGGCGACGCTCTTGCTGACGACGGAGAAGTTGAACTCGTTGGACTGCAGGCTGGTGCCTGACTTGCCGCCGCTCTTGAAGCCGGCCTGGATGAGGCGCCCCTCGTAGGTCTTCCAGACCCAGCCCTTGTAGACGAGCTGGTTGAGCTCGCCGGCCTTGACGCCTTCGCCGAACACGAACCAGAACTTGAAGTAGCAGAACACGGCACCGGCAATCAGCAGGACTGCGACGGTCCAGGTGATGATTTTCGCTTTGGTGGTCATAAACTTGTCCGTTTGAAACGATACACAAAGATAGCAATAATCCCCGGATGAACCAGTCCGCCCCGTCGCCGAAAAAACCGGCCCCGTCACCGTTTCGGTGGGGAGCCGGTCCATTCAGTTGTTTTGATCCGCTACTGCGCTTCCAGCAGCAGGACGCGGCTGGACCAGTCGGTCTTGGCGTCGTGCGCGGGTTCGTTGTTGTAGGGAATGTCCAGGCCGTTTTCCATCAGGTAGCGGCCCGTGAACGTCTTGCCTTCGAAGATGAGCGGGCGCAGGTCGATGCGGTTGAGCTCCGTGACCTTGTAGCGGCGGTCGGGATCGAGCCCGGCCATCCGCACGCGCGGGAAGTGCTCGTCGTAGAAATTGGCGATCTTCCACCAGTAGAAGACGGCCGTGTCCTTGTCTGTCGAAGTGTACATCAGCGAGGCGAAGCCCTTGTCGTCGTACGGGGAGACCAGGCGGTAGAGGTCGCCGAACTGCACGACCGGGCGGATGCGCTTGTAGTTGGCGATTGCCTTGCGGCAGAAATCCTTCTCCGCTTCGGTCATGTTCTTCGGCTGGATCTCCATGCCCAGGCGGCCGCTGCTGGCCACGTCCACGCGGTACTTCAGCGAGGTGGTGCGGAAGACGGTGTGGTTGGGCGTGGCGCTGATGTGCGAGGCCATCGCGATGGCGGGGAAGAAGTAGGAGGTGCCCCACTGCATGTAGATGCGCTGAAGCGCGTCCGTGTTGTCCGACACCCAGAACTCGTCGAACCAGGGCAGGACGCCCCAGTTGGCGCGGCCGCCGCCCGAGGCGCAGGCCTGGATGGTCAGGTCGGGATACTTGTTGCGGATGCGGTCGCAGACGGCGGCGAAACCGGCCCAGTAGGCCACCTGCAGGTGGCTCTGCTCCTTGAGGTACTGGCTGCCGTGCTCGGAGATGTTCATGTTGGCGTCCCACTTGATGTAGTCGATGCCGGGGTTCTCCGTCATCAGCCGGTCGACCACGTCGAAGACGAAGTCCTGGACGGCCGGGTTGGAGAGGTCCAGCACCAGCTGGGTGCCGCCGCGTCCGGTGAGGACCGGACGGCCCGCGGCCTTGAGGACCCAGTCGGGATGCTGCTCATAGAGCTCACTCACCGTGTTGGTCATCTCCGGCTCGATCCAGATGCCGAACTTGACGCCCGCCTCGGCGGCGGTCCTGACCAGCCAGCCGATGCCGTTGGGCAGCTTGTTGCGGTCCACGACCCAGTCGCCCAGCGAGCTGTTGTCCGTCAGGCGCGGATATTTGTCGCCGAACCAGCCGTCGTCCATCACGAAGAGTTCGCCGCCCATCGAGGCGATGTCCTCCATCATCTGCTTCATCCCCGGCTCGTTGATGTCGAAATACACGCCTTCCCAGCTGTTGAGCAGGATCTTGCGCTCCCGGTCGCCGTGGGCGAGGCGGTACTTGCGGCCCCAGCGGTGGAAGTTGCGGCTCGCCCCGCCCAGGCCCTCGTCGCTGAAGGTCAGGGCCAGGTGCGGCGTGACGAAACCCTCGCCCTTGGCGAGGTGGTATTCAGCATTCTCCGGGCAGATGCCCGCGAAGAAATGGTCGTAGTCGGAGTCGTTCTTCTGCAGGCGCAGCTCGTAGTTGCCGCCCCAGCAGAGCGCCGCGCCGATGACGCGTCCCGCGTCTTCGCGCGGCCGCCCGTCGAGGCTGATCATCACCTCGCCGTGGGAGGTGTGGGAGTTGCGGGTGCCGTCGAGGTTCTTGATGACCTTGGTACCGCGGGTGAGGGGCTCGGTGTTGACGCGGCCCTCATTGGCCCAGGTGCCATAGAGCGAGGAGACCCAGGTGTCGCCGCCGCGGATGGGCAGGTGCCCGGAATCGAAGCGGGTCAGCAGGATGGGCTTCTTCCCGTCGTTGTCGATCCGGGTCCAGGTCTCGATCATGTCTTCCTCGCGGAAGCTCTTGTAGTAGAGGCGGACGGTGACCGGATAGACGCTGTCCTTCAGGGTGATGGTCAGCAGTTCGCCGTTGTCCCAAGTTCCGACGGTCCAGTCCGTCACGGACAGCGAGAGGGTCTTGTTGCCGTCGGCCTGCGTGATGGCGAGGGCCGTCTCGGCCGCGCCGCTCAGGCCATAGGCCGGATAGGCTGTCTGGCCCCAGAGGCCGGCGTTCCGGAATACTGCCGGGTCGGTGACGGTGCTGCCATAGTAGACGATCCGGGCGTCCCGCCCTTTTTCGAGGTCGATGGCCAGGGTAGAGTTTTGGGTCTGAAGCAGGAAGATGCTCAGAAGCGAGAGCAGAAAATGCATTACAGTTCGATTTTGATTTTATGTTTGCCGGGCTCGTACGGGATGAACCGACTGCCGCCCCGGCCTGTATTGTGGATTGTCAAATCGTATTCTGCATCTCTGAAACGGCGCACCACCCGGTAGGTCGGGAAGCGGTCCGCCGGCAGGCAGGGCTCGATGCGGAGCCCGTCGTACTCGGGATGGATACCGAGCAGGAATTCACTGGCGGTGTACCAGTTCCAGGCGGCCGTGCCGGTGAGCCAGCTGTTCTTGCCTTCGCCCGGACGCGCAGCGTCCTTGCCGGCGACCATCTGGCAATAGACATACGGCTCCACCTTGTGCAGGTCCTGGTCCTTGATGAAGGCCGGCGAAATCTTGCAGTAGTGCTCCCAGGCGTCGGCGGCACGGCCCGCGAGGGCCTCGCCGATGATGACCCAGGGATTGTTGTGGCAGAAGATGCCGGCGTTCTCCTTGTAGCCCTGCGGGTAGGAGGAAATCTCGCCGTATTCGATGTAATAGCGGGTGTAGGCGGGCTGGTTCAGCACCAGGCCGTGCTCGCAGTCCAGGATGCGCTTGGCGCTGTCGAGCGCCTTGTCGCACAGGCCCTCGTCCGCGCCGATGCGCGCCATCGTACACCAGCCCTGGCTCTCGATGAAGATCTGGCCTTCTTCGTTCTCGTGCGAACCGATCTTGCGCCCGAAATAGTCGTAGGCGCGCAGGAACCATTCGCCGTCCCAGCCGTGCTTGCGGATGGCCTGCTCCATCTGGCTGACGGCCGCCTCCACAGGGGCGGCGTCCTTGCCGAGATGGCGCAGCAGCTCCGCGTAGTCCTTGCCTTCGCACACGAACAGGCCGGCGATCATCAGCGACTCGGCCTTGGAGCCGGTGCTCTTGTTTTCCGTGGTCTGGAAAGAATCGTCGGGGTTGTTGGAGAAGCAGTTGAGGTTGAGGCAGTCGTTCCAGTCGGCGCGGCCGATGAGCGGCAGGCCGTGGGGGCCGAGGTTGGCGGTCACGTGCCCGAAACTCACGCGCAGGTGCTCCAGCAGGGAGACCTCCGAGCCGGGCTGGTTGTCGAACGGCACCTGCTCGTCCAGGATGCTGAAATCGCCGGTCTCCTTGAGGTAGGCCACCGTGCCGAAGATCAGCCAGAGCGGGTCGTCGTTGAAACCGCCGCCGATGCCGTCGTTGCCGCGCTTGGTCAGCGGCTGGTACTGGTGGTAGCAGCCGCCGTCGGGGAACTGCGTGGCGGCGATGTCCAGGATGCGCTGGCGGGCACGCTCCGGGATCTGGTGGACGAAGCCGACCAGGTCCTGGTTGGAGTCGCGGAAGCCCATGCCGCGGCCGATGCCGCTCTCGAAGAAGCTGGCGCTGCGCGACATGTTGAAAGTGACCATGCACTGGTACTGGTTCCAGATGTTGACCATCCGGTCGAGCTCCGGGCAGCCGCTCTCCACCTGGAAGCGGCCCAGCAGGTCGTCCCAGTAGCGATTCAGCGCGGCGAAGGCGGCGTCCACCTTGGCCTCGCTGTCGAAGGCCGCGAGCAGTTCGTGCGCGCGGGTCTTGTCGATGGTGCCGTCGGCGGCGAACTTCGCGTCGGCCGGATTTTCGACATAGCCGAGCACGAAGATGAGCGTGCGGCTCTCGCCGGGCTCCAGGTGCAGCCGGAAGAAATGCGAGGCGATGGGGCTCCAGCCGTGCGCGACGGAGTTGGACGCCTGGCCCGCCAGGACGTTCTGCGGCGCGTCGAAGCCGTTGTACATCCCGATGAAGCTCTCGCGGTCGGTGTCGAAGCCGTCGACCGGGGCGTTGACGCCGTAGAAGGCGTAGTGGTCGCGGCGTTCGCGGTATTCGGTCTTATGATAGAGGGTGCTGCCCTCGATCTCCACCTCGCCGGTGGAAAGGTTGCGCTGGAAATTCTCCATGTCCGTGGCGGCATTCCACAGGCACCACTCCACGAAGGAGAAGAGGCGGAAGTCGCGGGCGGTCTTGCCGTTGTTGGTCAGCGTGAGCTTGTGGACCTCGCAGCGGCGGCCCGGCGGCACGAAGAAGAGCACCTCGGCCCGCAGGCCCTTGCGCTCGCCCGCGATGCGCGTATAGCCCATGCCGTGGCGGCACTCATACGCGTCCAGCGGGGTCTTGCACGGCTTCCAGCCGGGATTCCAGACGCTGCCGTCCTCTTCGCGGATATAGAAATAGCGGCCGCCGTCGTCCATCGGCACGCCGTTGTAGCGGTAGCGGAGGATGCGGCGGAACTTGGCGTCCCTGCAGAAGCAGTAGCCGCCGGCCGTGTTGGAAATCAGGGAAAAGAAATCTTCGCTGCCCAGGTAGTTGATCCACGGCCACGGGGTGGCGGGATCGGTGATCACATATTCGCGGGCCTGGTCGTCGAAATGACCGTAAATCTTGTTCATAGGGCGGAATTATTTCTTGATGGGGTACAGGTGGAGCAGGAGCACGATGAGCAGGGCGAAGACGGCCGGGAAGATGGAGAAGAGGCTCCAGATCATCTTGCACACCGCCGGCTCGTTGGTGATGGTGACCACGGTCTGTCCCGTGGCGGGGTCGCTGCCCGAGATGAAGCCGGCGAGGCCCAGCAGGGCGGCCACGAGGGCGCCCGAGATGGCGGAGCCGAACTTCTGGGCCATCGTGCC
>JAEEGJ010029694.1_pt1 | contig 10765 bp, 5 predicted proteins | sample 8958761 | NCBI WGS metagenome assembly JAEEGJ01 (sample SAMN16246546, study PRJNA631951) | gut metagenome | biome: gut microbiome; feature: rumen; material: RS-attached | host: Bos | place: Iran: Karaj | collected 2018-10
CTGGCGTTGGCCTCGTCGGTCATGGAGATGCCCACGAAGGCGGTCAGGTCCTTGACATCCTCGGCGAAGGTAAGCAGTACCTGTGCCTGTCCTTTTTTCTCGAACTGCAGGATGGGGGCCGAGAACTTGGCGTTGAAGTACACCCCGCGCTGCGGAATCCACCAGGACTGGACCTTGGTGCCGGAAATCTCGTCGGCGCCGAGCTGGCTCACGGAGACTTCATGAATCTCCGGCTCGCCCATTCCGTGGACCAGATTGATGAGAATCTGCCGCTTGCCGACACCGGTGAAGCTGTATTTATGCACGCCGGTATGGGCCGTGGCGGTAAGGGACACGTTCACTCCCCTTTCCGGGAAACTCACCTTGTAAAAGCCGGGCAAAGCCAGCTCATCGTCGTGCGAGAACGGAAGCGGGGCAATCACGTACTGTCCGTCCTTCTCCTTTACCTCGCCGACGGCGGGGGTGAAGAGGAAGTCGCCCAGGTCGGCGCAGCCGGTGCCGCTCAGGTGCGTGTGCGAGAAGCCCAGGATGGCGTCATCGCTATAGTGGTAGCCGCTGCAGGCATCCCAGTCTTCGGTACGGGTGTCCGGGCTCAGCTGGACCAGGCCGTTGGGCGTGGTGGCTCCGGGGAAGGTGTGCCCATGGAAACCCGTGCCGATGAAAGGATCGACTTCTGTCACTCGCGGGGAAACGCATGCCGCCATGGTCATGGCCAGCAGGCAGCCGCTTAACAATCTACGATACATCATGATTAGTCTCTTGCTCTGACCCAGTAATCCGTCGTGGGGCTGATGATCCACATGTAAGAGTAGCCCTCGTCATCATAGTCATGCACCAGGATAAGGCCGTCCTTGTGGAAATAGCCGTTCAAGAAACGGGGCATCGCGTTCTGAATCTCCGGAACATTGTTTATTTCTTGTCCATTGGCATCTTCCCAGCCGCCGAAGGGCATATAACCTTCCGACTTGGACATGAAGATAATGTCATTGTACTGGGCCGATACCTTGGGGCCCTCTTCTTCCTTAAAGCTGTCGAAGAAGGTGTACCAGTAATGTTCCTTGTCATTGTCCGGGCAGAAGACCAGAGGCCGGGTCTCGCGTTCATTAAACTCAATGTCTCCCCATTCATCATGCGGAGTGATCTCATCGCAAACATACTTCACGGCATCACCGCGTCCGTCACGCAGGTTGATGGCATGGATATGATAGTCGCCGCCCAGGAAATAAATCCGGGAATCCCCGTTCGACTTCACCTTCAGGCCATTGTCGCCCTTGAAAGCCAGACCGTTGCTGGTGGAGACAAGGCCGGAGACTTCCTTCCCGTCCAGGGTGATGGAGGAAACGAAATCCAGGCTTCCGTCTTCATTGGCCTCAACGCCGACGGTCGAATGGGTGAGTTCCCCCTCGGCAATCACGTCGAACTGCAGGGTGCGGGGTTCGGGATTGATGGAGAAGTGGCAGACGAAATCGCCGTCGGCATTATGGACGGCCGCCGTCTTGAAACCGGCGGAAACGAAGGAATTGCAGATCTCGACAGTCACCAGCAGCGCTTCTTTCGTGGCGGCGATGGCAGCCAGCGCGCCCTCGTCTCCGGGAACGAAGGTAAGGGCCTTGCCGCTGCTTTTTCCGACGGCGCTGATGGAAGAGCTGGAGAACTCCTTCACGATGTAGGTCTCATCCGCGCCGCTCTCGATATACGAAAAGTGTCCCGCACCGACCAGCGTCAGGCTGATTTCCTTGGGCGATATGGACATGAGGTTATAAGTGGAATTCGTAGCCACCTGCGAGATTTCGGAATCGGAAGAGAGCGACCAGTCGGTACCGAACTGGAAATACACGTCGGTTCCGTCATAATCCACCACCCAGGTTCCTACATCGCAGAGCACGGCCTTCAGTTCCGACGGACGCAGTCTGTCCTGGTCCTGATCGTCAGTGAGCCATTTCTCGTAAGGGTTGGTAAGGCCGCATCCGCTGAGTATGATGCAGAGGGCCGTCATTGCTATTTTTACGTAGTTAGACATAATATCAAATTGTTAAATAATTACCACTGAGGAGGGGTATAAGGAAGCAGGTACGGCTGCTTGTACGCGAGGGCGGCGCCGGGATGGCACACCCGGATATCAATCAGCGGCTGCGTCCTGCCGTCATTTACGATGGGAGCCACACCGTCTTTCGGATCGGAGGGGTCGCTGCCGTTGGCATAGCCCCAGGGATTCCGCATGCCATAAACGGCATCGGTGCTATCGTCAAACAGGAAAGTGAAAGCGTGGTAGGAAACCGTCTTATAAGGTCCGTCGCCGATGACCTGGCCATCTTCCTTGAAGCCGCCGATGACCAGATAGCCCTGGTTCAGGAGCACAGTCACGGCCCTTTCCATCTGTTCATAGTCCAGGGCGCCGGAGCCGAAGGCAAAGCTGTCTCCGTTACCGGTGAAAAGAGGAGAGGTATGTTCGGTGGCGATACCGTCCAGGAGGTTGTTGCAGTGATAGACACTGTTCCACTTCATGATGGCTTTTTCCATGACTGTAGACCAGCATACGACATCGTGCTTGCCGGTCACCCCGTCGCAGTTCAAGTCTTCGTTGCAAAGGAATTTGGAAGACAGGGTAACGTCTACCGGCTCTCCCTGCGGATCATACATCTTCACCGTGTAGGTACGGTCGCCATTGTCGGTGATGATGTCCTTGATGAACGAGGGATACTGATAGGCCATGGAAGCCAGGACGGCAAGCGCGCAGCAGTCCCCTATCGCATGCTGGTTCACATCGGCCGGGACCGGGGTTCCGTAAGGATAGAGGACCACGTCGCAGTCGTGCCACTGGAGATGTTCGGCCTCGACGGCGATGGTGGGTTCATTCTCCGGATTGGCAAGCCACTCCAGGTCGGAAGCCGTGGTCCGGTGCTTGTTCTCGCAGAACTGGCCCATGGGCGTCCAGGTACTGTGCGTATCGCCATTGGAGAACGGCATCAGGTCGTTGATGTCCGTCGCCGTACCGTCGACCAGATAGATTTCGGCAATGGCCGATGTCTTGGCGGAAGCGGTGAAGACGAAGCGGTAATACTTGTACGAGGACGCACCCCTGATCTTGTACTCCTTCTTTTCATGCTCACCGGAGAAGGTCTCCCCCTTCTTGGCGTCCAGCTTGATCCAGGACTTGTTGTCGTTGGAGCCGGAGAGCACCCAGGAAGACGGAACCGTGCCTTCACCGGCGGCGGAAACGAGGGAATAGGACTTCAGGGAAAAAGCCTTTTTTCCGCTCCAGAGCACATAGAAATCACCGTGCTCCGTAACGAAAGCCGTGGTCACGTCGTTATCCACCAGCTTGCCGATGTCGAAACCATAAGGAGAATCGGCGAACTGGGTGGAAATGACGCCGCCGCAGGGAAGATTCCCGTTGTCGGACGAGACGGACGCATAAGGATAGACTTTCGGCTGCTCGGGGGCTTCCGGCGCATCCTTGGCGCAGGAAGCCACCAGCAGCGTTGCAAAGACTATCAGATAGGAGATCTTTTTCATCATTGCCTAGAGTTTGATGTCTCCTACTGCCACCTGGTATTCGTACCAGAGTTCGTCGATATCGGCCTTCTCACCGAGGACATGCTTGATGGCTCCGTTGAACGACCAGGGAATCACGGCCAGGGTGCTGGCGTTGAATTTCCGCAGGAAGTCGGGGTCCTTGTTGTCCTTCAGCCAGGCCAGGAAGAAACCCGTGGTACGGTAGCCGTCCATGTAGTTTCCGCCCTTCGGCCGGTCTTCCGGCAGGAAGCCGCCGTTGGCGACGCGCACGGCGTCGGCCATGCCTTCGATGAAGCACCAGTACACCCGGTCATCATCATAGCTGCCTATCCCCTGCGGGGAAAGCTGATACACGTGCGTGAGCTCATGGAGCAGGACGCCGCGCGTCTCGAACAGCACTTTCTCCACGTCGCTTCCGGCGAAGGATTGCTCGATATGCCGGGTGCTGTAGAACACATAGGCATCCTTTCCTTCGTCGCCCTTGGCGGAGATTCCGTCCACATCTTCCAGCGTGTAGTAGATATTGTCTACCGGCGGGATGCTGTCGGCCGGAGAAAAGTACAGCGTGGCCAGCACGTCCCGGGCCTGCTCCGCAATATAGGCTTCGGGATCCTTGATGATCCTGGCATAGATCTTCGAGCCTTCCGTCTCTTTGGCCTGATCCTCAAAGATGATCTTGCCTACATTGTAAGCCTTCCAGTCTACGCTTTCGCCGGTCTGCACGCAGGCAGTGGCCATCGCCGCAAACAGAATAATCAGGAATTTCTTCATAATCATTGTCTTTCAGTGGCGGCGGAAGTCCATCCGTAGTTCTGCACCATCTTGGGATTCCTTCTCATTTCGGCGTCGGGAATCGGGAAGAGATAGTGCTGCTTGCCGAAGACGCGGGTCTCCATCTCCACTTTCTCGAAGAACTCGGGCGGGTCGGCCATGAAGTTCATGGCATGGATGACGCCGCCTTCGCCGCCGCGGTGGTAGGAAGGATAGATCCAGTTGTCGCCCACGGCCATGTCGGCCACCTTCCAACGACGGACGTCGAAGAAGTGGTTCCACTCGAAGGAGAGTTCCAACAGGCGCTCACGACGGATACGGCTGTCCACTTCCTCACGGGTCGCGGGATAGTTGATGTAGGCCATGCCGTTGGCATCGACACCGCCACCGTTGCCATAGCAAGGGATACCGGCTCTCGCACGGATGTAGTTCACATACTTGATGGCCTCGTCGTACTGGCCGCAGGCGCTCAGGCACTCGGCATAGCCCAGGTACATGTCGCCCAGGCGCAGGAGCACGGCGCAGTGCGAGCCTTCCTCGTCACCGTTGAGCGGGGCCATGCGGCGGTCGCCGTAACCGGTGTAGGGAGCATCCCAGTTGGCGGCGTTGAAGCCGGAGTTGCCGTTCACGTTCAGCTCGGTGGTCACCTCGCCGTCGTTGGTGTTGGTGTTCAGCCAGGTAGAGCCGTTGAAGGTGACGCAGACATAGAAGCGGGGTTCACGATGGGCCCACTGCTTGAGGGTCTTGTCGGTATTGGCCTTGAAGAGCGTACGGTCCGGATTGAAGGGATCCTTGTAATCTTCGGCCCAGCCATAATGGGAGGCATCGGGGACGCCGGTGTACTCGTCGTAGTCGGGGTCTTCCGAGATACGGAGGCCCTTGTCGGTGAAGTACAGGTCCACCATTTCCTGGGTGGTACCGAAGCCCAGACCGCCGCGGATGCTTTCATCCTGGCAACCCTTGTGGAAAGGAGTGAGCTGATAGTGAATCAGACTATGGTCGGACAGACGGATCAGGATCTGCTCCGTATTGTGCGTAAAGTCGGAGATGGAGGCAGCCTGTCGGTAAGACTCGTAGTGGTCGATGGTGCCGTCGGAATTCTTCACCGTCTGGAGGGTGTAATACTTGCCGTCAAACTCGTCCAGGAACTCCTTGTAGGCATTCCTTGCGCGCTCCCACTTCGCCTGCTCCTTGCTCTTGTCCTGCGGGAACAGCTGGGTGCCGTCGGCGTTCTGGATGCCGGCATAGTCGGGGTTGCAGTTGAACAGCGGGCTGGCGGCATAGAGCAGCGCCTTGGCCTTCAAAGCCTTGCAGATGCCCCGGTCCATGCGGCCCAGGTTGGCGTCCCCGTACTTGGCGGGAAGGTCCTCAGCGGCCTTGTCCAGTTCGGAGACGATGAAATCGATATTCTCGTCCACCGTGTTTCTTGCCTTGAGCAGTTCCTCCAGCGGGGTATCCAGCGCGACGGGCTCCTCGCCGAGGATGGTCACCGGACCGTAGCTGCGGAAGATGTTGAAGTAGTAATAGGCGCGAAGGGCGCGGGCCTGCGCTTTCCACAGTTTACGGTCGGCCTCGCTCGCATCCGTGCATTTGTCCACGTTGCAGATGAAGGTGCTGGCCTTGGAGATGGCCATGTAGTAGCGGTTATACCAATAGCCGATCCAGTCGGTGGAGGCATAGGCCGTTCCCATCGTCCAGCCCGTGGCTTCCTCGCCGTCGCTGCTCCAGGTGATATCGCCCTCGAGAGAGCCGCCTGTCCAGATACCGCCGCCGTAATAAGAGGGCCAGCGTTCGCAGGTCTCGTCGGGAATGTAACTATAGACATTGTTCAGGAATTCCTCCGTCTTGTTGCGGTCCGAGAAAGTGTCCTCCAGGTCATACTGCGTTCCCGGAATGGACGGGAAGAAGTCGTTGCAGGACGCGACAGATGAGATGACCAGGGCAGCGACCGCCCATTTAACTATGTTTTTCATAAATGACATCCGAATTAGAATTTGACATTGACACCGACAGAAATGGTCATCGCGTTAGGATAGGCGCTGCCGTTGTCGGTGTTCAGCTCAGGATCCCAAAGCTTGAAGGGGGAGAAGGTCAGCAGGTTCGTACCCGTGATGTAGATGCTGGCTTCGTCCATGAAGGTCCTTTCCACCCACTTGGAAGGCACATTGTAAGAGAGCGTGGCCTGCTTCAGGCGGAGGAAGCTCACGTCTTTCTGCCACCAGGTGCTTTCCTTGCTGTTATTCAGGTTGTCGGTCTTGCCGAAGCGCAGACGGGGATAGAACACGTCGGTGTTCGTAGGATCCTCGGCCGACCAGCGGTCGGTAATGTTGGCCAGAAGGTTGGAGATGGCGGCCTGGTCCGAGAAAGCATTGATGCCATTCCCCCGGAGGAGGCGGTCGGCGAAGGCGTTACCGGAGAAGAGAAGGCCGACAGAGAAATGGCCCACCTGCAAGTCGGCGCCGAAACCGTAATAGAGCTTCGGGACGTCGCCCTGGCCGATGACACACTTGTCGTAGTTGTCGATGACGCCGTCGCCATTGAGGTCACGGTACTTGATGTCACCAATCTCGGAGAGCTGGCCCGGATACTCCTCGCCGAACTGGCGGGCGTGGTCCAGGATTTCATCCTCGCTGGTGAAGAGACCGTCGGCAATCCATCCCCAGCGGGCGAGCACGTTCGTGCCGCGGGTCTCCAGCCAGGGGTAAGCCGGCGTAGGCTGATCATCCTCGATAATCCGGTCCTCGTTCCAGGTCAGGTTGCCTCTGAGCGTAAGGAAAGTCTTGCTGGCCAGCTGCTTGTTATACTCCATATTGAGGTCGATACCCTTGTTGTCCACGACACCCAGGTTCGCATACGGCATCTCGATGAAACCGCAGTATTCGGGAATGGTGGCACGCTGCAGGAAAATACCCGTACGGTGCTCCTTGAAGAGTTCCACGCTCAGGGAAAGCTCATCCTTGAAGAACTTGAGGTCAAAACCCAGGTTCTGCTTCAGGGAAGTGGACCAGCCCACGTTGGAGCCGTATTTGGCGTAGGCCCAGCCACCCTTGTAACTGTTGGCCGTGCCGAAGTAGATACCGTCGGCGCTGCCCATCTCGTCCTGATACATGAAGCGACGTCCCGTAGCCGAGTCGGAACCGACAAGGCCGATGGTATAACGAATCTTGAAGAAGGACCAGACATCCTGGAAGGTCTTCTTCCAGAAGGATTCATTGGAAACGGCCCAGCCGATACCCGCTGCCGGGAAGAAACCGAAGCGTTTGTCAGGGTCGAAGTTCTCGGAACCGTTGTAGCCGGCATTCAGTTCGGCGAAATAACGGTCGTCGTAGGAATAAGTGGCGCGGGCGGCGATACCCTGCTGCTTGTAGTCCAGCGATTCCACCAGACCGTCGGGAGAGCCCGGGGCATAGATGTTCTGGTTATAGAGCAGCAGGCCCGTCACGGCATGCTTTCCGAACTCCCGGTCGTAGTTGAGAGCCGCCTCGAAATAAGCGTTGCGGTCCATGGACTGACTCCGGTGATACTCGAGTTCACGGCTGCCGGTGTGCGTGCGGACGATGTTCCAGTTACCGTCGGCGTCATACACATCGCTGTTCCACAGACCGGTTTCCGTGTTCTTGCTGCCGGAGAAGGCGAAGGTGTCGTCCAGCTTCTCGTACTTGTTGTCACGGGCATTGTTCACGTCAAAGGCCAGGAGCGCACGGGCGGAAAGGCCCTTGCTCCAGTCGAAGAAGCCCAGATCCTGGGTGACGCGGATATTGGAATTCAGCTGGTTCCGCAGTTCCTTCCGGTAACCGCGCTTGGTCAGGTCGGCCAGAGGGTTGCGCAGGTCGCCAGCGGCGGAAAGGCCCGGGATGGAGCCGTCGGGCATCGTCACGGGCAGATAGATCGGATTGATCTTGAAGGCCGAGTCGAAAAGATCCGCGGTGGACTGCTGCGGGTAGTTGCCCTCCGAAAGGTAACCGCTGAAGCCCAGGTCCACGGTCGTAGTCTCAGTAGGACGGAGGTTCAGGTTGGCCGTATAATTATAGCGGTCGTAACGCATGTTGGCGTTGTAGTTCTCCATCTTGGCGTTCCGGGTAAGACCGCTCTCGTTATAATACGTGAGGGATACATAATAGGTAGCGTTGGAAACACCGCCCCGCACGCTCATCTGCGCGCGGCGGTTGTGGCCCAGCGGCTTGAAGAGCTCGTCAATCCAGTTCACATTCGGATAGAGGTAGCTGTTGTACATCTGCGGATTGTCGTTCGGGATGAGGCCGTCGGCCTTTTTGGTCGCCTCGATATACTGCGGCGTATAAAGGATGGTGCCACGGCTGTTCATGTAAGCCTCGTTGGCGGCATCCATATAGGCATAGGCGTCGGCCAGCTGAGGAATCTTGGTGAGCCGGGTGATACTTTCGTAGTAGTCGAAAGCGAATTTCGGCTTGCCCACCTTACCGGGCTTGGTCGTGATGATAATGACGCCGTTCGCACCGCGCACACCGTAGACGGCGGTGGCCGATGCGTCCTTGAGGACCGTGAAACTTTCGATATCTTCGGGGTCGATATTGTTGAAACTGCGTTCCACACCGTCGACCAGCACCAGCGGACGGGTATGCTGGTCCGCGAAGGTGGAGATACCGCGGATCCAGATGTCGGTCTCGTCGTGGCCGGGTTCGCCGGTGCGCTGCACCGAGACCACGCCCGCGAGGCGTCCCGCGACGACGGAGGACAGGCTGGCCGACGGCATCTTGATCTGATCCGACTTGATGGAAGCCTGCGAGCCGACGACCGAAATCTTTCGCTGGGTACCGTAACCCACGACGACGATTTCGTCCAGTTCGTTGATGACCGTCACAAGCGCCACATCGATAAGGGTGCGCTTGTTCACCACAATCTCCTGTTCCTCGTAACCGAGGGCAGAGAATACAAGGACAGGGTCGGCGCCCGCCACGGTAATGCTGTACTGACCGTTGTCATCGGTGAGGGTACCGTTCGTGGTCCCCTTCTGGTACACTGCAATACCTGCAAGCAATTCACCCTTTTCATCGGAAACACGACCGGATACATTCGATGTCTGCGCAGACATCATGATACCCGAGGTGATGAACATCACCACTGCAAGCCAGATCTTGCCGGCAAGAGGTTTGTTTTTAGAAAAATCCATAAATAGGTGTTTTTGGTTGCTTTAGTTTATGTGCAGTGTAAAGTAAGGAAGGAAAAACAAGAAAGAATTCCTCGTGCGTGACAAAAGAAAGGGGCGTCCGTCAAGAGGACACCCCCAGTCATAATTGAGCACAATTTAAAGGCTTGTATCTCAGACAGTTCTACAGAGAGCGTGTCATTTAGCGCACAACTCTTCAGCACTGCCGCCATGCGCGGCTTTCCAGGCGCCGGGCGTCATCCCGAAGCGCGCGGTAAACTCCTTGTAAAAGTAGGAGCGGCTGGAAATGCCCACTTCGGCAAGGACGTCCAGGATTTGCTTGGAGTCATCCAGCAGCAGACGCGAAGCCATCTCCAGCCGGTAAAGTTTAATGAGGGCACCGGGCGTAATGTTGGAGATGCTGCGGAAGCGGCGGTAGAAGGAGCGGGGCGTCATGGCCAGGCGGTCGGCGATGAGAGCCGTACCCAGGTCTTCACGGGTGATATTCTCCGAAAGGACCTCGATGGTTTTGCGCACAAAGGCTATATCGTCTTCGTTGGAGCAGCCGATTTCATCGGCCAGGGATCCCAGTTCCTCCATCTCGATGCGGTTTTTCTTGCCGTCTATCGCAAGGGCGATGGCTTCGGCCAGTCCCTTCAGCACTTCATCAGAAGAGGCATGGACGGTGGTGCTCTTCTCCCGCGCTTCGCGGATTTTGCGGTAGGAAATCAGGCTATAGATGAGAAGGGCGAGGAAGGCGAGGCCGACAAGCCCGAAGAAAAACGGGGACTTGAAGAAGCTCCTGCGGATGCGCACCTTTATATGGAACTCCTCCGGCGAGGCGCCGTACACGTCTTTCTTGTAGCGGAGGCGGAGCGTATAGGTGCCGGCGGGCACGTCCGTATAGGAAAACTGATTGCCCAGCGTGAAGGCCGACCATTCTTTGTCATGGCCTTCCAGGAAGGCGGAATACTCCACCAGGCCCGATGCCTGATAATCCGGAACGGCGAAAGTGACGGCGAAAGAGACGGGGCCGCCCTTGAAGACCAGGTTCCCGTCTTTGTCCGTGTAGTCCGACATCCGTACATCCTCATGGGCCACCTCCAGGCGGCGGAGCTGAATGTGGGTGAAGTACTGCACCATCTCCGGTGTGTGCGGCTCCAGGGCGATAAGGCCGCCGTTTCCACCCAGGAAGAGCTTGCCCGTGCGGGGGTCTTTGTAGTAGGCGTCGTCACTGAACTCGCCCAGTTCGATGCCGGCCGAGAAAAGATAGGTCTGCGCAAGCGAATTGGCCGGATTGTACTTCACCAGCCCCCGGTCGGTGCCCAGCCAGATCATGCCGTCGCTGTCCTC
>JAEEGJ010029698.1_pt1 | contig 10763 bp, 12 predicted proteins | sample 8958761 | NCBI WGS metagenome assembly JAEEGJ01 (sample SAMN16246546, study PRJNA631951) | gut metagenome | biome: gut microbiome; feature: rumen; material: RS-attached | host: Bos | place: Iran: Karaj | collected 2018-10
ATGAGGTGCTGCGGGACGGATTATTTGTCACTTTTGGGGCTCTTCTTTGCGTACGTGTTTTACCGTGTGCTTGATCTTGCCAATGAGGAAGTTTATTTCCATAGGAGGCGGTCAAAATTTTTGACCGCAAATCAAGCAAATTACTCTTTTTAATATTTCTGCCCTTAACGTCTAAACTTCCATTGATTCTATGAACTGGAGAGTGCGGATGGATTGGGCGGAATGGAAGGACAACTGGTCGTAGGTCTTGTAGGCCTTTAGTTGCAGGATGGCGGCTTCGGCACTCAAGACGCCGCTCTCGAACAAATTGACTGTGGTGAATACCTTGTCGTTTGCTACGGGACCTTGAACTATGTCGTAATCGTGAGGGCGTGATTTGCGGCAGTCGGCCACAAAAAGGAGCCAAGGCTCATCTGCTCCGGTGAAACGGCGAATATTCCAACCTGCCTTGTCAAGCAATGATTCATCAAACTCATAGACGCTGACGACAGCACGTTCAGCATTCTCCCGCTCTTTTTTGATATGTGCCCAACGCACGGCCTGTTCGTAGTTACTGGTCGTATAGAATCCTTTCCCGAAATCGGCATTGGTTCTCCCAGGTCTAAGGGATGGTTTTCTAACAGCTACCGTTGAGCCATGATAAAGTCTGATCATCTCTTTCTCCTCTTTATAAACCGCTGGATATCATCTAACAAATACTCCAACCCTTGGGTATGGAGCAAATCGTAGTTTTCGATGACATAATCATCGGCTCCTGACTCTTTAAAAATCGTCCATGCACTTAATCCGCTTATGCGTTTGCTAATGGCATAGTTTTCCAGACAGTAAGTGTAAAATCCAAAAACTTCTTTGGATATATTACGAGACAGGCGTTTACGCCATGATTCAAATTCTTCGTAAAGTGCTTCAGTGCTTAGATACCACCACTTGGCTTCCTCGTCATAAAGCCGTTTGTACATCGGATTGACATAGATATACACCAAGGCATCGTCAAGTGCAATCCTTTTCACTTTGGCCACATGTTCTGCCAACTGTGAAATCTTTATCGGAATTATATTTTCCTCGTATGTACCCATAAATTATCTGTTAGCGGTGAAATGACATACCTTAATTTCCCTTCACCTTTTGTAAAGCGTTGAGGCAAAGGTTGTTACGGGGAACGCGGATTTTAAAACGTCAAGAGTTGACATCTTCTAGGGGCAAAGATACGAAAAAAATCGATAACGTTAACCTTAACGTTAACTTTTTCTTTGAACACAGAATACACAAAGAAGTTTAACGATAACAAAAATGCACGAAGTGCGTTTCAAGATTCAAAATCCAAGATTCAAGATTTTACTGAACACGAAAATCACAAAACAGTTCAACGCTAACGATAACGATGATATAGCACGGAGTGCGTTTCAAGATTCACGTTTCAAGATTACATAATTTCATTTTGTGATTCTCGGCGGCGTCTCAGCAAATGAAGTGAACTTCTTTGCATTCGGCTTGCGCGAGAATTCGAGATTTTACTGAACACGAAGACACGAAAAATCCTTAACCCTAACGATAACCTTAACTTTTTCTTTGAACACAGAATTCACAGAAAAACACTGATTTTACGATGACTTTTAAAGTGAAGAATGAAGAATGAAACTTGAAGAATCTTGCGATTTAGGGGCGCGGAACCATCTATGTCTTGAAATATTTTAAAATGAGGTAAGCTATCTTATTAAGAATCCTAAATAGTGTATAGTTTTTGTAATATAATTTTATAATAGGAAGATTTAGTAATTTTGCCTCTTCGGACTTGATAATCGTAGTATTATGTGGAAAAGCGGTTTTTGCATGTTTAATGAGTTCAACAATTTCTTCATCAAGACTTCCTTGAGTTTTTATTTTTTCAAAAACTCTGTCTGTACAAAGTTCGTATAGGGTGAGATTTGCGCCAGTGAAACTATGGATAATTTTGGCTTGAGGCAGTAGGGGCAAACCTTGTCTTTGTATCTGACAGTTCCAAATCCCAGGTAATTCTTCTATACAACAATCTAATTCGATATTAGCACGGCAAAGGGCCGGCATATCAATATTGACACCTTGATTGGTACATTCTGTCCATAATTCGAACCATCGTGTATAGAACTGATGCGATTTTTCTGTGTCTTTTGAAAATATTACTCCTCCATTATAATTCGGATACCCTTTAACGCTGGGCCATCCTAATGTTTTAGTGTGTGAATTAATATAACGATCACTTGTTGAACCAGAATCCCCTATAGGAAGTGGGCGGTTAGCATTATATACAGCTGCTAATTCGTATTTACAATCGTCGATTTCTGCAAGCGAATCAACGATAACAGTATCACAATCGATATATAGAAAGTTTCCTTTTACAAATTTGCGAAGATTTGTCTTGATATATCGTGATTTCTGCATATTATTATATTCAGCAGGTATATCAACAACAATAAAATCTGTAACATATTTTTTTATTTCTGCTCGCTTGCCCTTTAAGTTGTCCATTGTCACTTGGTCGGTCACAACAAGGAGGGTGGCATCTGGATTGTGCAAACGTGCGGAAAAGGCCGATATAAGAGTCCGTTCTAAATATGTGTCTTTGGAGGAACTTGTTAAAACATATACAATTTTTGTAGTCATGGTGTAACTCTTTTGTTTTAAGAAATGCAGATATTATAATATTAATTGAACATCTTGAAGTATAATGTTGCCCCAATTGTTAAGCCATAATGAGATAACTTTACCTTTTGTAAATTCTGTTACTTCAAAGTTTATAACATCATAAAGCACGTCATAGTCTCTCAGTCCCGTCTCGAGGTCTTTCAGTCCTATGTTAAATCTTGTAGAATAGCGCCCTCGTGACAGATTATGATTATTAACAACAAGCTTAATGTTAAATTGATCTTTATCTTTAGGAACCTCTCTTATTTCAGAAACGTATGTTCCGACACATCTTTCTTCTACATTCCTAAAATGCAGACCCAGAGTGAAATTTTTAATATCTTTATTATTGACTTTTATCTTTAAATTGAAAACAAGTGGTTCATCGCTGGCTATGTGTTTATTATCGTTTTCTATGGATACTTCGGTAATTTCAAGTTCCCTGTCGAAAGAAAGATTTCTTTGCTTGTTACTAATGATGACATGCCTGGACATGTCGTTACCTTTGGTGTCGATATAATGGTCAACACATTCATCGGCTGTACCCACAAATTCAACTTGACCATTCTTTAGAACGATGCCATTACGACAAAGACTTCTCACAGCGGGCATATTGTGGCTTACAAACAAAACCGTTCTTCCACCACCCTGAGAGATGTCTTGCATTTTTCCGATAGCTTTCTTTTGAAATTCTGCATCGCCAACAGCGAGAACCTCATCGACAACAAGAATCTCTGGTTCCAAATGGGCAGCAACAGCAAAACCCAAACGAACCTTCATTCCGCTGGAATAACGTTTTACGGGTGTGTCAATATAGCGCTCGCATCCGCTAAAATCAACGATTTCATCGAGTTTTCGGGATACTTCTGCCTTGGTCATACCCATGATGGCTCCATTCAGAAATATATTCTCACGGCCGGTCATCTCTGGGTGGAAACCCGTTCCGACTTCCAATAAGGAAGCGATACGTCCATTTGCCCTGATTTCGCCCGTGGTAGGGGCGGTTACTCTTGACAACAGTTTCAGCAGTGTGCTTTTGCCAGCACCATTCTTGCCAATAATGCCAACGACATCGCCTTGTTCAACACGGAAGTTGATGTCTTTCAGCGCCCATACATATTCGCTGCTGCCTTTCGTACTACGGTCGTTGGTCTCGCCAATCTTCAGATAAGGATCTTCCTTCCCCATCACGCTCATGGCCCACCATCGGTTCAGGTCGTGGGCGATGGTGCCTGTAGACACTAACCCAAGCCGATATTGCTTGCTGACGTTTTCAAATTCTATTGCGGTCATAGGCTTGCTTATACATTAAAACCCGGAATTTACAGGATTACATAGAACCTCCCAGTATCGTCATCATGATACTTTCTCTTTTGATCACGGAATCCACGGGATATCACTGAATTATATGTGTTGTGTCTATGTGTTCTGTATTCTTGCAACAAAATAAATCTATATAATAACTCTTTTGATTTTTAATGGGGATTCACCAAAGTTTATAAGTAGACCTATTTTCTTCTTAGTTACATTAAGGTAGTTAAGTACCTGCCATTTGTGTTCAATGGAGAGTTTTTCTACGGATTTTAGTTCCAAAATGATTTTGTCATAACAAAGAAAATCGGCAACATAATATTTCTGGAGGGTATGCCCTTTATACTCTATGGGTAACATCTTCTCTTTTTCAAATGGGACACCACGAAGAGTAAGTTCTATTTCTAATGCTTCTTGATATACTGCTTCTTGATAACCCGTACCCAAAACTCGTTGAACTTCTATTGCTGCGCTGATAATCTTGGAGCATTCTTTCTGATAAAGTAGTTCTTCCATCTCTATATTTTTATCAATATATTTACGAATCTTATGGAATTACTCAGTTTGTTATATTTTTCACGGGATCCATAGAAATAAACTGAATTTTTAATCTTTTTCCGTGGGGTAAGAGAATAATTCTGAGATTTCAGTGTTTTCCGTGTTCAAATATAAATATTGCCTCCTCACACCGTGTCCATGAAACTACGTTGGACTTTGTTGAACATGACTACACCAATGGTTAATAGAGCGCACATGAAGACAAGGCTGTAGGCCAACGTTCCCCATGAAAAATAGCCCGTACCTAATGTTGCATATTTAAAGCCCTCAATGACAGGTGTCAGCGGGTTGGCCAGCATCAGCATCTTTAGTTTGGGTGAGGTTACCATACTCAATGGATAAACTATCGGCGTGGCGTACATCCAAAGTTGTACGACAAAGGTGAAGAGAATGTTCAAGTCGCGGTATTTGGTTGTCAAGGAGGAAATCAAGATACCAAAACCCAATCCGAAACCAGCCAACATCAGGATATACAGTGGAAGTAGCACAATCGCCCAACTGGGAGAAATGGCGTAGCCCTTGCATATGAAATACAGATACACAGCGATGAAAAGCAAGAGCTGCACACCAAATTTCACCAGATTTGAAATTATTGTGGAAAGGGGAACCACCAGACGAGGAAAATAAACCTTGCCAAACATGGATTGATTAGAAATAAATGTATTGGAAGTCTGGGTCAGGCACGATGAGAAATAGAGCCAGCAGACATTGCCAGAAAGATAAAACAAGGCTTGTGGCATACCATCGGTACTCATCTTGGCAATTCCGCCAAAGACCACCATATTCATGATGACAGTCAGGGTAGGCTGAATGATAAACCAAAGCGGCCCTAAAACCGTTTGCTTGTATTGGACGATAATATTCCTTTTTACAAATAGGGCACACAAATCGCGATAGCGCCAGATTTCCTTGAAGTCAACACTCCACAATTTTTGATGTGGCTTGATGACCATGGTCCATTCTTGTTTATTCATAATTTACTAATGCATGGGAATAGAGGTCGCCTTAGTTGGGACATACCTTAAACTCCCCTCTGAAAGTGTAAGTGTTTGATCCAAAGGGGGTTATGGAAAGCAGGGTTGCCAGAAACATTGAAAACTGACATTTTTCGGTTGTAAAGATAGTAAAAAATAACGATAACGTTAACGTTAACGCTAACTATTTAATCAAACACGAAGACACGAAGGCACGAAGATTTCTTAACGTTAACCCTAACGATAACTTTTTTCTTTGAACACAAAAAACACAGAATAACACTGATTTAACAAAAACTGGTGGAAAACCTAAGGTTTAACCTTAACGTTAACGATAACCTTAACCTTAGGCTTAATTCGTACTTTATATTGAGTGGATAGGATACAAAAATCCCTGTAATGCTTCAGAGTACAGTGGTTGATGCATTACAGGGGATATTTTGATGGAAGATGTTTGATGTAGGATGCTAATTAACGATAACGATAACCCTAACTATAACGAATTAAGCACAGAGTGCGTTTGAAAGTTCTTGAGTTGCCTGCAGGCGAGAAATATAATCATTTGGGACTTCTTGAAACCATTTAAAGGTATTCAGATTTGCATTCTTATCTATCCAGTACTGGAAATCTATCGATGCTATTGGTATTGTCATACCAGACATTGTGTTGTTTGTCTTTCCAATAAAAGCTCGCGAGAGCTTTTTTCTAACATCTTACTTCTTCGGTTCTTCTTTTCGTACGCGCTTCACCGTATGCTTGATTTTGCCAATGAGGAAGTTAATTTCAAGCGAAGATTCGGTCTCGCTGGTTTGAAGGTCTGGCATTACAATGTCAGTAAGTACTTCACCGAAGTGCTGCATCTTTGTTTTTTGCTTTTCCTTGTCGGTTTCCTGATGGAGTTCCAGTAGCTGACGTTTTAGTTCGCGAACTTTCGTGAAGGTTTCAATGATAGCAATGGTAGCATCCTCGGCTTTTCTCGACTTTAGGATGGTTGCCAGCATATAGAGCCCGCGCTCGGTAAAGGCTTTGAAATTGTATTTGCTGTAGCGACCTTTACCTCCTGACGGTTCTAAGGTCGAAATTTTCGACCTTAGAACTGCGCTTTCCTCCGAAGACAGTTCAAACATATACCCCTCTCTGAATTTACGAGGATTATTGCGTACAGCTTCATTGATACGTTTCGTCTCTACACCGTACAACTCTGCAACATCGCGATCAAGAAGAACTTCCTGACCACGTATTACAACTATCTTATCTTCGACTTCTTTAAACGGGATAAGGCCCGAATTGTCATTCGTTTTTACCATATCGGCCATATTAATAATTGATGTTTGATATTGGTGGATATCTATAATAGGTGAAGTGCATACCCCAAATTTCCCTTAAGTGGTGTAAGTGCTTGACTTAAAGGTTATTACAGGGGTTGGGCGCGTGTTAGTTGTCATTTTGATGACATTTTCGGTGTAAAGATAGGAAAAAAAAACGATAACGATAACGTTAACGATAACTTTTTTATTAATGGAACACGAAGACACAAATAATCTTTAACCCTAACGATAACCTTAACGTTAACAAATAATAACTCAACACAAAGACACAAAGGCACAAAGAATTAACAAAAACCGGCGGAAAACCTCTTTTCTGTAAAGCATCCGTGCATTTGGCACGGATGTGTCTGCGGCTGTTCTTCCACTTTCTGCAAACGAGTTTGCAGCCCGCGGAAGAGCATCCTCAGACAGCCCTTCGGGCTTGACTTTACAGAAAAGTAAAAACAATGTTTGGGTGATGGGTGTTGGGTGTTAGGTGTTGGACTCCCTCCCTAAACAGGGAGGGCGGGGGTGGGTCTTTTCTTTTAGGAATGGGTGGGGGTGGGTCTGAATTTAATTTTGGCATTATCTAGCATTGGGTGGGAAAGTTTCCAGGTGGTGGGGTCGCGGCGGGAGTGGGGACGGAACTTGATGTGGAGGGCGTGGATGTGTTTGCTGGGGGTGAATTCGGATGGGGTTTCTACGGAGTCGCTCTGGATGCCGATGTGGAAACTGCCGAGGTCGGGGATGATGATCTCTTCGCCGTTCAGTAGGTGGTGGCGCATCACTTCGCACAGTTCGGTGAGCACGAGGATGACGTCGGAGGGCTTGGCGGAGCAGTTGCGCGAGATTTCTTCGGCGAACTGGGTAAAGCCTACACGGCCGGTCTTGCGGGTACGGGCGTAGTAGCGGTTGTCGGTCCGCTTCTTTTCAAGGGTACATATTATTGACATATTTTTTTTTATTTTTCAATGCCGTTTTTCAGTATCACAGTATCACTTCCTGCAAGCCGTTGATTATCTTGCGTTTGCAGGTGATACTGCACTTTCATTTCAGTTTCACTTCTGTCATCACGACAATGGACAGAAATTCACGTAATTCACATAATTATTGGGCGGGGAGTTCAACAGTACAAATGACCTTTCTTTTCTATCAAAAGATGCTTTATTGGAGAGTGATTAGGGCCTAATCACTCGGCAAAAGCCTATCTTTGAACCCACCCCTATCCCTCCCAAAGGAGGGATTTATCGGGTGATAGTGAATGAAACTGAAGTGAGAGTGCAGAATCATTCGTATCATGTTGATTTTAAGGTAGTTATGACAAGCTGATACTATGATACTGATTTTATTCATTCTTATTGAAATTATTTTTATTCAATCTTATTTTATATAGGTTGCCTACATAGGTATGCTTTGTTTCTACGTGTAGGGCCTTCAGGGCGCGACCCATTTCACGTGGGAAGTTGCCCGTCGGCCTGTATTTCGGGAAACGTTCCTGGAGGTGCTTCAGGATTTCAGTCAGCGACATCCATTCGCCTTGCTCGTCAGAGGGGGCAATCACGGAGGCGAGCATCTGCTGGATTCCGCTGACCTCGCGGAAACGTTCGTTCTGTTCCATCAGCTGTGCGGTCTGTTGGTCGTCTAGCCAGAAGGGATGGCCTTCGTGCAGTTCGGCCAGCAGCTGGGCATAGAGCTGGGGGTAGTCGACGGGGGTGGTGAAGTCGATGGGGCCAGTGACGTTGACGCAGAGATAGCGGCGGGAGCCCGTTGCATCGACCAGCGGGCGGTCGCTGTTGGTGGTTGCGATGAACGAGGCGAAGCGGCGGCGCATCTCCAGATGGGAGGCAAAGGGCAGGCGCATGTCGATGTCGTTTTGCGAGATGAGGAACTTCAGCAGGGGATGCTGCGAGCGCGTAAATTTATCGAATTCATCGATGTTTATCAGTGCTCGGCCCGACATGGCCAGTGCCACGGAGGTTTCGCTCTTCAGGTTCATGTTCTCTGCATAGTAAGGGCGCAGTTCTTGGGGCAGGAGGATGCGGCAGAAGCTGGTCTTTCCGGTGCCCTGTCGGCCTGTGAGCAGTGGAACAAGTGCGTTGCCGTGGTTGCGGTCGCGCCCTGTCCAGCAGGCCACCATGCCCAGCAGCCATGTGTGGAAGAAGGGCTGAAAGTTGGGCGTGTCGGTGGGGATGCGGGCAGAGAGCGGCCCTATGCGGTCGGTGCCGTCCCATTGCGGCAGCTGCGTCAGATAGTCTTCGATGGGGTTGTAGTGGGTAATCTCGCGCGAGTTGATATAGCGTGCCAGGTCGCGGTCCCACGACTTCAGTCCGGCAGCCAGCGCATGGATGGTCATCGAGTTTTGGTCTTCTTTCTCGATGGTGCGGAACGTGTCGCCCGGGATGTCTTTCCGCCGGAACTCCGCCTGGTGGGTGAGGATGTTCATGCGCAGGTCGTAGTAGGTGTCGATGAAATGGCGTGTGCCCCACACCAGCAGGCTGTTCCTGCTGACGTGTCGCATGGGGTCGCCCTTGCGCTTTGCCAATCGTTTGTAGGTACTGCTGAAGATGCGTTTCACGAGTTCCATGTCGGTGTTCAGGTCGGGTCGGTAGCTCGTTTTGCGGATGGCATTGGCCAGGGGGATGTCGCTCTCACGGCAATAGACGGCCAGCGAGCAGAGCATGCTTTCGGCCTCCTCGCCGTCGGTGGCCATGAGACGTCCGTCGAGTGCCTTGTCAAGGCAGAACTGGAACACCATGCGCTCGGTCTGTTCCTGGTTGCGTCCGGGGAGCAGTTTGCCATTGGGGTCGTTCTGAGCATCCGGCCTTTGCATCATCCGTCGGACAGCCGGTGAGTAAGGGCTGTGCAATGTCTGGTAGAAGGGTGTGGCATGCTCGTTAAGATAGGCCTCGGGGTCGTGGCTCAGCGAGCAGAGCTGCAGTGGAGAAGGGTCGATGAAATCGGGCTTTTTGTGCAGTTGAGCAGCGTAGAACTGGCTCACGCTTCGGAACGCGTCGCGCATGGCCGCGGCATTGTCGTCGTAGTCAGGAGCCTCGAATCTGACTATGATTTTCAGTGAACGGTCGTCGTAGCCGATGAAAGCGATGTAGGTGAGCGGCAGGTCGGCGGCAGCGTTCCTTAGCAGCGTAGCCTCGCGGTAGTCTTTCAGCTTGCTCACCTCTATCAGCAGGAGCCGGTTTTCGCGTGCAACGACGGGGTGGTAGCCGTGAAGGCTCACGAAGTTGTTGCCGTCGGTGCGTTCCAGTTCTGCTCCGAAGCAAAGGGCGGGCAGTTCGGTGTTCACGCGTGGCAGTTCCACTTTTTCACCTTTCATCATGGGATAGATTTCGCGGAACTCGCCGATTTCTCTGCTGTACTTGTCGCTTCGCACGAGGCCGACGATTTCCTGTGGGTTGAGCCACGTGGTGGTCACTCGGCCTTTTGATGGTTTTAATACTGTGATTTTCATGATATTTTGGTTTTGGATTGGATTAACTAGGCGGTTTTTCTGCGGTGCGACCGCAGAACACCTGACGGCTTTTGGGCGGCCTTGGGTATAAACTTTGCAAAGATATAATGGGAGCGTCCAGTGAGTTTGGACGGAAAGGAAAAATTTCATGGAGGGTGAAATTTTGTTGGAAATGCTTGCGGGGACAGGGGTTTTGTGGTATTTTTGCAGGAAAATGTATTTTAAACCAATGAATGTAAGAGATTATGCATAACAAGAACTATAGTTTGAGACTGGTGCTGATTGACCGCTGTCTGAGGAAGCCGTATGGCGCCTCGGTGAAGGAGATGATGGATTTCATTAACAGCTATTTTGAGGAGAGAGGCATGAATCCGGTCAGGTCGAAGCAGACGATACAGAACGACCTGGTGCAGCTGGAGAACGACTACTATACGACCATCGAGCGGCGGAAGGTGGGGCATAACGTGCTGTACCGCTATGAGGACC
>JAEEGJ010029701.1_pt1 | contig 10762 bp, 9 predicted proteins | sample 8958761 | NCBI WGS metagenome assembly JAEEGJ01 (sample SAMN16246546, study PRJNA631951) | gut metagenome | biome: gut microbiome; feature: rumen; material: RS-attached | host: Bos | place: Iran: Karaj | collected 2018-10
GTCTTAACACCCAGCGGTTTCCGAATGGCATGCGCCCGGTGGTGGACTACATCCACCAACACGGTTTGAAGGCCGGCATCTACTCCGACGCCGGTGACAACACCTGTGGCAGTGAGGGGCGTCATGCATGGGGCATCGGCGTGGGCTTCGCGGGTCATGAGGAACAAGACTGCAAACTTTACTTCATCGACTGGGACTTCGACTTCATCAAGGTGGATTACTGTGGCGGCAACCACATGCGCCTTGACGAGCGTGAGCAATATACCAAGATTTCAAACGCCATCAGGAATTGTGGCAAGAAGGACATCGTATATAACATGTGCCGCTGGGCCTTCCCCGGCACATGGGGTGCCGACGTGGCCGACTCCTGGCGAACTACCGGCGACATTTACGATGCCTGGAAGAGCGTGAAAGGCATTCTTGCTGAGAATCTCTACCTGAGCGCCTTCTGTCACGACGGTCATTACAACGACATGGACATGCTTGAGGTGGGACGGTCGATGTCGCAAATTGAGGACGAGACACACTTTGGGATGTGGTGCATCATGGCATCACCGCTGCTCATCGGTTGCGACACCCGCAACATCCGCCCGGAGTCGCTGCGACTGCTCTGCAACAGGGACCTCATCGCCCTGAACCAAGACCGGCTTCATCTGCAGGCCTATGTGGCAGAGAAGCAGGGCGAGTGCTTCATCATGGTGAAGGACATCAAGAAACTGCAGGGCAAGGAGCGTGCCGTGGCCATCTACAATCCCAGTGACGAGGAACAGACCATAACGCTCCATCCTGCCACCATCGACCTTGGTGGAGCCATACAGTATTACGACTGCTTTGCCCAACATGACTATCTCTACGACATGAACCCCATACCTCTGAAGATACCTGCCCACGGCACAAAAATCTTCCGTGTGAAGGGTAAGAAACGTCTGGAGCGCAAGGTTTATGAAGCAGAGACCGCCCTGTTGCCCGCCTATCAGGAACTGCGCAACAACCAGGAGGTGAAGTCGGGCATCTTCGCTGCCGAGTCTGCTGCCAGCGGCGGCTACAAGGCGGGATGGCTCGGTGGTCGTAAAGGAAACGACATCCGATGGAATGATGTCTATGCGAAGAAAGCCGGCATGCGCCGAATGACCATCACCTACTTCAGCGGCGAGGAGCGCACGATGGATCTCACTGTCAACGGACAGCGCATCACCACGCTGAAAGCCAACTCCGGTGCCTGGGACAAACCTGCCACCGTCACTGTAGATGTACAACTCAAGAAAGGACGCAACAGCATCTGTCTCAGCAACGACAACGAATGGATGCCGGACATTGACAAGATGGAACTGGACAATGCACGCTGATGCAACTGCCCTTGGTGAATAATAACGATGTGCAAGAAAACCAACCATAAAAACAGACGATGAACTTCCTTGAAGAAAAAATCCTAAGCGATGCCATTATCAAACCTGGTGACATACTGAAAATCGACAACTTCCTGAATCATCAGATAGACATCGGCATCATACGCCAGATTGCCTTTGAACTGAAACGGCGTTTTGAAGATATTGAGGTGAACAAAATCCTGACCATCGAGGCCAGTGGCATCGCCATAGCGACGATGCTGGGCAACCTGTATGATGCGCCCGTGGTGTTTGCCAAGAAGAGTGAGACCGCCAACAGCACAGACAACAAGTACGTGTCGCAGGCCTTCTCGTTCACCCACAAGCAGATGAACAAGGTATTTGTGTCGAAACCATATCTGCACCCCACAGACTGTGTGCTGATAGTAGACGACTTCCTGGCCGACGGTCAGGCCGTGCATGCGCTCATCGACCTGGTGCATCAGGCCGGGGGCAAGGTGGCTGGCATCGGCATTGCCGTGGAGAAAGGCCAGCAGAAAGGTGGCCGGCTGCTGCGCGAGGAAGGCTACCGTCTGGAGTCAATCGCCATCATCGAGGAGATGGACTACGAGAAGCAGACCATCCGATTCCGGAATCAGGAAGAAGCCGATTCTCACACGGTCTGAAGCATTCTGTCGGGAATTCAAATTGGATTTCCCTTATACCATAACAACGAAGACGGCGCGGAGTACGCGCCGTCTTTTCATTTAAAAGAGTTAGACATTATCTGAACACCCGTTGCGGGCGCTTGCTATTGCCTGAGTTGCCGTTGCCAGACCTGCCTTTGTTGTCACTGCCTGTGGTCCCCGTGTTGTGAGGAGGCTTGATGTTGTGGTCGAAGGAGGTGGTGGAGCCACTCTGGCTTTGAGAGGTAGAGCCTGACTTATTTCCCGAAGCGTGTGAACTGGGTTTCTGCACACCTCTGTTTTTATAGTAGGATGCACGGCCCTTGTTGTTACCACCCTTATAGGAAAGATAGCCCGAAGGTTGTCCGCGATACATCTTGCTCCTGTTGGAATAGCGTGAATATACGGTCATGGTGAAGGTATTGTTCTGCCATTTCATCGGACGGTAGAAGTATTCGGTGTTTTTGAAGAGCCGGTACTGGTATGCCGAGAGCACATACTGCATATCGTTGTTGCGACGAGTCCAGTACTTCCCGAAGAGGTTGGCCTGACGGTCGACTGACATCAGGTAGTCGAGGTTGATTTCATACACTGCCTCATACTGACTTTTGGTGAGCCCGAGTTCATAGGCCATTTTGTCGGAGAGGAACAGCGCTTCATTGCGTGCCTGATTATATGTCATTGCTGCGGCGGAGATGGCTATCGTCATCATCACTGCCATGGTCATTATCTTTTTCATAACTTTTGCATTTTAAGTGATACATTGTCATGTTTCTGCTGCAAAAGTAATATGGGAAATTCACCTTTGCAAGGGTTTTCGCCTAAGGTGGAAAGGGAGATTCCCTAAAGTTTCATCGGGGTTCACCCTATTGAAGAAAGACAAGAAGAGAAAATGATATTCCGAAGATTTTTGAAATACTGTTAGTCATCCTTTTGGCCAGAGAAAAAAGGAAAATGTTAAAAAATGACGTTACCTTGTATACATCTGAACAAAAACAAACGAAAAATATGAAAAAAGCCGTAATTTTGTACGAGCGTGCGAGTGCACTTCATTATCTCAATCATTTGAAGAAACGTTTCCTGCCTTCCGTCATCAGATGAGCAAAAGAATAGAGAATCATCTCGATTGGGCGACGCAGACCACCGTCATGACAGGAGCGAACCGCACGGCGCCATCAGCAACGGCGCGAGCATCGAGTTAAGGGCAGCCCGGCCTGAAGAGCGCATAAAGCAACGAACTGATGAGAAGAAAAGAGAACGACATTAAAGGCTTGAAAAAGTTTGTATTGGTATTTGCCTGCATGATGGCTGTCATTCAGGATATTGGAGCCCAGGAGTATTTTTCCTCTGCTTCAGATTTTGCGCGCCTGTATGTGGGGGCTGTGGAACCACAGTACCAAAAATCGCAGTGGCACGATAATCCATATTATAAAGACAACACCGATATGTATCAAGGGCGTATCAGTTATTACGGTGTGGTGTACGACAACGTAAAACTCCGTTTCGACCAGTTGATGCAGCGTGTTGTTGTGCTTTCTCCCACGGGGAGTGTTCTGTGTCTGCCTGAGCAAGAATTCATCGACTGGTTTGAGATGGACGGCCACAGATATGTGCATGCCCCTGAGGATAGTTCACGGTATGCTTCCCTACTTTGTGATGGAAGTGCTAATGGCGTTCGTCTTTATCACAGTGTGTGGAAGGTTTATCGTGGTGACGACACCTATGGAAGGGAGAAATCACTCAAACTGCTCAGCACCAAGGAACTGTATACGCTCATCACTTCCGATGGAGCGATGCATCATGTGAAGAATGCATCGGATGTGGCAAAACTCTTCCCCGAACAGAAAAAGCAACTCAAGCAGTTTGCAAAGAAGCATCGTCTTTCCTTCTCAAAGAGCAAGCGTGAGGAAAGTCTTGTGAAAATAACAGAAAGCATCTCTGGCTCCCCACTACAAAACCCGGATTTCCTGTCCACGGCAGCCAACAACCACCAGGCAACGCCACGGGTAAGCGAGGTTTCCCCGGGAACGGAAGCAAGTGACAGTCGGGCTTTGGCATCCACCGACGACACCGCGCTTGTCACCGGCATACCTGTTCTCGACAGTGATTCTGTGGCCATGGCAGTGGCCCCGACAAGGACAAGAGTCTATATCGTGCCGGGGGTGAAGAAAGCGAGGGAAAGCATTGCCGACGACCACGAACTTGCCGAGATTGTGGTTATCGGTGGTCATCAGTCGGCATTGAACAGTATAATGGTTGGTGCCGAGAAGTTCAAGCCCCAGATACTGAAGAACATCCCATCGGCCTTCGGAGAGTCGGATATTATGAAGATTCTGCTCACCCTGCCCGGTGTCACTACAGTGGGCGAGGCCTCTACCGGATATAATGTGCGAGGAGGCGCAACAGACCAGAACCTGATACTTTTCAACGGTGGCACTGTGTATAATTCGTCGCACTTGTTCGGGTTGTTCACGTCGTTCAATTCAGATGCGGTAGAGGATGTGGAGTTGTTCAAGTCAAGCATTCCCGTAGAATATGGAGGCAGGATAAGCAGTGTGTTGAAAGTGACCTCGAAGGAGGCCAGCATGCAGAAGTTCACAGGTTCGGCGAGTATTGGCGTGCTTACCAGCAAGGCGAATTTCGAGATACCTATTGTCAAGGAGCATGTGTCACTGTTGCTGAATGGCCGCACGACCTACAGTGACTGGATTCTCAAGAAGTTGCCCGAGAAAAGCGGTTACAAGAACGGCACCGCCAACTTCTATGATTTCGGTGGCGTACTGACATGGAAACTCAACAGCAAGCATCGTCTCAAGGTATATGGATATTGGAGTAACGACAGGTTCTCGTTCAGTACAATGGACAAATATGGCTATCAGAACCGTAACTTCTCTGCAGAGTGGCGCTCGATACTGAACGAACACATGACAGCCACGTTTTCTGCCGGACATGACCACTACGACTATTTCAACGAGGACAGGAACACGCCTTCGATGGCAGCCCGGTTGAGTTTCAGCATCGACCAGTCGTGGGGCAAATTGCTTATCCGGCATCGCCTGTCGGACAAGCAGGCATTCTCCTACGGTCTCTCCGTGCAGCATTACAATGTGCAGGCCGGCAAATATGAGCCTGTGGGTGAGGAGTCATACATCAATACCAATCAACTACAGAGAGAAAAGGCATTGGAGAGCGCCGCATTCATCGACTATGAGCGTTCGCTCACCGAAAGACTCACGGTCTCTGCCGGCTTGCGTTATGCGCTGTACAATGCACTGGGCCCTCGTGACGTGAACCTATACGATGAGCGTGAACTCCCCTCAGAGAGCACCTTGTTGGAGACACGTCATGAGACAGGCGTCATCAAGACCTACCATGCGCCAGAGTTACGCCTGTCGGCCCGCTATTACCTGCATGAGAACCTTTCGCTGAAGGCTGGTTTCAACACGATGCACCAGTATATCCATAAAGTGTCGAACACGTCCATCATGTCGCCTACCGATATCTGGAAACTCTCCGACCTCAACATCAAGCCCCAGAATGGCTGGCAGGTGGCTGCCGGTATCTATCATGAGACGGCAGGCAAAAAATACGAGTTGTCGGCAGAGGTTTACTACAAACATATCAACGATTACCTCAATTACCGCAGTTCGGCCGTTCTGCTGATGAACCCCCACCTTGAGACCGATGTTATCTCGACCAAAGGAAAGGCCTATGGCATAGAACTCCAGGCAAGGAAACCCATCGGCAAGTTGAACGGATGGGTGAGTTATACGTTCTCACGCTCCTTACTCCGCCAGGACAACGAGGGCGTGGCAATGCCCCTGAACAACGGCGAGTGGTATCCGGCAGAATATGACAGGCCTCATGAGGTAAAGGCCGTGCTCAACTACAAGTTCACCGAGAGATATAGCCTTTCGAGCAACTTCAACTTCGCCACAGGCCGCCCGACGACGGTGCCAGCCGGTAAATATTACGCCACGTATAATCAGAAATACATGCCTTACTATACCGACCGCAACACCTACCGTATTCCCGACTATATGCGTCTGGACCTTGCGTTCAACATTGAGCCGACCCATAAACTGACCAGTTTTCTCCATACGTCGTTCTCCTTTGGTGTGTATAATGCCCTTGCACGAAGGAATGCCTATTCCATCTACTATGTCACCGAATGGGGTGAAATCAAGGGATATAAGTTATCTGTGTTTGGCACTGCCATTCCCTATGTGTCACTTAACATACGATTCAACTAAGATATGATGAAACTGAAATCGCCATATACCGTATTATGCTTCTTGGCAGTTGTGTGTACGCTGTCGGGATGTATTGATGAATATGAGGCCGACATTTCTTCTGACGACACCAACCTGCTCGTTGTTGAGGGGTCGATATGTGCTTCGAAATTGAACAAGTTCTACCTGTCGCGCACGATTGACATCAAATCACAGATACCACAAACGGTAACGGGCGCAACGGTCTCTGTACGCGGAACCGACGGTACTGTATTTGCGGCGCGTGAAACCGATGGATATTACTCCTGTCAGATTGACGCCCTTGACCCTGGCGTGGAATACTATCTGCGAATCGAGACCGACGGCGAGGTCTATGAATCAGACCCCCAGTTACCTCTTCGAACCGAGAAAATAGCCGAAGTGACAGGGGTGCAGAACACGCCGGAAAGCAATATCGACGTACTTGTCACTCCTGCTGAGCCTTTTGAGCCAGACAAGACCCATTACTATTCGTGGACATACGATGAGACATGGGAAGTGCATCCCGACTACACCACCATCTGGTATTACGACACGTTGAAACTGGCGCCAGTCATCAAGAGCGGACAGTTTCCTGAGCGTGGATGGAAGGACGCTAAAGGAACGACAATCATGGTAGGTTCAAGTCAGAATTACGAAGGACAGCATATCCACCGTCTCAAACTCTACGACATCAACCGTCAAAATGAGCGTATGTTTTACAGGTATAGCGGCCTGGTACATCAGCGTGCCATTTCAAGGGCAGAGTACGAGTATGAACTTGCGCGTCGCCAGGCGGGTTCTGAGATGGGCGGATTGTTCACTCCGCTGCCGTCGGCCTTACCTACCAACATCCATTGTCTCACGTCGAAGAAGCATGTGATTGGATTTGTAGGATGTGCGTTGAACACGAGTGACTACAGGTTCTTCTTCAATTACAAGGATTTCTCCATCTTCATTCCTCAACATAAAGACACGCGGCTATGGGTAGACGACCCTACCCCCCAGCAATGCTGCAAACTGGTATCCGAAGGAATGTTCCTGTGCGAATGGGAAGATGCCGAAATGTCGTCTGACCAGAAGACGCATACGGCATGGGCACACGATTATGAACTTGATGTAAGAATCAGAGGCGCATATGCCAAGGAACCTGATTTCTGGTCATTGGAAGAAAACGTAAGTTATTGAGATGAGCAACAAGGTATTATCACTGATTGCTGCGATGGTGCTTGCCACGAATACCCTTGCAGCGAATATTGAGACCGACCGCACATGGTATCTTGCCGGCGAGGCGATGAGAGTGAGCGTGACGGCCGACAATGCCATCATTGCATACGCCGAACTGTGTGATACGAATGGCTTTGCGGCAGGCATCGCGGTAGGACTTCAGCGGGGCAAGGGAACTGGCATTATCGAACTGCCTTCCGATCTCCACAGCGGATACTATGTATTGTCTGTCTATACCCGCAACGGCACCGATGTGGACCACAGGCTTGTCGCTATCGTCAATCCGCTTCGCAAGAGTGAGGACGATGACATCGAGTGGGTGAAAATCACACCTCCCGACTCATTGAGTTTTCCGCGGGCTGGTGAAGAGACGGGATTCTCCACGACAGACCTGACGGGTCAGAAGGATGTGGATGTGCGTGAGACGGAAGGCCATGTCATCAAGGCGCGGGTCAGGAATGTCTATGACGGCAATACTTTCAGGGGCAGTCAGATTCGCCCTTCCCTCAGTATCGTAGGCAAGCAGATACATTATTTTGAGGGGAAGATGGTCAATGACTCCATCGCCGTCTTCTACACCTACGACATCCACGGCAAGCAACCGCTGGTGCTCTCTGCCATGTCATCCACGGGCGTCAGTCTGCCTATCGAGATGATCAGTCCGTTTGCTGCCTTGCTCCCCAAAAGACTCCCGCATCTGGTGTTCCATTACAACCGCAGCGAAGTGGAAGCCCGTTCCATTGACATGCAACGTCATCAGATAGCCATTGCACCCGCCAAGCGTGAACTACAGTTGGGTGTATCTGCCGACGATGCTTCAGAAGAAGGCGTGCCGCTCAATTATGACGCCGCAGTTTTCGGAACGAAGCCCAACCTCACCTATAATCTCGACGAATACCGCCAGTTTTACACGGTCAAGGAGGTGATTCTTGAGTATGTGACCTGCGTCAGCAACAGGAAAGTCAATGGCATATCACAGTTGTTTGTCCGCAAGGAACAGGAATACTACAACACCTCTTTGCCTACATTGGTGCTGATTGACGGCATGCCGGTCTTCGACGTGGAACGACTTCTGAACTATGATGCCCGCCGTATTCAATATATCAACATCTACAGCGACCAATACACATTTGGTAATGGCGTTTATAATGGCATACTGTCGTTTATAACACGCTCCGGGCGACTCACGAACTACCCTACCGAGCCCAACGTGCAGTATCTGGTGTATGAATTTCCTTAGTCACGGCTAATGACCAAAAAAATCCCGAATCATAGAATTCAAGAACTGCCATACGGCATACTCATTCTCAAATTCTATCATTCGGGATATACCTTAGAAAAACCGATTATTCGGGATTGGAATTAGGCCAGGCCTACGGCCTTCTGCCATTGTTCGAAGAGTTCCATTTCCTTCGAATCCGACTTTTGATCGGCAATGATGACCTTGTGTATGAACAGGCTTGTGGTGACGAGGATGGCCTTTCGCTCATCGTCGTTGAATCCCTCCACCAGTTGCAGCGTCTCTTTCACGATATCGTCGAGGTTGTAGGAATGGTTGAGAGCGTCTTTCACCTCTGCTTTCAGTTCATCGCTGATATCGCCTACCTCTTCGATATTTCCCACGAAACTCTCGAGGAAGTCGCGCTCACGTTCGGCGAAATTACCGTCGCAGTTGGCGAAGAAAAGTCCTGCCTTCGCCATCAGTTTTATGGTATCGATAATCTTTTCCATCACTTCACGGATTTACCTGCCAGTCCAATAGTTTTCAACACACTCTCGGCCAAGCCGCCCAGATTACCCAGGTCGATGCCCATCTTTCCGAACATTCCACCCGTCTCTTCGTCTTTCTTTTTCTTGGCAGCCTTCTTGCTTGCCGTTGTCTGCTCATCGTCGACGGGAATTCCCGCCTTCCGTTTCACCTCCCTGGCCACATCGCTGGCACTTCTCGAAGGATTCCTGTGCACGGTAGTGGTGTCCATTCCCATTTTCTTCCGGATGTCTTTTGCGATATCACTTATTCCACCCGAAGAAGTGCGCGTAGTGCTGCTTGAAGAAGAGGAGGACTGTCGGCCGCCCATTTTCTTCTGCAGGTCTTCGACGACGTCTTCATTTGAGCCGCCCTGAGCCGAGCCGCCCATTTTTTCTCTCATCGAGTTGATGATATCCTCGATGCCGAGGCCGCCTCCGCTGCTACCCGACGAGCCGCCTCCTCCGAGCACTGAGCCGAGTACGTTGCCCAGTCCTCCTTTAATGATTTCTTCTAAAAAATTTCCCATAGATAAATATAGTTTTGAGGTTTGAGATTTGAGGTTTGAGATTTGAGATTTGAGGTTTATCATGCTTTGCATGATGAACATCGGCGGCGCCTCGGCAATTGAAGTAAACTTCATTGCACTCGGCTTGCACGATGTTTGAGATTTATTCCACCCATATCTCTACTATCCCTTTTTATAGATATAGTCGAGGGCTGCGCCTATAGCGGTGCAGAACTCCGAGTATTTTGGGATATGGAAACGCACGTTGTAGAGTTGTTCCATCATAGGGAACACGTCTTTGCACTGTGGCAGGAGCGAGAGGTTGCCGATGAGTACGAAGTTCTTGATGTCGGTGTTGAGCGCTGAGAGCACTGCCGCGCTTCCCACCGACTGCAGCACGGTATGAATGAGACCCACGGCGATGTCCTCTTTCGATGCATCAGTCTGCGCGTTGGCGAAGAGCGATGCGGTGACGTTCATCGGCAGTCCCGGCAGCGGGTGTGCGCTGATGTCGCCAATCATGAGGCTCACGTGCGAGATGTCGCCATGCTTTGCCAGTTCCGACACCTGTCGGATGTCGGAGGTTTGCAGCATGATGCGTGAGAGGCCCTGCAGTGTTCCCCCTCCGATGCTGATACCACCGATATGGTGGATGTCATTGCCGTTGCAGAGCACGAGCGATGTTCCCGTTCCCATGCTTACCACGATGATATGGTCGAGTTTTGACTCGAAGCGTGCGCCAAGTCCGTCGGCCACGAACTCATCCGCCCTGCTGGTGGGCAGTCCGTAGACCGGTTTCTCGATGTATGCGCTGCCCACGCCTGTGAGCACCACATGTTCGACGTCGGTCAGGTCGATATGGTTTTCATACAAGTATTTTCCAAAGGCCCCATAGAGCGAAGTCACGGGGTCGGCTGCGGTGATGCGCATGGGCGACACCACTTTCATCTCGTCGATTCCTACGATTTTTGTGGTGCTGATGCCCACGTCGATGCCAATTACGATACTCATTTAAATGA
>JAEEGJ010029704.1_pt1 | contig 10762 bp, 10 predicted proteins | sample 8958761 | NCBI WGS metagenome assembly JAEEGJ01 (sample SAMN16246546, study PRJNA631951) | gut metagenome | biome: gut microbiome; feature: rumen; material: RS-attached | host: Bos | place: Iran: Karaj | collected 2018-10
CCTCTGTCATTTAATTGTTTTAATATATCCGATTCCTCTTTCAGCATTCCTCCCTCAGAAGTCTTCATCGCATACAGTCTGCCTGTCCTTATGTACTTTACAAGATAAAGTTTTCCCTCACCGCCTTCTGCGATCTCTTTTATAACTTCATATTCATCTGTCATTCCCATACTCTCTCCTCTTTTAAAAATGCAGATACAGCGCAGAAATATTATCCCCGTCTCCACGTCTGGATGCAGCTTCAGACAATGTTTTAAGCCTTTTTAAGCACGACTCATGTCCGTTTATGCTCCCCGGATCCAGAGCCTTACTGAATTCCCTTATATCAAGGCCTTTATACATGCCGTCCGACATGATAAGAAACGCAGTGCATTTTCCTATCTTTCCGCTTTTCATATCGGGAGCTCTGTATTCCCCGCTGCCGATACATCTTGTAAGCACTCCTCCTTTTGAATGCTTCTCGGTAATGATCTCGCTTCGCTTTCTGCTAAGCATCATCACCGCAGAATCTCCCGTCTGAAATGTATAAAACACATTTCCAACGCTTAAGAACATGGTAAATGTGCTTCCCATCCGTCCTCCGCGCCTCTTTCCCGCAGACTTTAGTTTTTCATGAATGTCATAGGCCTTTCTGTTTACCGATCGCTGCACATCTCTTTTCCTGCCTCCGCCTGCGATAAGCGGTACGAATTCATCATAGAACCATATACTCATCTCTTCTGCCGCATAACCGCTTGCAGTCTCACCGGCTTCCATTCCTCCGCATCCGTCGCAGATCAGTGCCATCATAATCTCACCCTTTATACTCGTGACCTTCTGCAAAGCAATACTGTCCTCATCCTTCTCTCTTCTGCCTTTTTCATACAGCACCGAATAAAAACCGAGCATAATTCCTCCTTAGCAAAAAAATCTCTTATGTACAGGGCACAGGGATAACGTCACTGATACATCGGATTTTTTAATAGGTGTAAATCCGATGCACTAAAAAACTTTAATAATATTTTTAAGGATATGATCCATCCTGAGCAGAATCTCAGGATGGGATGATCAGCAAAGGATCATCTGAAGAATCTTGTAATATCGTTATAAAGAACAAAAACCATAAGGATCATAAGAAGTATGAACCCTATCATATGTACGTAGCCTTCTTTTTCCGGAGGTACACGTTTTCCCGACACAGCCTCAAATGCCAGGAACATGAGACGGCCACCGTCAAGAGCCGGGAGCGGAAGCAGATTCATCACTCCGAGGTTAACCGACAGAAGCAGTGCTATGTTCACCATATTTACAACAACCCAAAAAGCACCATCCTTCTTGGTGTCCTCTATCGTATCATCGATCACATTGGCAATACCCACCGGACCGGACAGGTCATCCGCAGTTGCATGACCTGTGACCATATACTTAAGGCTCTGAATGGTTGCATCAAGCCAGTAGCGCACTTCAAACCAGCTGTACTTAAATACCTTAAGGTTTCTGCAATCCACATGCTCGGCTCCGCCCGAAAAGCCGATATAATACCTTTTGTCTGTTTCTGACCATGCAGGATTTATCACAGTTTCAAAACGCTCACCGTTTCTTTCATAGACTATCTTCATAGGTGCGCCTGTATTTAAGGCCGAGCGCACCATGATATCGCGCCATATATATGTCCTGTGTCCGTCTATACTGATGATCTCATCACCAGCCTGTATTCCGGCCGCCTCAGCAGGCAGTCCCTCCGCGATCTTGGCAACCGTTGGAAGATCGGATCCGCATACCCATACGATAAAAAGGCCAAGAAAAAAGGCAAGGATAACATTAAAAAGCGGTCCAGCAAAAACAGCAGCGATGCGTGCCCATACAGGAGCGGCATTAAAGCTACCGGGTTTCGGGGCATTATCCTGCTTAAGTTCCGTATTGTCTTCTTCATTTTCCGAAACATCCATCCCTGTATCTGTCAATCCTTCAAAGATACATGCTCCGCCGATCGGGAGCAGTCGGATGACCAGTTCGGTATTCTTTCCTTTTTTCCTGAATAAAGCCGGCCCCATACCAACGGAAAATTCATTGACCTTAATACCGTTAAGCCTTGCTATAAGGAAATGACCAAACTCATGACTGATAACAACAACAGAAAAAATGATCAGAAACGAAATGATTGTTATTAACGGTGAATGCATTCTTCATACACCTCAGAGTGACAGTGATTCAATATAGCTGTAGGTTTCTTTTTCTGCAGCAAGTATATCATCAACTGTAGGATTTTTGATCGTCCTGTGGGAAGCCATACTCTTTTCTATGGTATCAGCTATTCCAAGGAATGAAATACGTCCGTTTAAGAACAGGCTCACTGCCTTCTCATTTGCCGCATTAAATACCGTAGGCATGCTTCCGCCTTCGCGAGCAGCATCAAGCGCAAGTGAGAGTCCCTTAAAGGTTTCGGTATCCGGCTTTTCAAATGTAAGATTTGCTATTTCATAAAAATCAGCTTTAGGCGTATCCATAGGCAGACGGTCCGGATAGAAAAGAGCATACTGGATCGGAAGCTTCATATCGGGAAGCCCCAGTTCGCCTATAACTGCACCGTCAGAGAATTCAACCATTGAATGTATTATGGACTGAGGATGAACAAGTACATTTATATCCTTGTAATCGGTATCAAAAAGCCACTTGGCTTCCATCACCTCAAGGCCCTTGTTCACAAGAGTAGCTGAATCGATAGTGATCTTTCTGCCCATTGACCAGTTGGGATGCTTAAGTGCATCTTCAGGTCTGATATCCTTAAGCTCATCCTTTGTCTTTCCGCGGAAAGGTCCACCGGAACATGTAAGCCATATCCTGCTCAGACTCTTTCTGGGAGACCCCTGAAGAGACTGAAAGATGGCACTGTGTTCCGAATCGACAGGAAGGATCGAAACGCCGTTCTCCTTTGCAAGCGGGATTATGATATGGCCTGCCGTCACCAGCGTTTCCTTGTTTGCAAGTGCGATATTCTTGCCGGCCTTGATACCGGCTATCGTGGGACGTATGCCTATCATTCCGACAAATGCTGTGACCAGTGTGTCAAAACCATCCATGGATGCGATCTCTGTCAGTCCATCCATGCCGGACATCACCTTCACAGCTGTATCCTTGACACGTTCCTTTAAATCTAAAGCAGCCTTCTCATCATACATTACAACATATGACGGATGGAACTCCCTTATCTGCGCCTCAATCTTGTCAACACTCTTATTGGCAGCAAGTCCTACAACCTTAAGCCTGTCGCTGTATGCCCTTACCACATCAAGTGTCTGTGTTCCTATTGAACCTGTAGATCCCAGAATAACTATATTTTCAGCCAAAATAGAGCCTCTTTCTTTGATTATTATTTTACGAGATAAAAAGTATAACCAGCAGATATATCATCGGTGCGGTAAATATTATACTGTCAAAGCGATCCAATATGCCACCGTGACCGGGAATGACATGTCCGTAATCCTTGATCTTCATGTCACGCTTGATAGCAGATGCGGAAAGATCGCCGATCTGACCTATAATGCTTCCTGCCACTCCGAGAAGCGGGAATACCCAGTACATTCCGGGAAATCCTCTGCCTACTCCGTTTAAGATCATCGCATATAAGAGCCCAAAGATGCCTGAACCGACAACTCCGCCGATACAGCCCTCAACAGATTTTTTCGGTGAAAGCTTCGGGAAAGCCTTATGCTTTCCGAGTGCAACACCCGCAAAATATGCGCAGGTATCAGACCCCCATGCCGAGATAAATATCATCCAAGCCGCAAAAAAGCCGGTGTTATAGAAGCTGCCTTCTTTATCAAGACTTCCCGGTGCAGTGAAGTTTCTTGTAAGAAGGATAAAGCCCAGCATCACTGTCACATATACAAATGAAAAATAGGCTTTTATAGCCTGTTCGGTTTTATTTTTTGGGTAGGTGAACACAGTGATGGCCATAAAAAACGGAAGCATCAGAAGCACGTAAAGTATCAGGTGCTCCTTCGACATACCAAGCCATATCAGAATATAAAAGAACGCTGTAGACAATATACCCAGCAGTTCAAGCACATGGAGTTTATCGGACGAACCTCTGACTCCAAGCGCTTTTGTCATCTCAACAAATCCGATCGATGCTGTGATCATCAGGCCGATCGTAAGAACCAGACCACCTGACCACACAAGCGCCATTGCGATCGCCACCACGAGTATTCCGCTGATGACTCTTGTTTTCAAACTGCCGTCCTCCTGCAGGTAAAATCTTATGATCCGGCAGCACTGCGCGGCTCATATCAAAACCGGATCAGACACCGCCGTATCTGCGATGCCTTCCGGCATATTCGGCAAGAGCTTTATCAAGCTCTTTTTCATTAAAATCAGGCCAGGGCACATCCGTGAAATAAAACTCAGAATATGCACACTGCCATAACAGAAAGTTGGATATCCTCTCTTCTCCGCTTGTACGTATAAGCAGATCCGGATCCGGATAACCTGCTGTATCAAGCCTTTCGGCTATCATTGTATCGGTGATCTGGGAAGCCTTTATCTTTCCCTCTGCAACATCCTCGGAAAGACTTCTCACCGCTCTTGTTATCTCATCTCTTCCGCCATAATTGATGGCGATAGTAAACTTGAGTCCTGTATTTGTTTCAGTGCCTTTTTCCAGGTTCCGGATACTTTCCTGTATATCCTCATCAAGTGCGGATATATCACCTATCACCCTTACCTTCATGTTATTCTCATTTGCACGGGTAAGGCTTCTCTTCATGTAATCCCTGAGAAGTTTCATAAGTGCACTGACTTCAGTTTCAGGCCTCGACCAGTTCTCCGTTGAAAATGCATAGACCGTGAAATATTCCACGCCCTTGTCATAAAAGACTTCACACATATCCTCAACGGTCTTTGCACCCTGTATGTGTCCGTAATTTCTAGGCAATCCCCTCTTCTTTGCCCATCTGCCGTTTCCATCGAGTATAACAGCAACATGACGGGGTATCCCTTCCATACAACTTCCTCCGTCAGACTTTCATTATCTCTGCTGACTTGGCATCAACAAGTTCATCTATTCCTTTGATGAACTTGTCAGTCATTTTCTGAAGTTCATCAGTAATATCCTTTATCTCATCCTCTGAAACTTCAGTCTTTGAAAGCTTCTTGAAGGCGTCGTTTCCGTCTCTGCGGATATTTCTTACTGCAACCTTTGCATCCTCGCCCTTCTTCTTAACTTCTTTTGCAAGTTCCTTACGTCTTTCCTCTGTAAGCTCAGGGAAGATAAGTCTTATCACAGCGCCATCATTTGAAGGTGTGATACCGATATCAGAAGACATGATCGCCTTCTCTATCTCCTTTATAAGAGTCTTCTCCCAGGGTGCTATCTGTATCATTCTTGCCTCGGGAACAGTTATATTTCCTACCTGTGCAAGAGGTGTCGGTGTGCCGTAATAATCAACCTTTACCCTGTCGAGTACATGGGGATTGGCACGTCCTGCTCTTATAGTAGCCAGATCGCTCTCAAGAAAGCTGACAGCTTTCTGCATTTTTTCTTCTAGATCTTTTAATCTGTCATCCATTATGATTCCTCCTCAGACGGTGATCTTTGTTCCGGAAGATTTTCCGTTCACCGCATTAATTATGCTGTCTTTTTCGGTAAGATCAAACACATACATGGGGATCTTACGTTCCTTTGCGATTATGCTTGCCGCAAGGTCCACAACCTGAAGTCCCTTTGCGACCACATCATCGATGCTTATTGTATCATATTTTTTTGCTGAAGGATTCGTCTTTGGATCAGAATCGTAAACTCCGTCAACATTCTTTGCCAGATATATGACATCAGCGCCTGTTTCTGCGGCTCTGAGCACCACTCCCGTATCAGTTGAAAAGAAAGGATGGCCGGTTCCGCCTGCGAAGAAAACAGCCTTTCCGGCATCCATTGCAGCTACAGCATCATCCTTTGCAAAAAGTCTTGTAAACGATGAGCATGCAAAGGGAGTAAATATCTCTGTACCCATACCGTTTAATCTGAATATCTCCGAAACATAGATACAGTTCATGACAGTTGCCAGCATGCCGATCTGATCAGCCTTGCAGCGGTCTATATTCTGACTGCTCCTGCCTCTCCAGTAATTGCCTCCGCCTATTACTATACCAACGGAAGTACCGTTATCAATTAAAGTCTTAACCTGACGGGCAATACCGCCTATAACCTCGTCATCATATTTTCCGTCCTTAGAAAGGGCTTCTCCGCTTAATTTAAGTAATATCCTGCTCAATTTCGTTCTCCGTTATCATTTATTTTTTGCCAGATTTTTAAAGAATGCTTCAGGCGCAACCTCTGCATATACCTGTGAGCACATACCTTCTACCGCAGCTCCGCTGCTTATCTGTACGGATGCGGAACGGATATTGCCCATCACTATAGCCGAATCGGCAAGTATAACAGGGCCGTGTACATCTATATCGCCCTTTACAGCACCGGCTATGACCGCTGACGCTCCGTTGATACCGCCTATTATAACTGCTCCCTGACCTATCTTTACACTTCCGGCACAATCGATCGCTCCATTGATCTCCGCACCCTCGGCATAGAGTTCACCGGCCTTTGTATCGCCGTTTATCGTACCGGATACGTTGAGCTTACCGAGTATATCTATATTACCGTTTACAACACCCGCAAGTTCAAGGTTTCCGTCAGAAATGATATTTCCTCTGATGCTTACGCCCTCGGAAAGCGTTCCTGTCTCATCCGAAAGCTCTCTGTTCTTCATGATCTGTTCGATCTCGGGAGTAAGCTTTACAGGAGAAGACTTTGCCGAATCCTTTGATGCTTTCTTTGAAGATGCCCTGCTCTTTCTCGCCCTTGCAGGCTTTTTCTCTGCCGCAGGCTTTGCAGGCGCTTCATTTTCCGCAGCCGCCTGTGCTGCAAACATCTCCTCTATGGACATCTGTCCCTCGAGCTGGAAATCATCGTCGTCTTTCTTTTCGGACTTTTCTTCAGGAACGATTGCTTCTTCCGGCGCTTTTATTTCTTCCTTTACAGGTTCTTCTTCCTTTACTTCAGGCTCTGTTTTTTCCTGCTTATCAGCCGCAGGAGTATCCTCCTTAACAGCACCGCCTTCGTTATTAAGTTCATCCTGAATGGATTCCAGCATGGCATTAAGATCTATGCTGCCAAGCGCTTCCTCTTCTGCCTTCTCTTCTTCATCTGAAGACTTAGCCTTCTCGGGTACAGCCTCCTTGATATCGATCATATGAGACTCTGTTTTTTCTTCAGTTTCAGGCTCTTCCTCTTTGAATGTTTCTTCTGTCTCTTCCGTATCCGAAACATTTTCTTCGTCAGCTGTCTCTTCCTGATCGGAAAGGCCAGTCTCATCTTCAGAGCCTTCTGTTATTTCTTCTTCATCGGGATCTTCATCTGAATCCGCTTCCGCATCAGCATCCATGCCGGCAAGCTGAGCCTTAAGAAAAGCCTCTATATCATCAAGTTTCTCATCATCAGACTTCTCATCTTCAGAAGTTTCTTCATCAGTAATCTCTTCATTAGGATTATCGTCGTATTCCATATCTTCCTCAGGAAGATCCTCATCGTAATCCTCTTCATCGAATTCACCGTCATCGGAAAAATCCGCATCCGCAAATTCGTCTTCCAATGACTCATCAATATCATCGGGAAGATCATCCGCTGTCAGGACGTCATCAGAAATATATTCTTCTTTAGCTGCCTTATCGGCTCCGGTAAGCTCATCCATAGCTTCCGAAAGATCATCTTTCAGATTCTGAAAAAAACTCATGCCGTTAAAAATCTCCTTGTCATTTGAAATATACCGGCTCGGTGCTCTCTGTGATCGGAGCGAGCTCGGTACCGTCCATAGAGCGGACAGCTTCTATTATAGCAGGAAGAGCCTCAATAGTGGTCTTTTTTCCCGGCGCATCATGCAAAAGTACGATTATGGTACTCTTATCAGATCTTTCGATATCGCCTATAACCTTGTCTGAAATCTCAGAAGCGCTCTTTTTTCTTCCGACAGAATCATCGGCCGAAACATTCCAATCGTAATGCCTGATACCCTTTGCGTCAAGATATTCGGTGCACTCCTTAACATCCGTAAACCTTCTGCATGTTGAAGTGCCACCCGGAAAGCGATAGTAAACACTGTCTACACCTGTCGCATCAAGTACATATGAATGCACTTCATCCAGATCCTCCGCAAAATGATCCAGATCTGCGTATACATCGGAATACTCATGAGAATATGAATGCATACCTATGGTATGTCCTTCACGAGCCATTCTCTTAAGTTCTTCTTCATAACCTTCATGGCCGTTTACAAAAAATGTAGCTTTTACATCATATTTTTTCAGTATATCCAGTATTTCTTCGGTACCTGCACTGGGCCCGTCATCAAATGTGAGGTATACGGTCTTATTTACGCCCTCAGAGCCATCATAAATAAGGGTGCCGTAATCTTCACCTTCAGACATATAAACGTCCGAAGAGACGCTTATTTCGCTATTCTGAACGGTACCTGTTGAATATCTGGCCTCAAGTTCAGAACCCGAAAGTCCCGCAGCCTCGAGTTTATCATACATATCGGCGATCATATCCTGTGTATCGGATACGCTCTGTTCGATACTGCGGATACGCACAAGCGCAACCGTGGAAAGCACAGACGGTATCAAAAGCAGCACCACTGCTGATGCTACGATAAGCCTTTTAAGAAGCTCGATACGCTTCCTTCTGTCTCCTTTGTTTACTTCATTTGTTTCTGTTTTTTTAGTCTCTGATTTTTTAATCTCTTTACTGTCCTGCATCGTTCAAATAATTCCTTTAACCGCAAAATTTCACAAACGCTATTTTCGGCCGAAACACGTAAAGTGTCAAGATTACGTAACTTTGAGCGATGTCAACTAGCGCGTTCCGCGTCCTTCCTGAAGTTCTGCGTTAAAAAAGGCCGCGTGCACATGGCACGCAGCCTTTTGTTTTCTTATAGATCAGAGATTACTGAAGAGCAGCTGCCTTTGCAACTTCTGCTGCGTAATCCTCTACCTTCTTCTCGATGCCTTCGCCTGTCTCGAAACGAACGATGCTCTTTACAACGAGATCCTTTGATACTGATGCAAGATAAGCCTTTACTGTCTGCTTGCCGTCCTCAGCCTTTACATAAGTCTGCTCAAGAAGTGTTGTTTCCTTAAGCTGCTTTGCAACACGGCCGTCAACAGCGCCTGCAAACATCTTCTCGCCAACGATCTCAGCCTTGTCTGCTACAGCGATCTGAGCAAGCTTTGCCTTACCTTCATCTGAAATGAAGTTTACAAGGAACTTGTTATTCTTCTCTGCCTCATAAGCCTTCTTATCCTCATCGCTCCATGCACCGGCAACAGCCTTCTCAAGAAGCTTGTTAAGGATAGGCTTGGGAAGATTGAAGGGATCGTTGAGTGAGCTCTCTACAACAGTATTCTTTATATTCTCCTGCTCCTCAGCAGAGATATCATCCTTGCTGATGTACTGGGGATTCATTGAAGCAACCTGAAGAGCTACATTCTTAAGAGCTTCCTTAGAAGCATCATCTGCTAAGTTACCCTCAACGAGAACAGCGATCTTTCCGCCGCCGTGCACGTATGATACGATAGCACCGTCTGTTGTAACCTTCTTAAATCTTCTTATATCAAGCTTCTCACCGATAACAGTGATCATCTCTGTAAGCTCATCCTGAACTGTCGCTGAAGCGTTGTCAATGCACTTCTCAGCAAGGAAGCCCTCAAGATCAGAAGCATTTGTAGCAAGTGCCTGATCAGCAACCTTCTTAACATATGTCTGGAACTTCTCGTTCTTTGCAACGAAGTCTGTCTCTGAATTTACTTCTACAACTGCTGCGCTCTTAGCGTCATCAGCAACTACTACACAGCAAAGACCTTCTGCAGCGATCCTGCTTGCCTTCTTGGCAGCCTTTACAGCGCCGTGCTCTCTGAGCCACTGCTCAGCCTTTTCCATATCTCCATCGGTTTCGGTAAGTGCCTTCTTGCACTCCATCATACCTGCGCCTGTTGATTCTCTTAATTCCTTAACCTTTGCAGCTGTTACAGCCATGTTTTTATCCATCCTTTCTTTGATTATAGATCTGAAAATTTATCTGTTTTCTTAAAAATATGCCGCTTAGATATCAAGCGGCATATCGGTTCATCATTATATCAGACTGATGACTTATACCTCTCCTGCCTTTGCCTCTTCAGCCTCAGCAGCAGCGCTCTCAGCCTCCTCGGGTGTAACATTCTCTTCACCCTGTCTGCCCTCGATGACAGCATCTGCCATCTTTGAAACGATAAGCTTTACGGCTCTGATAGCATCATCATTGCCGGGGATAACGTAATCAAGCTCGCCGGGATCGCAGTTTGTATCAGCGATACCGAAAACTGTGATTCCAAGAGAATGAGCCTCTTTGATGCAGATGTGCTCCTTCTTGGGGTCTACTACGAAGATTGCATCGGGAATACGCTGCATTGTCTTGATACCGCCGATGTTCTTCTCAAGCTTGTCCCACTCCTTCTTGATATTGATAACTTCCTTCTTGGGAAGTACTTCGAATGTTCCGTCGCTGCTCATCTTCTCGATAGCTGTGAGACGCTTGATACGTGTCTCGATAGTCTTGAAGTTTGTGAGCATACCGCCGAGCCATCTTTCATTTACATAATACATACCGCAGCGTAAAGCTTCTTCCTTGATAGCTTCCTGTGCCTGCTTCTTTGTGCCTACGAAAAGTACTGTGCCGCCCTGTGCAGCGATATCAGA
>JAEEGJ010029706.1_pt1 | contig 10761 bp, 8 predicted proteins | sample 8958761 | NCBI WGS metagenome assembly JAEEGJ01 (sample SAMN16246546, study PRJNA631951) | gut metagenome | biome: gut microbiome; feature: rumen; material: RS-attached | host: Bos | place: Iran: Karaj | collected 2018-10
AGAGCGCTTTTTTCTTGCTATTTTCACGTGAAAGTAATATTATTTAAGTATATTCTAATATTCTTTTGGAGATTACTTTTATGGAAAAAAAGTTTTGCAGATTACCTTCAGCACTTCCACCGGCAGGTTTGAAAACAAATGAAGTGCCTCAGCTTATGTCCTTTGCTTTTGATGATAATGCTTATTCTGGTTATAAAGAGTCTGGCGCAGTTGGCGGCATGAAGTTCATAATCGACACCTTTGAAAGCTTTAAAAATCCAAAGGGAAAAGGCAACAAACAGACCTTTGACGGCGAACCTTACAAAGTTACACTTTATTTCAAGGGTAACAACGCAATCAAAAATCCACGTGAGGATGATGCGCTTGTAAAGAAAATTGTTCACGAAGCATACGAACGCGGGCACGAAATCGGCTGTCACACATTTACTCATCCGGAAGGCGTAAAGTTCAATTACGATACAGAACCTCAGCAGAGAATCGATAATCTTTTTTATGACGACTGGATGAAAGAGCTTACCGAGTGTATTGATCTACTTACAAAGCCGTTTAATCCTGATGTAAAAAGCGGTGAAACCCAATTCGGAATGGGCATTAAACGCGAAGATATAGTTGGATTTAGAACTCCGTTCCTTGATTACAACGAGCATGTATACAAAGCTCTGGAAACTCTTAATTTTAAGTACGATGCTACAATAGAAGAAGGCTGGCAGGATAATATGGACGGTTCTGATTTTCTATGGCCGTATACCCTTGATGAGGGAAGTCCTGGAGATGATTTTGTTGCAAAAGAAATGTATGGAAGAAACGAGCCATTTGTAAAAAAACATCCAGGTTTGTGGCTACTTCCTGAATATGTTCTTGTAATTCCGCCGGATGAGCTTTGCGAAAAGTATGGAACTTCAAAAGGGGCAAGAAAACGTGCAGAAGAGGCAAGTGGTGATGAGCTTGATTCCGGTAAAATCACGGGAATGGATTGGAATATCTGGTTCCAGTATTTTATGAACAAAGAAGATGCTCTTGCTACAATGAAGTATTCCTTTGATTTGCGTTATGACGGTAACCGCTGTCCATTCACTTTTGGTATGCATACTGATATCTATTCAGATAAATATGATGTTTATGATCTGGAAGGTGATGAAAAGGACCATATTAAGGCAAATGCAGCACAGCGACGTGAAGCAGTTGTAGAGTTTCTGGAATATATTTCTAAAAAGCCTGATTGCAGGGTTACAACTGCAGATAATGTAAGAAAATATCTGGAAAATCCAGTGACAATGTAGAAGAGATTGCCGGATCAAGTCCGGCAATGACAATCAGGTTGATTCCCGGCGTACAAGGAACGGTGAATAAACAAACTCTCTTGTGCCGAGGTCTTCCTTATTCAGCATTCGCAAAATTGTAAGATATGAGTCCTTTCCAATCTGTGTGAGCGGCTGGTGTACGGTTGTGAGGGAAGGACTGATCATTGCAGACGCTATAAAATCATCATATCCGATAATGGCCATTTCTTTAGGAATTGACTTACCTGACTTTTTGGCTTCGAGCATAATGCCGGTTGCAACAATATCACCTGCGGCACAGAAAACTGCATCTGTTTCCGGGAAAAGCCGTTCCATCCTTTTGAAAACAACCTGACCTTCTTCAAAATAGTAATCGGAAATAAAGAAAATATGTGATTCATCAAAAGGAATATTGTTGTCCATAAGAGCCTGAATAAAACCGCGCTTACGTTCGTACTGACAGAGTACCATGTTTTCTTCATCACCAAGAACAAGTACAAAGTTCTTTTTACCCGAATGAATCAAAAGCTCAGTTGCTTTGTAAGCACCTTCAAAATTATTAAGGCTCATTTCTACGGCATCTGGTGCGCTTTCATCAATAACGACAAGGGGAATGTTGTTCTTCTTATAAAGTTCACACACCTTTGCAGAAGGACTTATACTTAAAAGAATTACTGCATCTGCACGTTTTTCAAGAACAATTTTAGAAAGGGTAGCTTCGCTCTGTTCAAGAGTAGAGAAAAGGTTAATCGAATAATGGCTTTTACTTGTTCTGATTCCCTGTTCAATTCCCTTAAGAATCTCCATTTCAAAGTAAGAAGAGAAGAAGTTTGCAACAACACCTATAACACCAGTGCTGCCGTTTACAAGACCTCTTGCGCTGAAGTTAGGGTGATAATCAAGCTCTTCAATTGCCTTGAGAACTTTATCTTTTGTAGCCTGGGAAATACTTGGATTGTCGTGAATAACCCAGGAAACTGTTGTGTGGGAAACTCCGGCTCTTTTTGCCACGTCGTGTATTGTGATACTCATAGTTTATTATATCACGGTGTTTGTTTCTTTGTAAAGTAGCGAATAGATAAAAAGTTTTCACGTGAAAGTTTTTTGTTGACGGTGAAAGAAAACGGACTTATAATCCAAACTCAAGAGGTAAAATAAAATGATGAAAAACGTTAATTTTATAATTAAGCAGAATAGTTTATCCAGAGGCTTTATGAAAAAGCTGCTGACTGTATCTTTATTTGCATTTTTTATTGCATTTACGGCCTGTAATAATGCGAATAATAACCTTCATGGACAGATTGAGGCTGATACGGTTCCAGTAACATCAGTTTCAATTAAAAAATCTGTTACAGTTACATCCGGCGATACATACACCTTTGATGTAAAGGTTTTACCGGAAAATGCAACCGACAAAACTGTTGTATTTAAGGTTGATTCAAAATATAAAGATTATGCCACTGTTTTAGACAAAAATGCCGGAAAAATTAAGTTTGAAAACACTGGAAATAAAGAAGCAGTAATTGAAATAAAATGTACTGCACAGGACGGTTCAAAAAAGACTGCTAAATCTACTGTTACCATAAATCTTGCACTGCCACCAGTATTCAATTACAGCGGCTTTGACTTTATTTCTGCCGGCCCTGCTTATGACTGTTCTTCAAATATGGTTATTTCCTGGCATTCAGAGATCGCAGATAATGTAATTGAGTATACTGATGCAAATGGAGAAGTATTTACAAATACAAAAACTGTGATGGGAACAAAAACAGAATGCGACTGGGCTGATAAGGCAAGTTTTTACAGGTGCAGGATTGAGCTTACCGGGCTCGAACCAGATGCAGTATACAAGTACAGAGTAAAAAAGGCTGGGGCCGGTGATGATGCAGCTTCTGTTTCTGATACACGTACTTTTACGACTGCCGGAAATGACACTTCATTTAATTTTGCAGTTTTATCTGACCTTCATACGCCAAAAGGTTCAAAATCATATATAAAAAATATAAGTCAGCTGCTTGATTATTCGCTGGAAAGTATAAAAAACGATGAAAGCATCTCAAATAAAACGCTTCCTCTTTGTATTTTCAACGGGGATATGGTAAATAAGGGACAGACTTATCAGCAGTGGAACTATTGGGGACAGGAAACTTCGCTATCAAAAATGATTTACGCTTTTGTAGAAGGAAATCACGATTATTATCCGTACAAAAACAAGGACCGCGTTACCGATTCCTGGTATTTAGACTGCGTTGCAATTCCAAATGCTCAGGATTCAACCTTTAATAAAGCAATTACAACAAATCTGGAGCCTACAAACTATTATTTTATATACAATAACGTGCTTTTCATCTGCCTTGATACGATGATGATGGAAGCTTCTGATATGAGCGACCAGTACGAAAAGTCTTTTGATATGCAGCAGCAGTGGTTTAAAGAGGTTGTAAATGCAAATCTTGGAAAATACAGCTATCTTGTTGTAGCTAAGCATTATACATTTATAAACGGAAATACAGTTTCTGATTACGGTGATTACTACGAATGGTGCCAGCTGTTCGATGAATGTATGGTTGACTTTGCAATCGGCTCTGATGAACACACTTACAGCCGAACTAAGCCTCTTTATCAGAAAAAATCACAGGAAAACAGCACGGAAGTACAGACTGTTGGTACAGTTTATCTTACAACTCCTCAGACAGAAGGCTCGTTGGATAATATCACAGACCGGAAAACAGGTGGACTTTCTGCTTTTGACGGTACGGAAGGTGGTTGCGGTGGTCTGTATTTTAATGTTTCTGATAAAAAAATGACTATGCATCTTATTGGCAGGGAAGGAAAAGAGTGTGATACATACACAGTGTATAAGCGTGACCGAAGTGGATTTACGGGATTTGAAAAATAAATTATGAAGAAAACTTATTTATCTGTTTTAGCTGTATTATTTTCGATTCTGATTGCGGGAGTTTTTTCCTGTAAAAGTGAGGCTAAAAAGGAGGAATCAATGTCTGATAATTCCGGAAAAATCTGTGCTGCTTACATTGCTACCTGGGGTGTTTATGATCCTGTAACAAACAGGCACAGGGATTGGACTGCTGGTGATATTGCCGGAAATATGCTTACAGATTTAATTCTTTCTTTTGCAGAGCTTGATGATGATGACCATGTAACGCTTCTGACTGAAGAAGTGGAAAGTTATTACGAGGCTGTTCATGATTTGAAAAAGAAGTATACCGGATTGCGGGTGAGTGTTGCCATTGGCGGCGGTTCTGAAGGAATAAATGATTTCAGGGCGATGAGTTCTGATAAAAAGCTTCGTGCAAAGTTTGTTGAAAATGTAAGAACGCTTCTTGCCGGTAATAAAGAGCTTCAGGGAATTGATATTGACTGGGAGTATCCGGGCAAAAGATTGAAATATGGTTCTGCTGCCTGGAAAACTGAGTTTGATAATTATATAAGCCTGATGAGTGAACTTAAAGCTATGATGAATGAGCTTGGCAGTAAGAATGGAAACTCTTACAGGCTGACAACGGCTCTTCCAGCAGATGTTGGTCCACTTATTGAAAACATTGTGAAGATTCAGCAGGTATGTGACGGGATAAACCTTATGATGTATGATTTTCACGGGGCGTGGAGTGATACAACAGGGCATAATGCTCCGCTTGATGAAGTAGAAACAGCGTTGAAAAAGTATCTTGATGCAGGAGCATCTCCTGAAAAGCTGGTGCTAGGCATTCCGTTTTATGGACAGAGGTGGACTGGAGTGGAGGAAGAAGATGGTAATCACGGGCTTGGTTCGGCAGTTACGCCAAACTATGAAGGTGATTACGGCATACAGTATCCACGAGTTTTAAGGCTGATGGAAAATGACAAAAACTATGTGCGCTACTGGGATGAGGATGCAAAAAGCCCGTATATCTATAATGCAAAAGAAAAGGTTTTTATATCATACGCAGATACAGAATATATTGAATATGCTACTCAACTTGTACGTGAAAATAATCTTTCAGGTACAATGACTTGGGAATATGGTCAGGATATGACAAATACTCTCTTAGACGCTATGTATAGCGGTGTTTTTAAGGCAGAATAATCTGGAAAACTCAAAAAAGTGCAATTATTTTGAAAAATTTTAAAAATAATTGTTGACAACAGGCAAAATAGAGATAAAATAAAGTTAACAGTTTTCACGTGAAAGTGAAAATAACTATAACGTTAAAGATGTAAAAATATGGAGGATTACATGAAAAAGTGTTCTGGAAAAATTATGTTAGTTGGAATGATTGCTCTTTTGGCAAGTGCATTCATTTCTTGTGGTAATGGAACTCCTGGTGGAAATGGAAATTCACAGCCAGGTCCTGGTCCGGCACCTGTAAAAGATGGATTAATAAATCCTTACGAAGGTGAAGATAAGCTTGGACAGGTTAGCGAAAACCTTCTTGATGATGGAGATGCAGATGAATGTGAAGGCGAAATATTTTTCTCCAGCTGGGGTTCTGAAAAGACAAAGGTAGATGGTGGTGTTACAGGAAAGGCATGGCGAATTTATCAGAATGAAGAAGAATGGTCAGAGCTTGGTATTGATTTAACTAAATTATATGGTCAGGGAAAATCATATCTTATAACTGCAAAAGTAAAGAATGACCCTGAAAATACAGCACACAAAAATGCAAGTTTTAAATTAGCCTGGACCTTGTATTCTGGCGCAGTAAAAAATTATTGCGATGAAAACAACATAAAATATTATGATTTCCCGGATGAAACTGTAACAACTATCGAAAGCCCTTGGGGTGGTAAGTTTGATGAAACGGGTGAAGCTTTTGGTTATTCAGAAGATGATTTGAATGTTGTTGATGTTCTTTCTGATGAGTGGCAGGAAATAGTATGTATTCTTCCGTCAACACATATTGAAGAGAAGGTTGGTAATTCTGGTGTTTATGAATTCCAGCTTTCATTTTATGCAGGAGCAAAAGGTGAAGAAGGTTATTCATTCCTTATCGATGATATCTGCATAAAAGATTTGAATTCTGAATTGAAACGCTATGGACAGACTTGGGAAGATCCAAACGCTGAAGAAGAAGAAGCTGATGATTCAGACAGCGAAGAAGATGATGAGTAATCAGGATTAAAAAAAACTGCAAAGGTTTACAAAAGATTAAATAAAAAAATCATGGAGGAAATTATGAAAAAAATTACAAAAGTTCTGGCAGGACTTTTAATCGTTGGATTGTTCTTCTCTTGTAACAATAATACACCTATTGAAGAAGGACAGAATCAGCAGCAGGAACCAGGTCAGTCTGATCCAGTTAAACCTGATCCGGATGAAAAACCACCGGTAGACGAAAAGGTTGAAGCTGTAACATTCAGTGTTGAAGCTGGTGAAATAACAGAGAAAACAACAGTTGCTCTTTCTTCAGCTACAAAAGATGCAGTTATTTACTATGCATTTATTGAAGGCGAAGCTGAATCAACTCTTACAAAAGAAAATTACAGCTCTGCTGCAAAATACGAAGCACCTGTAGAAATCGTAAAAACTGGAACTCTTTATGCAATTGCTGTAAAGGGCGGAAAAACTTCAGAAATCACTTCTGCAAAATATACTGTAGTTCCACTTGTTGAACCAATTCCAGAAGATTCAATGGTAAAGTGGACTGCAGACTCAACTGCTAAAGCATGGTCAGTTTACAATTTAGATGACCTTGTAAAGCTTGCTGAAATTGTAAATAGTGGAAATGACCTTGCTGGTATTACAATCACGCAGAAGGCTGACATTAAGATTAACGAAAGTGTTCTTGGTGAAAAGTTTGCAGAACCGGAAGAAGCAGATGCAGGTGTAGCAAATGCTGACCTCATCAACTTTGCAGGAATTGGAAGTGAAGATAATCCATTTGCAGGAACTTATGATGGTAACAAGAAAACAATTTCTGGTCTTTACATCTATGGTGATCATCATGGACTCGGATTGTTCGGTTCTTTGAAGGGTGCAACTATTAAGAATGTTGTTGTTCTTGATGCAGCCGTTGTAAACAGTAATGTTTCTGGTGAAGATGATGGAAAAGATGATGACAGAGTTGGTGGTCTTGTTGGTATTACTTTTAAGGGTGAATTCACAAATACAGTTGAAAACTGTATCTTCGTAGGAACTGTAGGATCTCAGGCTGCTAAAGACAGAGGCGGTTCTTATGAATATATTGCCGGTATTATCGGACGTGTAGAAAAGACATCTACTGCTAACCTTAAGAATTGTTTGAGTCTTGTAAAACTTTATGGTTTATCAGCTGCTCTTGTACAGAGAGTTGATGGAACTGCAAACTTTGATTCTTGCTATGGTGTTAGTCTTGATAAACAGCTTTATACAAAAACAGATAATAAAGTTGATTTTGAAGCAGAAGATAAAGATGAAATTATTGCAGCAGTTAAAGAAGCATTTGGTGTTGACCTTACAGAATACTTTACAAAGGCTGACCTTGATGTAGCTCCTGTGGCAGTTGCTCCAGTAACATTCAGCATTCCAGATGGTGAAGTTACAGAAGGAAAAACTTTAGCTCTTTCTACAGAATCAAAAGCAGATATTTATTATGAATTGGTAAAAGCTGGTGAAACAACAACTCTTACAGCAGAAAATTATGAATCAGCAACAAAATATTCTGGTTCAATTTCACTTACTGAAGATGTAACAGTTTATGCAATTGCAGTTGGAAGACATAAGGCTTCCGAAATTACTTCTGCAGCATATACAGTAGTTGCACCTGCAGAACCAATTCCAGAAGATTCAATTCGAAAATGGACTTCAGACTCATCTGTTAAAGCTTGGTCGGTTTACAACTTTGATGATCTTGTAAAGCTTGCAGAAATTGTAAACGGTGGAAAGGACCTTGCTGGTTTTACTATCACACAGAAGGCAGACATTACAATTAATGAAAGCGTTCTTGGTGATGGTTTTGCAGAGCCAGCAGAAGCAGATGCAGGTGTAGCAAATGCTGACCTCATCAACTTTGCCGGAATTGGAAGTGAAGATAATCCATTTGCCGGAACTTATGATGGTAGCGGAAAAACAATTTCCGGTCTTTACATCTATGGTGATCATCATGGTCTTGGATTATTCGGTTCTTTAAAAGGTGCAACTATTAAGAATGTTATTGTTCTTGATGCAGCAGTTATTAACTGTAATGTTTCTGGTTCAGCTGATGGAAAAGATGATGATAGATTTGGTGGACTTGTTGGTATTACTTATAAAGGTGAATACACAAACAATGTTGAAGATTGTATTTTTGTAGGAACAGTAGGCTCTCAAGCTGCTAAAGACAGAGGCGGTTCTTATGAATATATTGGTGGCATTATCGGACGTGTAGAAAAAACATCTACTGCTAATCTTAAGAATTGTTTAAGTCTGGTAAAACTCTATGGTTCATCAGCTCCTTTAATAAAGACAGTGAATGGAACAGTAGATTGTAACTCTTGCTATGGTGTAAGTCTTGACAAATCAGTTTTCACAAATGCTTCTGAATCAACAGAACTTGATGATACAACAAAAGCATCAATCATCGAAACAATAAAATCTGCCAGCGGAATCGATCTTACAGATTACTTCACAAAGGCAGGACTCTAATCTGACACAATAAAAAAATAACCGGGGAGAATAAGCTTCCCGGTTATTAAACAAATTAAAACATACGGGAGAAAAAGTATGAAAAAATTAAATAAAATAACAGCAGCATTATTAATTGCTGCAATTCCTTTTGCATTGTTAAGTTGTAACCATAATAATGAAGAAGAGAATGGAAAGTCTGATCCAAAACCAAATACTGTTGTTGAAGAAAAAGTACCTGAAGATGCTATGCGAAATTGGACAATAGATTCTGAATCAACTGAATGGTCTGTTTATGGTGTTGCTGATCTTGAGAAGCTTGCAGAAGTTGTAAATGACGGAAACGATTTGTCTGACAGTACAATTACCGTAAAAAACGATATCGTTATTAATAAGAGTGTTTTGACTAAAGATTTTGAAGAGCCTGCAGAAGGTGCAGAACCAGGAACTCCAAATCCTAATTTGAAAAATCTTGAATCAATTGGAAGAGGAGAATCTCCTGAAGGTGGATATGATAAAGCATCTTTTGGCGGAACATTTGATGGAAATGGAAAAGTAATTTCTGGTCTTTATATGTATCAGGGACATCAGGGCTTAGGTCTTTTTGGAGTTGTTGATGGTGCAACAATAAAGAACGTTATTCTTGTTGATGCTTGTGTTATAAACAAGAATGTTTGGGAAGGCTTCAAAGAGGATGGTGTTACTCCTTCACATGATGGTAAAGATGATGACCGCTTTGGTGGACTTATTGGAATTGTTGACGGTGAAGGTGCAACCATTGAAAATTGTCTTTTTGCTGGTGTAGTTGGTTCTCAGGCAGCAGTTGACCGTGGTAGTCCTTATGAATATATTGGCGGTCTTATTGGTCGTGCAGAGGGTAAAGCTATTGTAAGTGATTCTTTTGTTTTTGCTCGTCTTTATGGAAGTCGTGAAGATAAAGCAGATGTTGTATGCGGTAGATATCCTGAAAGGCTTGATCGCACAAACATCAATGGCGAAGATGACAAGGGTGTAGAAGTTAAAACTTACGATGAAGAAGTAGCAGCTGCAATTGAAGACGCAATAAAAGCTGTTCAGGCTAAAGTACAATAATTCAGCTTGAGTGTGACGGCTGAAAATAATCAAAACCTTAATTATAAGGAGACTGTTATGAAGAAAATTAAAATATTAGTTGCAGCATTTGCAATATCACTTTGTGCAGGCTTTGCTTTTGCACAGGAAAATATTATTGCTCATGGCGATTTTGAAGGTGCTGATATTAAACAATGGATTGCAGAAGGAAGTACTCTTTCTCTTCCAGCTGGAAAAGGTGTAAATGGTTCAACTGCACTTTTAGTTCGTGGAAAATACAATTGGAGTGGTGTTGGTAAAGACCTTACAAAATTGAACATTGTTGATGGTTCAGATTACTACGTAGAAGTTTGGTTCAAGGCTGATAACGCAGACAAGGGTAAACGTCATTCAGATGTTGCACTTGCTATCCAGCCAGATGATTGTACAGAAGAAGATTACGATGACTTTATCTACATGGGACTTGATCCTGTTGGTGAAAAATATTCTGGTTCTTCTGTTGAACTTTCTAACAAGGAATATGTAAAGGTAAACGGAATTATCAGTGGTGAAGAAATTAAGAATCAACTTAATGGAAGAAAAGCTGTTAATGTAACTCTTTACTTTAAGATTGATGCACCAACTCGTCCTTTCTACATTGATAACGTAGTGATTAAGAAGGCCAATTAAAATAATTTAAAAATATTAGATGGAGATAAATATGAAGAAATGTATTTATAAAATAGCTGCTGGTGTTTTTGCAGCCTTACTTCTTTCTTTTGTTGCAGTATCGTGTGCTAAAACAACAGATGAACCTGGAAAGAAAGATGAAGAAAAAAAGGATGAGCT
>JAEEGJ010029707.1_pt1 | contig 10761 bp, 6 predicted proteins | sample 8958761 | NCBI WGS metagenome assembly JAEEGJ01 (sample SAMN16246546, study PRJNA631951) | gut metagenome | biome: gut microbiome; feature: rumen; material: RS-attached | host: Bos | place: Iran: Karaj | collected 2018-10
GCTCTTGTTAAAGTCATCGATCATGCTGATACCGTTAATTCCAAGGCAGAACTTGCCAAGGACAGCATCACAAGTTCACAGAAGACAACTACAGACATCAGCTCTGCAGTTAACGATCTGGCTACAGGTGCAACAGCTATGGCAGAGGATGTTCAGAGCACATCTTCTATCACAGTTAACATGGGATCTTCCGTAGACAACGTTCTTGATTCCGCTAATTCCAACATGGAAAGAGGCCGTCAGGTTTACGAAGAATCCACCAAGGTTAAGGAACAGCTCGAGCAGATCAAAGAGCAGGATCAGAAGAACGACGAGATGGCTACTCAGGTTGCAGACTCTGTAAACGAGACAGCTAACGTAGTTGCTCAGATCACAACAGCTGCTGAGTCCATCATCTCCATCGCAAGCCAGACAAACCTCCTTGCTCTCAATGCTTCAATTGAGGCTGCAAGAGCAGGCGAAGCAGGTAAGGGATTTGCGGTAGTTGCCGATAACATCAAGGATCTGGCAGGAGATACCAATAATCTTGCGGGTGAGATTACCAACATGCTTTCAACCATCACAGATTATTCTGCCAAGAATAAAGAACTCACAGAGGCTATCAAAGGCGCTATCACCAATGAGACTGCAGCTCTTGAAGAGATGAGTGAGTCCTTCGATCAGATGCTTGCACTTCTTCAGGAGACAGAGGAAGGTAACAGGCAGATCGTAGAGCTGGTTAACACCATGAATACCGATAAGGAGAACATCATGAACTCCGTTGAGTCCCTCTCAAGTATTTCAGAGGAGAACGCAGCATCAACTCAGGAGACATCGGCATCCCTTATGCAGCTCGATACCGCTATGGAATCTGTTGTTGAGCAGGCAAAAGACCTGCAGAAGATTGCTGAAGAACTTACAACAAACGTTAAGTACTTCAAGGTTGAGCTTCCTTCCGAAGAATAAAGACCCGGTCAGGATTACAGGGAGCAGACAGATAAATGTCTGCTCCTTTTTCAGTGCAATCATGATAATATGAAATGTATGGGGGATAAAGTAATGAGGATAGTTATTGTTGAGGATGAAGTCCGGATAAGGGAAGGCTTCTTTAAACTTCTCAGTAAACTGGGCGATGAATATGAACTAGTGGGTGAGGCTGAAAACGGCAGACAGGGGCTTGAAGTCTGCAGGGATAAAAAGCCTGACCTTGTTATAACGGATTTGCAGATGCCTGAGATGGACGGCCTTGAAATGCTAAAGGCCATATATGATGAGGGCCTTGATATAAAGGCCATCGTACTTAGCGCATACTCTGAGTTTGAATATGCAAGAACCGCAATGAAGCTCGGAGTTACCGAGTATCTGCTCAAACCGCTTAATATATCCGATTTTTCAACAGCTCTTGAGAACATCAGACATCAGATGGAAGAGGACAAGAGAAAAAAACCTCAGGCAGTGGGAACGCTGGATCAGGTAATGCGAGAGATCATCGGCGGCCGTATGACTGCGGATGATGAAGTAGAAAAGTATCTCAGGAAGAACTATGGCATTATCGGAACTCAGAGGTTCATCATCCTGTGTGACTATCTCGGAAATCAGTACGAGAGCCGGTGGCAGAGAGAGCAAAAAGAGCTGTCGAACTCGCTCTCTTTTTACGAAGGCATAAACTATCAGATACTTGATATGGAGTACAGAAAATCCCTGATAGTAATAGTTTATAAGTATAGCAGTGCAACAGACTTTGAGAGATGGATCCAGTTTCAGCTTCTGAACAAGCTGCAGGGAAGTTCGGCAATGGGATTTACAGAGTGTGCAGGCCTGGACGGTATAAGCAAGGGTATAAACGATCTGTATCCCTATATGGACTGGAATATCTCTTTTGAAAAAGACGTCCTGATATCCTATCCAAAGATCACCCAGGTGCAGACATCACTGTGTGTCTATCCGCAGGACCTTGAGGCCAGAATGAAGACAGCCATCTGTGCATCAGATTTTGCGCTGGAGAAAAAACTGATGGATGAATTTGAGGAGAGCTTCCATGACGGAAAAGTTTATGACCCGAGGGAGATCAAAGAGTGCTTCGTCAGATTTATCTGGTCGGTGATCGAGATAGCCAAGGACATAGGAAATGAGAGAGTAGCTGAGCTCCAGCAGCAAAAGCTTTTGGACAGCATCATGAATGCCAAATTGAGATCAGAGCTTTTGACTGTCTGCAGCGATATTATAGATATGCTGACAGTGACAGAGGTTACTTCCGATACGGAGACTCTCACGGTCAAACGCGCCAAGAGTATGATCCATGAATTCTATCACACCGGAATAACTCTGGATGAGATTGCAGAGAGGCTCTCAATCACACCGGAGTATCTGGGAACTCAGTTCCACAAGGAGACCGGAGAAAACTTCAGCACTTATATCAGAAATTACCGTATCGGCAAAGCCAAAGAACTTTTGGTGGGAACCGGTATGAAACTCTATGAGATAGCAGAGAGAGTCGGGTATTCCGATCCCAAGTACTTCAGCAAAGTCTTCAGGGATGTTACAGGCATGCTTCCTGCCGAGTACAGAAAGTCTTTGAAGTGATGTCAAAACCACATTAGAATTTTCCACCTTTTTCAGATTTCTCGTGTTTTGGTATCTCTTTTCCCAAGGTATTATTTAGAAAAAGAGATATTGAAAAGGGGAAGAAGATGAAAAAAGTAAAAGAATTTTTCAGATATGAAAATGCAGGATTGTTGTTCATTCTTCCTGCATTTTTATATATGCTGGTTTTTGTCGGGTATCCGATACTCAGTAACCTTATCCTGAGCTTTCAGGATGTATCGGTAAAAAACCTTGTCCACGGGCAGAAGCACTTCGTTGGATTTACCAATTATATGCAGATATTCGGGGATGAGGTGTTCAGAAAGGCAATGGGAAACACCTTAAAATTCACCATCTACTGCCTGATATTCCAGTTCCTTATCGGATTTTTACTGGCTCTTTTGTTCAATAAGAACTTCACATTTGCAAAGACAGTCAGAGGTCTTACCATGATACCCTGGATGATGCCGATGACGGTCACTGCGCTGATGTTCAAATTCATGTTCTCCACAGATGTCGGAATCATCAATTATATTTTAAAGTGCCTGCATCTCATTCAGAACAACGTTGAGTGGCTGACGACGCCGAGGACAGCTATGATAGCGGTGGTTGCAGCCAATGTCTGGATAGGAATTCCTTTTAACACAATTCTTTTGGCAACAGGTCTTACCACTATACCTCAGGAGCTTTATGAGAGCGCATCGGTCGATGGCGCAAACGGATGGCAGCAGCTGATAAAGATAACGCTTCCGCTCCTTAGGCCAACCATTGAGTCGGTGCTTGTCCTTGGATTTATCTACACCTTCAAGGTGTACGATCTTGTTTATGTTATGACTGAAGGCGGACCTGTTAATTCGACGCATCTTCTTTCCACCTATTCCTACAAGCTTTCCTTTGATCTGTTCCAGTACAGCAAGGGATCGACAGTTGCAAACGTACTGTTCCTGATACTGTTTCTTGTGGGACTGTTATATCTGAAGATTACAATGCAGGGGGAGGAAGACTGATGGACGAGAAGAAAATAACAGGAAAGAGCAATGTGATCTTATGCATCGTATCGGTGGTGATCCTGGTACTGCTTCTTTTCCCATTGTTCTGGACACTTATAACATCTTTTAAGACGGAAAAAGAGATATTCATGATACCGCCGACATGGTATCCGCATGAACTAAACACCAAGTCTTATGCGGCTCAGATAGAGAACGGTGACTTTAACATGTTCAAGTCGTTCTTTAACAGTTTTGTGATCTCGACAGGCGCTATGCTGATCGCAGTAGTCCTGGCGGTTCCTGCGTCTTACGCCATTGCGAGATATAAGTTTGTCGGAAGGAAAGCAATGCTCCTGGGCTTTTTGGTAACACAGATGCTGCCGGTATCGGTTCTTTTAACCCCGATGTTCATCATGTTCAGGAATATGAAGATCTACAATACCTGGTGGGCTCCTGTTCTGGCAGATGCAACCATCGGAATCCCTTTCTCCGTACTGATACTGAAAAACTATTTTGCATCAATACCAAAAGCCCTGGAGGAAGCTGCCTACATTGACGGGTGCACAAGGATGATGGCATTTATGAAGATACTTGTTCCCGTGGCAAAGCCCGGAGTTATTGTATGTGCAATCTTCTCATTCCTCTATGCCTGGGGAGACCTTGCATACGGCATGACATTTATCCTGGATCAGGAGAAAAGACCTATCACAGCCGGAATCTTTAATTTCATGGGACAATACGGAACCAAGTGGAGCTATCTGACTGCTTTTGCGATTGTGGCTATCATACCGGTAACACTTATCTTTATCTTCATGCAGAACTACATCATAAGCGGAATGACAAACGGAGCAGTAAAAGGATAATTCTTGAAACGAATGACCGTGGAATATATGATAAATCAGAGGAGATATTATCCTCTGATTTTTCATTTTGGGGTGGGGATGAGTATGAAAAAAACGAGCCTGCGAAACAGACTGATCAGGGTCTTTATTCTGACTTCCATGCTACCTATTGTTATATTGGGAGTCTTTTCATATATGAGCATGTCGGCGACTCTTTCACGAAACGCCGAGATGATGTCTAAGAGCAGCTTAAAACAGCTGGATAATAATCTGAACATTTCCCTGGATGCATATGAGGATGTGCTTTATCAGCTCTACACCGACGACAACATGGTAAAGTGGGTGTTTGAGATAGACGAGGGCACAAACGAAGCTGTGGCTGTAAACCAGATGAGACGGTTTATGAGTTCGCTCCTTTATACCAAGGACTATATCAGGGCAGTATCCGTTATTACGCCCGGGGGAGAGCTTGTGACGTATGAGCAGATGACTCCCGCCACGTATAAGAGCTCCTGGATGGATAATTTCAGCAAGACCGAGGATGAGCTTTATATGGATATTTCAAGGGATAACGGAGTGCATGTTTATCCCACGGAATTCGGAACAAACTTTGCCAAAAAGGATTACTACCTCTTTCACATAGCCCACAGGATAATCGATTACAAGAGTCTTACCAAGGATTGCGGAGTCGTTATCATAAGCGTGGACGAGGACTTCCTCAAAGACATATGCTTAAGCACAAGTGATGATACGGGAATCTTTAATTTCCTGGTTGATGATAAAGGACAGATAGTCACCTTTGGAGATGAATCGGAAGTCATCGGAACACCTGTTACGGATTCGTCCGGCTCAGATGAAAAGAGACTTTCCGACTACGAGCTCTTTTTACATAAAAACTATCCTCAGCTGGCTAAAGAAGCTGCGGTATTTCTCATGCATGACGATGAGCTCTCCTGGGATGTTGTAAATGTCACAAGCCTGTCGGAGCTTACAAGACTTCAGAGAAGACAGCTGTTTCTTATTGCTGTTGTCGGAGTCCTGGTGATGGTGGTTGTTGTCCTGATGTCCACAGGCCTTTCGGCAAATCTTGTTAAGTCAGTCAACTACGTCACAGGAAGAATGAAACAGGCAAGAAACGGCGATCTGTCTGTCCGCGCGGAAAAAGACAAGGCGATGCCGGCTGAGATTGAGACTATAGCAGATGCTTTTAACGACATGATGAAAAAGCTCAACGTGGCTCTGACGAACCAGCAGGAAGCTCAGATTGCTGCGCTGGAAGCACAGATAAATCCGCACTTTCTGTACAACACGCTTGATACCATCAACTGGATGGCGATAGATAAGGATGAGTACGATATCAGCAATGCCATAAGCGCCCTTGCCAATATCCTGCGCTATGCCATTGTAAACAGCAACGGAGAAGTTACTATCAGGGATGAGATGGAGTGGCTGAGGAAATATATCTACCTGCAGCAGTACAGGGTCAAGAACAGCTTTTCTTATAACGCATTTGTTGAGCCCGATGCACAGAATGCTATAGTGCATAAGCTGCTCCTTCAGCCGTTTATAGAAAACGCCATCAAGCATGGATTTACTCCCGAGCAGGAGGATGCAGAGCTTAAAGTTTACGTCAGCTGCAATGACAGATCTTTGGAGATTGTAATAGAAGATAACGGAAAGGGCATGGATCCTGAGGTTATTGAGAAGATCAACAGGCGCGATTTTGAGACGCTAAAGGGCAATACAAATATCGGTATCAGCAACGTGGTGACAAGGCTTGAGATGTACTACGGGAAAGACGGAAAAATGAGAGCGGTTCCCGATATGGATAAAGGAAGCCGTATTGTCATCGATATTCCGCTCAAGAAAAAAACAGATTAGAAAATTCATCCTTTTTAAGTTTTGTTGAGTTTTTTACTCCTTATTTATGGGAGATAATTCCATTGTAAGCAAAACTTATAATGTACCGAACAATAAGGAGGGACACATGAAAAAGAAGTTATTGGCTACAGTACTTAGCGCCGTAATGGTTATTTCCATGATGGCAGGCTGCGGAGCAGCACAGACAGAGCAATCGGGGGTTCAGGGTGCATCTAGAGAAACAGAGACAAAGACAGAGGCTGTTACTGAGAAGGAAGCAGATCCTGTACCGGCATCCGATGAGGCTTCAGGCGACGTAACAATATGGTACTACTGGGAGACAGCAGGACATCAGGAAGCTCTTGACCACATCATTCAGGAGTTCAACAACCAGCAGTCAAACATCAAGGTTCAGGCTAAATACGTACCTTTTGCAGATTTCAAGAAACAGCTCTCCATCGGAGCTTCAGCAGGAGAACTTCCTGATATCGTAATCCTTGATAATCCGGATCACGCATCCTACGCAGCAATGGGAATCTTTGCAGATATCACAGACAGATTTGATGTAAGCAGCTACTATCCGGGACCTGTTAATTCCTGCACACTTGACGGAAAACTCTACGGTGTTCCATTCGGAAGTAACGACCTTGTTCTTTTCTACAACGAAGATATGCTTAAGGACGCAGGCTGTGAAGTTCCCAAGACCTGGGACGAGCTCCTTGACGTAGCTAAGAAGACAACAAAGGGTAACGTTTACGGATTTGCACACTGCGCACTTCAGAACGAAGAGGGAACCTTCAACTTCCTTCCTTGGGTATGGTCAACAGGCCAGACATCTTACGAGATCAATTCCGAGGGCGGAATCAAGGCTCTTGAGTTTGAAAAGAGTCTTGTTGAATCCGGAGCATTCCCTAAGGAAGCTATCAACTGGACACAGGGCGATACCATGAACCAGTTTATTTCAGGAAACCTTGCTATGATGATCAACGGAACATGGCAGATTCCTACAATGCGCCAGGAAGTGCCTGATCTTAACTGGAACGTTGCACCTATCCCTCAGGATAAGCAGCAGGCATCAGGACTTGGCGGTGAGAACTACGCAGTTATAGCAGGCGGCAACGAAGAAGCAGCTATCGCATTCCTTCAGTATGCAACCAGCGGAGATACATGTCTTTACATGATGGATCACATGGGATACATTTCATCAGACTCCAAGATCGCAGAGACACAGTTCAAGGGCGATGCAGTTTATCAGGTATTTGTAGATGAGATGAAGTACGCCAATGCAAGAGGACCTCTTCCTGAGTGGCCTGACATTTCAGATGCTATTTCCCTTGCATTCAATAAGGTCATCACAGGTGAAAGTGCACCTGATGCTGCAGCAGCAGAAGCACAGACAACCATTGACGGAATTCTGGGTAACTAAACCTGGCCAAATAGAAATTTAAATGGATGAAAATGCTATATTTTATGCGGGCAGAGAGCTATCTCTGCCCGTACTTAATATAGTACAATTAAACAAAACGCTTCATGTTAAGGGGGACGAGGAAATGAAGACCGTTGTAAACGATACATTCTGGAACAGGTATAAAGAGCTTGTAAGGACCGGAATGATACCGTATCAGTGGAAGGTATTAAACGACGATATTGATATCAAGATTGAGAAGGAAAGAAACGATGCATCGATCCCGAGTGAGAAGAGCCATGCCATCGAGAACTTTAAGATAGCTGCCGGAAGAACAAAGGGAGAGCACTACGGCTGGGTCTTCCAGGACAGCGACGTATATAAATGGCTCGAGGCAGCAGCCTACACACTTAAGAATCACTGGGATGATGATCTTAAAAAGATAACCGATGAAGTGGTGGACCTTATTGCAGATGCCCAGGAAAAGAGCGGGTATCTGAACACCTACTTTACCATCATGGAGCCTGACCACAAGTACAAACGCCTCGGAGAGAGCCATGAGCTATACTGCGCAGGACATTTTATTGAGGCAGCAGTAGCCTACCATCAGGCAACAGGAAGTCAAAAAGCACTGGATATTGCAATTAAGCTCGCCGATCACATAGACGCATCCTTCGGACCGGAAGATGGCAAGATCCATGGATGTGACGGACATGAGGAAGTTGAGATCGGACTCATGAGACTGTATCACCTCACCGGGGAAAAGAGATATTTAAAGCTCTCAGAGTACTTCCTGCTTCAAAGGGGACAGGACCCTGACTTTTTCAAAAGACAATTCAGAGAGGATACAGGTAAGCCGGCAATCGGCGGTCTTTATAATGCGCCTCTGACATACTTCCAGATCCATGCCCCTATCCTTGAGCAGGACAGTGCGGAGGGACATGCTGTAAGACTTGTCTATATGTGCACGGCTCTTGCAGATGTTGCAGCTTCAACAGGCAATAAAGACCTTGAAGCAGTCTGCAGAAAGATCTGGAGAAATATAGTAGATAAAAGAATGTTTATCACGGGAGGAATAGGCTCAACGGTAAACGGAGAGTCTTTTACCCTGGACTATGATCTTCCCAACGATACCATGTACTGCGAGACCTGCGCATCAATAGGACTCATCTTCTTCGCAAGACAGATGCTAAGGCTTAGTGCAGACGGTGAGTTTGGTGATGTGATGGAAAGAGCTCTTTATAACACTGCTCTTGCTGGAATGGCGTTGGATGGAAAGCATTTCTTCTATGTTAATCCGCTCGAGGTTGTTCCGGAGAAGTCGGAAAAAGACCCGACAAAGAGCCATGTGAAAGTGGTGCGCCCGGACTGGCTTGGATGTGCATGCTGTCCGCCAAACCTTGCACGGCTTATCGCATCCGTTGAGGACTATGTGTATTCAGAATCAGGAAAAGACATTTTGGTAAACCTCTTTATAAAGTCTGAGATGGTCAGAGGATATGAGGACGGCGAGGTTACTGTAAGAATTGATGCGGATTATCCAAGAGACGGAAAAGTTTCTATCCATGTTAATAACAGTACTAAAGATGCTGTAAAGATTGGAGTGAGAATTCCCGGATGGTGCGATAAGGCTGGCGGTAAGGTTATTGACGGAAATGGAGAGAGCACAATAGAAGATTGCGCAGTAGTTGCTGAAAAAGGCTTCTGGTACGCAGAGTGCAGCGCCGGTGCAACTGACATCGAACTGGAACTGGATATGACTCCCAAGAGATGGTATGCAAACCCTCTTGTTTCCGAGGATGTAAATAAGGTGAGCATCGCAAGAGGACCTCAGGTATTCTGCGCAGAAGGAGTAGATAACGGAGATAATCTGCACCTTCTCATGCTTCCTAAATCCGCTGCGCTTAAGTGCAGCTGGCAGGATGAACTTCTTGAGGGGGTAGAAGTTATAGAAGCTGACGGCCTTAGAACTGTAGCTGCAAGAGAAGGCGGACTATACAGAACAACAAAGGCTAAAAGCTCTGAGCCTGCAAGGATAAAGATGATACCGTATTACGCATGGGCAAACAGGGGGCGCAACGAAATGCGTGTTTGGCTAAACGAGAAGGAGTAAGAGTATATGCTGAGGGTAGATGGCAACAGACTTATATATCACTATGATGCAGAGGAACTGTGGATCGAGAGCTGGGGGGAGAATGCTGTCAGGGTCAGAGCAACCAAGGAAAAAGAGATGCCCGGCAGCGACTGGGCTCTCACAATACCCCAGAAAAGCTGCGGAGAAATCAAGATCTCTGAGGACGGAGCTTATCTTAAAAACGGAGCTCTGAGCCTCTTTATATCAAATTCCGGCAAGATAGTCATCTGCAAGGAAGATGGCACCAAGGTGCTGGAAGAATACTGGAGAAACAGAAGAGATATCGTAAATACAAAGTGCAGCGCCATCGAGGTCGAGGGCAGAGAATTCAGACCAAATGTGGCAGGGGATTATCATGTGACAATGCGCTTTGAATCTCTTGACCCGGATGAAAAGATCTACGGAATGGGACAGTATCAGCAAAAGGAATTAGAGCTAAAGGGGTGTGACCTTGAGCTTGCACACAGAAACTCACAGGCCAGTGTTCCCTTTGCGCTTTCATCACTGGGCTATGGAATATTGTGGAATAATCCGGCAATCGGAAGAGCCGTCTTTGGTAAGAACGTAATGAGCTTTGAGTCCTACGCGACAAAGGTCATTGATTACTGGTTTGTAGTCGGAGACACTCCTTCTGAGATAGTAAGTGCTTATGCGAAGGTTACGGGAACTGTGCCTGTTATGCCTGAGTACGGACTTGGCTTTTGGCAGTGCAAGTTGAGATATCAGACGCAGGAAGAGCTCCTTGGTGTGGCAAGAAAGTACCACGAGCTGGGAATTCCTCTTGATATGATCGTGTGCGATTTCTTCCACTGGCCAAAGCAGGGTGAGTGGAAGTTTGACAAGACCTACTGGCCTGACCCGGAAGCCATGGTAAAAGAGCTAAATGACATGGGCATAGAGCTTATGGTCTCAATCTGGCCTACGGTGGACAGGGAGAGTGAAAACTTTGATGAGATGATGGAGAAGGGA
>JAEEGJ010029708.1_pt1 | contig 10761 bp, 10 predicted proteins | sample 8958761 | NCBI WGS metagenome assembly JAEEGJ01 (sample SAMN16246546, study PRJNA631951) | gut metagenome | biome: gut microbiome; feature: rumen; material: RS-attached | host: Bos | place: Iran: Karaj | collected 2018-10
TAGCCTGAAGCTCGCGGTTTTGCTCTGCAAGGAGCTTTCCCTGCAAGGCATTTTTTACAATTTTATTTAAGTGATCCAGGTCCAACGGCTTAGTCAAAAAATCAAAAGCACCGGCCTTTAAAGCTGCAGTGGCATCATCAATACTTCCGTGACCGGTAAGAACAATAATCGGAATTCCAGGATGCTCCGAAGTAACATGCTGAACAACCTCACTGCCGCTTATACCATCCATTCGAAGATCAGTTATTACAAGGTCAATTCCGCCCTGTGCAATAATGGACAGACCTTCTTCACCGCTTGCAGCCTGTTTTACTTCATAGCCTTCAAGTTCAAAATTATCAGCAAGTCCATTACGGATATTCTCTTCATCGTCAATAGTTAAAATGCACATAGCAGTTACCTCCTAACGGTTGTCTGAGCTCAGTAATTTCGTATCCTTCTGAGGAATCGGGAAGGTAATTGTAAAGGCAGTACCCTCGCCTTCCTTTGAATCCACAATTATTTCACCGGAAAACTCTTTGACAATTTTGTACACCATCGTCATTCCAAGTCCGGTTCCGTTTGCTTTTGTCGTATAATAAGGTTCAAAGATTTTTGAAAGACTTTCTTCCGACATTCCGCAGCCGTTATCAGCAATTGTGATAATGAATTTATTTTCACGTATAGAATTTGAAATGCAGAATTTTGCTCCAGCGTCGGCATCTCCATTGTATTTAGATTTTAAAGCCGCAAGAGAGTTTTGTGAAATATTCATTACCACATCACGGAAAAGTTTTTCATCCAGAAGAATTCTTTTTCCGCTTTCAGAAGGCTTATATATTACTTCAATTCCTTCGCGGTTAAACTCAGGCTTAAAGAAAGAAACAAGGCCGTCAATTAATTTATCAGGTTCCTTAAGCTCCAGCTGTGCCTTTACCGGACGAACCGCAAGTAAGAAGTCCATAACAAGCTTGTTAAGGTGATCAATTTCTTCGTTTACAACATCAATATGATCTTCAACAAATTTTTTGCCCGGCAGAATGTCGTTATTTTCACGAGCCTTTTCCAGAGCCTTTTGAATCAGCTGAATATGAATGCTAATTGCACCGAGAGGATTTTTAATTTCATGTGCCATACCTGCAGCAAGGTTAGTAAGGTTTGCAAGATTTTCCATTCGGTGCAGCAGAATATCCTGGTTTTTCTTTTCAGTAATATCACGGACAAGAATCATCTTGCCGTTTAATTCACCTTCATTAATAAGAGGAGCAATTGTTACTGTAAGAAAGCGAACCGAACCGCCGCTTGTTACTGTAGAAAAATCCTCGGAGCTGTTTGTAACATTTTTTTCAAGACAGCGCTGAAGGAAGGCCGCAATATCTTCATCTTCTATATATTCCCAGATTGGATTTTCACTTCCTAAAATATCTTCAAGACGTTCAGAAAAAGGAAGCCAGCTTTCGGCAATCTGATTATAACGAACCAGCTGAAAATCATCATTGATAATTAAAAGTCCCGTAGACAGAGATTCGAGTACTGAATACAGACTTTCATTTTCATCAACTATATTTTCAAGAAGCGTAAGAATCTGTTCTTTGGAAAGCTTTTCAGCCTTCTGTTTAACTCGTTTTACATAGCTGCGCAAAAGATACCCCCAAAGCTTTTATTCAGGGCAGACATATCACGTAGTAAAATCTCCAGAGCACTTGCAGGCGACTGATTATATAGAGTAATGTTATCGCTGCAATTTCTGAGCAGCTGCATAGCCTTAGCCGCCGCTTCACTACCCGCCTGACTGTTCATCATCGGCCTCATAAAAAGAGCAATGTTCGTAAGGAAAAGTCTGAGCTCAATTCTCGGATAAAACTTTTCGCATTTTTTTACAATCTCATCTATATTACATAACTGTTTGTTTGCAACCGCATTATAAAAGATTCGTGCCTGCGATTTAATTTCAGACGGAGTTACAGGAAGATATGTAAGAAGGTAATCATTCAGGTTTCCTGTAAAATCTTCGTTATGGAATACACGGGTAATAACTTCTCTCTGCTGTTCCGGAGTTCTGTCTGCAAAGTTATAAGTTCTTACACGCGAAAGAATTGTCTGCATAATCGCATTTCGTTTTGAAGTAAGCAGAATAAAAACAACATCCTCTGGCGGCTCTTCGAGAATCTTAAGCAAGGCATTTCGCACGCTTGTCTGCATACGGTCTGCATTTTCAATAATTACAGTTTTACGGCCTTCTTCAGATTTAATATGAGCCCAGCCTTCCATATTTCTAACCTGATTAATAGGAATAGAATCGTAAAGAAAATCATCTTCGAGTTTAGTACAAAGCTTTGCAATATCCTCGCAAAGCTTTTTTACAGTACCATTGTCCGGAAGCTCGCGTGGAAAATCCAGTTGTTCAAGACTTTCGTTTATTTCTTCTATAAGACTTCCGATTTTATTAAGGTTAGAATCACCTTCCCAAAGTATTCCGTTAAAGCGTAATGTAAGCTTTCGTACACTTCGTAAAAAAAGGTATCTTGCCGCATCAATGTATTTTGCGTTTATAAAATGTGCTTCGGTAAAGGTTTTTGCAGCGGCTGATATTTCCAGCGAACAATCCCGTGGCCCCATAAGCATCAGGTTAGAACAGACTAACGACTTGTGCTGCAGGCACGAAGGACATTCACAAAGCCACTTTCCCTGAGGCGCTTCATGACATGAAAGGATTCTTGCAGTTTCCAGCGCGGCAGTCAGCTTACCGCTTGCTTCCGGACCGGCAAACAAAATGGCACCCGGGAGTCTGTTATGTTTTATATCAGCCGCAAGTAATTTTCCTGCTGCCTGATTTACAAGATTCTCATACATGGTTTGCAATCTCCTTTTTTACATCACTGTTAAATACGCTCTGAATCAGGTTATAGTAAAAGCTTCCGTCAAAAATAGACTGAGTGCTGAAGAACGGCTGAGCTGTAAGAAGAAATACTACGAGACAAACTACAGCAGCACCCTCTACAAGTCCAAAAATAAAACCAAGAGTTCTATCGAGACTTTTTAAAATACTCCATTCAAAAACCTTAGCGACTATCATCTGAACGATTTTGATTGCTAAAAAGGTAACCACAAAAATCAACAGAAATGCAACTACATTTGCAGCTACAGGAATCTTAATATCCTTCAAAAGTCCTGTCGCAACATCCTTATAAAAAAGATAAGCAAGAAGGATTCCGGCAACTAAGGCTATCTTTCCAAATACGTTGTCAATAAAACCCTTAATCACTCCGGAAATTGCAAACAGCAGAATGATTATACTGAAAACCCAGTCGATAATCTGAAAACTCATTTTATTCCTCTCTCATATAATATTGCAGAAATCTTTTTTGCAGGAGGCTCTTCTCCTGTAAGTGCACTAAGCGCCTTTGAATACTCTGCACGCTTTTCTTCATGAAGCATCAAAGTAAGGGAAGCTTTTAAGTGCTCACTGTCTGCCTCCTGACCAAGTAAAACTTCGGCGGCTCCCCTGCTTCTGAAGAACTCCGCGTTATCTACCTGATCTCCTCTGGTACCGCTTCCACACAACGGAACAAGCACCATAGGTTTAAGAAGAACCGCAGCCTCCCAGATAGAGTTTGCACCGGCACGGCTTAAGATTACATCAGCCGCAGAAACTACATCCGGCATCTGCTCATAAATAAAATTATAAGGCTTGTAGGTTTCCGGATATTTTTTTGCAAGCTCAGAAGAACGATTATCATCTGCATTCAGTAAACCGGTCTGGTGAACCACAATAAAGTTTTCACACAAAAAATCAATGTTATCAAATACAAGCTCATTTACCTGACGAGCCCCAGAGCTTCCGCCGAGCACAAGAAGAAGAGGCTTCATCTTTGACTGCTCATTGATTCCCAAAAACTCAAGTCCCCGTTTTGCATCAGTTTTATAAAAAACAGGACGCACCGGATTTCCTGTTACAACAACACGCTTCTGGTCTGCAGCCGGAAGTCTGCTTTTAGTTTCCTCATAAGAAACAAACATACAGTCCGCAGATTTAAAATTCAATCTGTTAGCAAGACCTAACGTAAAGTCACATTCATGCGTAAAAACCGGAATATGCAGAAGATGCGCTGCAAGGCACGGAGGTACGCTTACAAACCCACCTTTAGAAAAAAGTACTGCAGGTTTTGCTTTTCGTAAAATATGAAAGGCAGCAAAGAATCCGCCTGCAATGCGGAATAAGTCTGTAAGATTTTTTAACGAAAGATAACGGCGAAGCTTACCCGAAGGAATCCCGTAAAACTTATCGGCAGTCGGCTTTCCATCCGGGCCAATAGCCTTTTCAACAATAGTTTTGTCCATTCCCTTGGAACAGCCAATCCAGCATATTTCTAATTCTTTATTATTTGATGCAGCAAGTGCTTTAAGTTCATCAGCAACAGCAAGCCCCGGATATATATGACCGGCAGTACCGCCGCCAGTAAAAAAAACTAACTCTTTATTTAATTTCATAGTGTGTCATTTTAACACAGTAAAGGATTTATTTAAATAGAATTCTGGCAAAAAAAAAGCTTCTAACCGAAGTTAGAAGCTTTTCGTGCCACAAGTTAGAATCGAACTAACGACATACGGATTTTCAGTCCGGCGCTCTACCAACTGAGCTATTGCGGCGTTGGTTGATGTATAGTAATATATCTGAAACTAAGTTTTATGTCAAGATTATAAAAGGCTTTTTTTCAATTTTTTTGAAAATTATTCTCCGCATAACATTCTGCAAAACCAGTTTTGAATTTCCCTGACTCTTCCGCCTACAGCACCTTCAACATAATTCTGGAATATCTTAAGTTTTACCGGTGCCGAGGAGCTTTGTATAAGTGCATAAACATTTATTTCTTCATCAGTTTCCTGCAGCAAAACAAATAACTCAGCCTCACGCTTTTTTATGGCCCTTACAAAAAAATTATCCGGCCTCTTATTCAAAATGGCTGTTATAGCATAAATATTATCTTTTTGTTTATAAGTATCAATTGCAACATCTAAATAAAGTCCGCCTATAGTTTTATCCTTTACATAAAGAAGGCCTGAATCCCGGTCAAACATTGATTTTTTAAAATATGCCCTTCTTTCGCCGGTTCTATAATCAATATAGCTTACGCCATAACATTCCTTATCAAGACCACCCATCTGATCAAGCTTTTTCAGAATCTGCTCACAGGTATAACCTTTAGCCTCTTCCTTTGGAATTATCAGATTAGACTGAACACAATATTTTACCTGATATTTACCCTTCAGTTGATTTATATATTTTTGAGTATAAGCAGTCTCCGGGAAAAGCCTGTAATCGGCTTCGTACGAATGAGTAATACTTCTTTCAAAAGAAAAAATCTTAAAAATGATACAACACGAGATTAATAAAACTAATAAATTTTTTTTCATTTTTCTATTTTTCTATGGGATACTTTTTAATTCAGTTATAGTCTCAGTATCTGACGAGGTAATATTAAAGCAATCCTTTGCCGAACTGATTTGACTTAATATTTTTTTAATCATAATAATTCCAAGTCCAGCACCTTCTGTCTGATCGATGGAATTCATAAATAATTCCTCCGGAGTTTTTCCTTCCGAAAGCTCAAGCTTTTTATGAACTCTTTCAAGCTCTTCCTTTGACATAACAGAATTATTTCGTGCAGTAATTTTCAGGCAGCCTTCAGTCAGGTCAAAATACAGTTTTACATAAAGGCCTAATGTATTTATTTTTTCTATAAATGCCTGATCCTTTATTTTTCTTAAGCCCATTTCCTTAAAATTCTGCATTCCCTTTTCATAATCTTCCTTATTATTTATATCAAGATTATTTGAAAGGAAAAAGGCACGCTTTATATTTGCTTTTACCGAATTAGAAATTATTTCTTCGAGACAAAGACATAAAATATTATAGGATTTTTCTTTCTGAATATATTTAAGGTATTCTAAAACAATTTCTATCAGAGTATCTTTATTTTCCGGAGTTGGACTTTTCAGAGTATATACAAAGACTTTTCCATTCTTAATGGAATCCTTTGCTTCTGAGATAATTTTTTCGTTTGTAATTCCTGCTGAAAAGCTCATTTAATACATTATAAATTATAAATAATCTATTGTAAAAGAAAAAAATATAATCGCGTTTGAGTTTTTTTATCTTGTATTATGTCACTTCGTGCCCTATAATAAAAGAACTATGAAATGGCTGATTTTAACTGATAATAATGATCTCGAGACTAAATGCAATGAATTTTTAACCACAAGCAACAAAAAAGATAAGATAATTTGTGCCAGTCTTACTCTCGAAAGTCTCAAAGCAAATAAAAAAAATCTTTCAGACCTTGCAGCCTGCATTCTTTTTGCAAATGATGAACAGGGAATCACTGCTTCTTTAGGAGCTAGCCTTTCTGCTGTCTTCGGTTATTTTGCTTCAGAATCTATTCTTGTATTAACAAATATTCAGCTGATTTATCAGGACAGTCTTTTCGGCAAGGACATTGCAATTGCCTGTAAGAATGCTGATGATTTATACAATAATTTAACAAAAAAATATAATAAGATTTCTGATGATGCCAGCATGCGTCTCGCAAAGAAAAAGCTTTTGGACCGCGGTATTCCATACACTGCAGACTGCTTTGGAACTTATATTGCAAAGAACAAACCAGAAGTTGTTCATGAATTCCTTGCTGCTGGAATGAGTATTAATTCACGCGATGACACCGGAACTCCAATGCTCAATATTGCCTGCCGCAACGACAATTTCGAATTTGTAGAAATGATTCTTGATTTAGGTGCAGAATTGAATGCAATTTCAGAAGACCGCGGCTACACTGCAGTAATGGATGCTGTTTGGCGTGGAAACGAAAAAATTACTAAGTATCTTATTTCTAAAGGTGCCGATCTCAATACAATCAATAAGGAAGGTCAGAACAACTTGATTCTTGTCGTTGGTGCAAACCGCGAATCTCTTGTTAAGCTTCTTGCAGAAAACGGTGCAGACCCAGATGTAAAAGATATGATGGGTATGAGCGCCTACAACTATGCAGTGCTCTTCAAAAAGCAGCGCCTCGTAGACATCTTAACACCTTATCATAAAGCATAATAACTGACAAAAAAAATATAAAAAAGGCCCGTGGACTGATGGATTGTCCACGGGCCTTAAGTTTTTCTTAATTGAGTATTTTATTCAGCTTAACGCTTCAAGCTCAAAACTGTTTCAAGCAGGGTATCTGCTGTCTGAATTGTCTTTGCATTAGACTGGAAACCACGCTGTGTTACGATCATATCAGTCATCTGTTCAGATAAGTCAACGTTTGACATTTCCAATGCTCCGGCCATCAGAGTACCCTTTCCGGCAACACCAGATTCACCGATGCGTGCCATACCAGAGTTGTTAGACTCTACGAAAGTGTTATCTCCAGCCTTTTCAAGACCGCGGTCGTTAGCAAAGCTTGCAAGAGCAATCTGACCAATTGTACGGTTTGTACCATTAGAATAAACACCTGTGATAATTCCGCTTGAGTCAATCTTGAAGTTATCAAGATAACCCATTGTGTATCCGTCCTGGTAGAAAGCCTTTGTTGTAGACTTAGAAGCAGACTGTGTAATTGTATCCTTGAAAGAACCGATTGTACCAAGGTTGATGTTCAAAGTCTGGCGGTAAGGATTTCCTTCTGCATCAGGATTTGATTCAGCAACTGCGAATGAAGTCTGAATTACAATCTGTCCTTCTGGATTTGTGATGTTTCCAGCTGTATCAGTTACAGACTGCAAAGCACCATAGTTATCAAAGTTTACAAGGAAAGTATTTCCCATTCCGTCTGTTGTTCCAAGACCAACGCGAGTCTGTGTGTAATCTGCGTTGTCAGGATCAATCTGAACTGTTGCTTCCCACTGATTTGGATTTCCAACTACACGGCGGAATGAAACTGAAAGCATGTGCTCGTTACCAAAGCTGTCGTAAATCTTCTGCTCAGTTCCCCATGTTCCTTTATAGATGTCGTCTGCACTTGCACCTTCTGCAATTTCTGGTGTGTTCTTGTTCAAGTTGCAGGCAAAGTTTACATTTGTTGTTTCCTTAGCAGGGTCTTTAGATCCTACAGGAATAATAAGGTCTTCTGGTGTTGCAGCTGTAGAAACGAGCATCTGTCCGTTTACTTCTTCTGCCATCCAGCCCTGTACGCGCATACCGTTTGCAGGGTTTACCAAAGTTCCGTCACGATCAAGTCCGAAAGAACCATTACGTGTGTAGAAAGATTCTTCACCACTCTTAAGCAGGAAAAAGCCGTTACCCTGAATTGCTATATCAGTTGAAACTCCGGTTGACTGAAGGTTACCCTGTGTAAAGATATTGTCAATTGAGGCAACTGTCATACCAAGTCCAACTTCCTTAGGGTTTACACCACCAAGCTCGTCAGTAGGTTTTGCGGCACCACTCATCTGCTGGCTTATCATATCCTGAAAGTTAACACGTCCACGTTTAAAACCGTTTGTGTTTACGTTCGAAATGTTGTTACCAATTACGTCCATTCTTGTCTGGTGATTCTGAAGTCCTGAAACTCCAGAATAAAGTGATCTCATCATATGCTAAATCCTTCCTTCCTACCCGATTAGTCAGCGTAAACCGCTCTTATTTTATCCATGCTGTAATACATACCGTTTACAAGAACCTGTGGATTTTCCCCGCGTGTAGCCCCTTCCACAACTCCCTGAACGTTGGTATCACCAATATCCAGTTCAACTGTCTTACCCAATGTAGCTGTAGCCTCAGAACTTGAAATGTAGGCTGCCATTTTTGAAAAAGACGAACTCATGTTTGTCATCTGTTCCAGGGAACTGAACTGAGCCATCTGGGCAATAAACTCTGTATTTTCCATAGGGCTGGTCGGATCCTGATTCTGAAGCTGGGTAATTAAAAGCTTCAGAAAATCGTCTTTTCCTAATTCGTTGGAAGTTTTTCTTCCTTCATGAACAAGCGTCTTGTTATAGTTGTTAACTTCGTTTTCAACCATAAACTTGTCGCTGGCACTCATTTGAGTGTTAATGCTGTTTTGTGTGTTAAGTAGTTCCATCATTCTCCTCAATCCACTTTTTTGTTATTTCGGAAGTCTGCCACCTGGTAAACTTCCGAACCGCCTTTTTATATTCGTCAGTTTACGCAACGATGTTTACAGAATAATTTGAGATATCTACAGTATTTTCGAAGATATCATCAAGCTCGGCACTAAGCCCCCCAGCCGAGTCACCATAAGCACGTTTTGCAAACAGATTTCTACCGTCATCCTGTCCATTAAATCCCATATCCTGATTAAATGAACCACTGTTATTCATTGCAACATCAAAGCTTGCTGCATCAAAGCCGCTCTTAATGAAGGCTTCGCGCAAGGTTTCTGCATTGTCTTTGAATACCTGCAGAGCCTCTTTTGTTGCAACGGTAATATGACCACTCAGGGTCTTTCCATCAAGAGACAAATGAATCTTTACATTTCCAAGATCATCCGGATGCAGAATAAGATTAATTGTTCCCTGATTATTATCTTTAAGTACGAGATTACCAGCCTTTACAAATTCAGGAGCTACATTAGTAAGCTGATTTGAAAGCATAGCCTGGAAGTTTGAATCGTTACTTGCAGCAGTCTGATTGTTCAAAGAAAGCACATCTGCTTCTGCATTTGGATTAAGCTCCACGCTCATAACAGCCGTACTATCGTTAGTTAGTTTTATATCGCTGGTTTTAATAGCTGATTTCTTAGACTCTGCAGGTTCTGTTTCTTCTGCTACTTTTGTACGAAGGTCTTCTACAGTGATTTTTCCATCCTTATCAAGAGCAAACTGTTTTTTACTCTTGTCTTCCCCACCGGAAAAATCAAACTCAAAAGACTCAGAATTGTCTTCTCCAGAAGCTGAAATTTCATTCATTGCAAGCTGAGCAGATGAATCTGCAGAAATCTTTAATTCTGTATCATCTTCTGCTTCAAACTTAACAGAAAGCTTTTCATCATTTTTTACAAGATTTTGATTTGCAGCTGCAAGCTTTGAGCCTTCGTTTTCTGAATCTGCCTTTTGAGCAATTTCATTAAGACGAGAAAAGTCTTTTTCAGTAAGTTTTTTGTCTTTCTTTGAGTCTTTTACGTCTTTACCGGCTTTTTTTGCAGCATCAGAAAGCTCAGTTTTGTCTTTTATCTGAAGATTCTTTTCATTTTTTACTGCAAGCTTGTCAGTTTTTTCGTTCTTATCATCAACTTTTTTGTCAGAAGCTTTAGAATCTGTCTTTTCTACTGCTTTTTCTGCTACTTCTTCAAGAGGCTCTTTCTTTTCAGACTGAGTTTCCGAAGCCTTCTCCGCTTTTTCTGTCTTTACAGGTTCATTAACCTTTTCAGACTCAGTTTCTTTCGGTGCTTCTACCTTGCTTTCTTCTTTGTTAAAAGACGCAAGAATTTCAGCAAATGAAACTGAAGACTGTTGTGGAGAATCTTTAACTGCAGCAGATAACTGGAAATCCTGTACTTGAGACTGATTTACGATGATATCTGTGATTGCCTGATATGACACTTGGCAAATCTCCTTAAATGCGTTGAAGATTTGCCATTTCTGAATGTTAGTCGAGGGTCTCCGGCTTACTCAGCATCTTCCGCTGTATTTCTGCAGCCCGGTCAGACGGCATTAAAGACAGCCAGTACGAACCCATAGACGAAGAACCTTCTGCGGCAGCAATCTCTTCGACTTTGCGAAGGACGTCAATAACTGTCTGATCATCCATCGCAACAAGAATGCCAACCGCTG
>JAEEGJ010029709.1_pt1 | contig 10761 bp, 9 predicted proteins | sample 8958761 | NCBI WGS metagenome assembly JAEEGJ01 (sample SAMN16246546, study PRJNA631951) | gut metagenome | biome: gut microbiome; feature: rumen; material: RS-attached | host: Bos | place: Iran: Karaj | collected 2018-10
ATCGCTGTGATGCGCCATCCCAAGGAAGGTGCTCCGCGTGTGGCCAGCCAGTACCTGACCAGCATGCCGCTCATCAACGCCGGCGACGGCGGTCACCAGCACCCCACCCAGACGCTGACCGATATCCTGACCATCGAACGCCTGAAAGGGTCGGTGGAGAACAAGACCTACGGTTTCTGCGGTGACTTGAAATTCGGTCGTACCGTCCACTCACTCATCAAGTTCCTCAGCAACTACGAAGGGGTGAAGTTTATCCTCATCTCGCCCGAGGAGCTGCGCGTGCCTGAGTACATCCGCGAGGAGGTCATCCGCAAGAAAGGCATCCCCTTTGAGGAAGTGCAGCAGATTGAGCCCTATATGAACCAGCTCGACTTCTTGTATATGACTCGTGTTCAGCGAGAAAGATTCTTCAACGAAGAAGATTACATCCGCTTGAAAGACCGTTTCATCCTCGATGCCGAGAAGATGAAATATGCTCGCGAAGACACTTACATCCTGCACCCGCTGCCGCGTGTTAACGAGATTAGCATCGAAGTGGATAAAGACCCGCGTGCCCAGTATTTCGTTCAGGCCAAGAACGGTATGTATGTTCGTATGGCATTAATATTAAAACTTTTAGGAATTTACTAAGCATCAAAATATCATGTTAGAAGTTACCAGTATAGAAAAAGGCATTGTCATCGACCATATTAAGGCCGGCTATGGCATCCAGTTGTTCAACTACCTCAAATTGGATAAGGCAGAGTACAATGTTGCTCTGATTATCAATGCTTTCAGCCAAAAGCAAGGCAGAAAGGACATCATCAAAATCAATAATGAAATCGATATCGACTACACATTCCTCGGCTTGCTCGACCCCAACATCACCATCAATGTGATTGAGGATGGCAAGATCAAAGAGAAGGTGAAGTTGAATGTACCCAAGAGAGTGGTGAACATCATCAAGTGCAAGAACCCGCGCTGCATCACCTCCGTTGAAAGCTATTGCGACCATGTGTTCCATTTGGTTGACGAAGAGAAGAGAACCTATCGTTGCGAATATTGCGACGATATCGTTACCCCGCATATCAACCGATAAATTAGCTTCTTAGAGATAAAAAGACAACGCCGGCACAATTATTCCGTGCCGGCTGCGTTATTTCATTTTACGCTTTATTTAAACTTACCAAGATATGGAAGAAACCAAAAAAGAGTACAATTCTTTTAACCTTATTCTTTTTGCATGGAAATGGCGTAAACCGCTCATTATCGTTTGTTTAGCCGCTGCTATGCTCTCCTTCGGGTTCTCTACCCGCTGGTTCATACGTCCGCGTTTCAAATCGACGGCTATCATCTATGCTCCGCGTACCAATTCGCTCTCCAAGATTCTGTTGAACGAGGAGAACTACAACGAGCGTCTCGACATCAAGGCTTACGCCATTGAGGAGGAGACCGAGCAGATGATGCAGATTCTCAACTCGCGCGACATCAAAGATGCGCTGGTTAAGAAGTTCAATCTGATTGATTATTACGGCATTGACACCACCAAGAAGGCTTGGCGTTCGAAGTTGTATAAGACCATCGAGAACAATGTGGCTATCAAACGTACCGAGTTTGGCGCCATCGCCATCCATGTGGCTGCTTGGGAACCCGATATGGCTGCCAATATGGCCAATGAGATCACCGCTCAGCTCGACCTGACCAAGAACCGCATCGAGCACGAGCGCGCTGTTGCCGCCTACGAGATTCTGAAAAAGCAACTGAAAGAAATTGAGGACGAGTTGCTGCGTATCGACGACTCATTAGCTGTGGTCATGTCGCACGGCATCTTCGACTATGAAAGCCAGTCGGAGCGCGTGATGCAGCAATATGCCATTGCCGTGGCACAGGGCAACAATGCCGCTGTGCAACGTCTGGAGAAGGAACTGGAGAAGTTGGCCACCTGGGGTGCGCTCTATGTTGAGTTACGCGACCATCAGTACAACTTCCGCGAGTACGAGTTCCTCTGCAAGTCGAAGATGATGAACGCCAAGGTGGACATGGAAAGCAACATGCCTGTTAAGTTTATCGTCGAAAAGGCAGTGCCCGCCGACAAGAAAGCCTACCCCAAGAAGTCGATCATCACACTGGTATCGACCGTCTCCGCTTTCATTCTTGCCTTCATCATCCTTCTCATTATTGAAAACGTAAAGAACGCCGCCAAACCGAAAGAGGACGAATAACAGCTTAACAGGTGAAGATGATGAAAAACACAAAATACATCCTGTTGGGTTGTGCGGCCCTGTTTATTCTGGTTAACTGCTATGCCCTAACCAGGGAGTTTTTTATGGTGCCGCTGCTGTCGCTGGCAGCCCTGCTGGTCTATTTGTTGTTTTTCCATGCCGATACGTTAGTCTATCTGCTGGCGCTGAGCATTCCCTTCTCTATCGTCATCCGTAACGAAAAGGTCAATCTGGGCCTATCGGTGCCTTCCGAAATCATCATGGTGGCCCTCACTTTGCTCTTTCTCTGTCGCATCATCTATGACCTGTCGGTGGACCGCCGCATTGCGCGGCATCCCGTGTCGATAGCCATCTATGTCTATCTGCTGTGGATGTTCATCACCTGCATCACCAGCCAACTGCCTATCGTCTCCTTCAAGTTCCTGACATCCAAGATTTGGTTCATTGTATCGTCGTATTTTGTTATTATTCAACTTATTAAGAATAATTTGAAAAACTGGGTGCGCGTCTTCAACTGCTATGGTTTCAGCTTGGCGTGCGTGGTGATTATCACCACTATCCGCCACGCCATGACGGGCTTTGCCGAGCATGGCAGTCACTGGATTATGGCGCCCTTTTACAACGACCACACCGCCTACGGAGCCATCCTTGCCTTTTTCATTCCCATTACCATCAGCTTTCTGTTTTTGCCGAAGACCACCCGTTTGCAGCGTGCCGGCTACATTTCCATGCTGGTCGTTTTCTTGATTGGCTTCTACTTGTCGTTCAGTCGCGCTGCTTGGCTCAGTCTGATAGGCAGCGCTGCCGTCTTCATCATCCTCAAGCTGCGCATCAAGTTGTCGTGGGTAGTGGTGGGTGCTACCGTCATCTTTGGTACTTTCTACTATTTTGCCGACGACATTCTCTACAAGATGAGCCGCAACTCGCAGGACTCGTCGGGCAAGCTGGTGGAGCATCTGCAATCCATCTCCAACATCTCGACCGACGCTTCCAATGTGGAGCGCCTTAACCGCTGGGTGTCGGCTTTCGGCATGATCAAGGAGAAGCCGCTGGTGGGCTGGGGACCAGGTACTTATCAGTTTGAGTATGCGCCGTTCCAGAAGGGCAAGTATAAGACCATTATCAGCACCAATTTCGGCGACCGTGGCAATGCCCATAGTGAGTTTATCGGTCCGTGCGCCGAGTCGGGTTTCCCGGGCCTGTTGACGGTGTTGGTACTTATGGTGATGATAATCTACTATGGCATACACACTTACATACAGGCTCACAGTCGCACGGTGCGTACACTTACGCTCGGAGCGGTGCTGGCGCTCATTTCCTATTACATTCACGGCACGATGAACAATTTCCTCGATACAGAGAAGTTGTCGTTCCCGTTTTGGGCTGCCTTTGCCTTGATAGTGGTTTGCAATACATTGTATATCAATAAAAAAGAAGAAGAGTTGAACGGTGAGATGAGAGAGGAGAACGGAGAGTTGAGAACGGAGAGAGGAGAGATGAGAGATGAGAGTTGAAAATTGTAAGGACGCAGCGCCTGCGTCCGTTAAACGGAGAACTGAAACTTAAAAACGATTAATTATTAAGATATTACATTATTCAGATGGAAAAATTATATAAGATTGGAATAACACAGGGTGATATTGGTGGTATCGGTTATGAGGTCATCATGAAAGCCTTGTCAGACAATAAGATGCTGGAGCTTTGCACGCCGTTGATTTACGGCTTGTCGAAGGTGGCTGCGCTGAACAAGAAGATGGTCGATGCTGGCGAGTTCAGTTACCAGTTGGTGCGGAGTGCCGACCAACTCACCATGAAGAAGACAAACCTTCTGAATATCAGCGAAAAGGAAGTGCAGTTTGAGTTTGGTATCAGCAATGAGATGGCTGGTCAGTTATCGGAATTGTCGTTGAATATGGCTTGCAAGGATTTGAAAGATAATAAGATAGATGCCATTGTAACGGCACCTATCAATAAGGACAACATCCAGTCGCCCACATTCAACTTCCATGGTCACACCGAGTATTTCGCCCATCAGTTTCATGCTTCCAATGTGATGATGATGATGGTGGCCGACGACTTGCGGTTGGCATTCGTTACGCATCATCTGCCGTTGCAGGAAGTGTCGGCGGCGCTCACTGTGGATTTGATTTACAACAAATTGTGTCTGTTGCAGAAGACACTGAAGACCGACTTTGCTTGCACCAATCCGCGCATCGCCGTGTTGGCACTCAATCCGCATGCTGGCGATAATGGTCTCATTGGCAAGGAGGAGCAGGAGGTGGTTCACCCCGCCATCCAGAAGGCGTTCGACAACAGGATCAACGCTTTCGGTCCTTTCCCCGCCGATGGTTTCTTCGCTGCCGAGAAGTACCGCCAGTTTGACGCCGTTTTGGCCATGTACCACGACCAGGGCATGATTCCCTTCAAGCTTTTGTCGCATGGCGAGGGTGTCAATTACACCGCTGGTCTGCCTATCGTGCGCACGTCGCCGGCTCACGGCACCGCCTACGATATTGCTGGTAAGAATATGGCTGACGGGCAGTCGTTCCGCAATGCTATCTATCTGGCTATAGATATTTTACACAATCGACAAAGACTTGCTGAAGAATAGAATAATATGTTCACCATTGGAGAAATAGCTTCCTATTTGGCTGATGCCCATTCTGTGCTGACGCACCCTGCCGACCGCATTGCCGAGTTGGCTTTCGACAGCCGGAGGGTTGCGTTGCCCGAGCAATCGCTTTTCTTTGCCATTCGCACCGAGAAGAACGACGGTCACCGCTACATTGCTTCGCTGGTTGATAAGGGAGTGCGCAATTTTATCATTACCAATCCGATAGAGCAATACGCCAATTTCACCGACTGTAATTTCATTCAGGTGAAGAATGCGGTGGAAGCGTTGCAGCACATTGCCGCTGAGCATCGTCGCCGCTTTACCATTCCCGTCATTGGCATTACGGGCAGCAACGGCAAGACCATCGTCAAGGACTGGATTGTCCAGATGGTGGGCGAATCACGCCGCCTTGTCTTTTCTCCCCGTAGCTATAATTCTCAGATAGGTGTCCCCCTGTCGGTGTGGCAGATGAATGCCGAACATCAGCTGGCTGTCTTCGAGGCAGGTATCTCTCAGGCGGGTGAGATGGACTACCTTCGTGAAGTTATCCAACCTTCTATCGGAATTTTTACCAATATTGGTCAGGCCCATGACGAGAACTTCCTCACTCGTTCCCAAAAGATTGCTGAGAAGCTCCAGCTCTTCCTCCATTGTCAGGTGTTGATTTATTGCACCGACCATAAGGCTGTCCATTCTGCCATCGTCTCGCAGGAGGCATTTCGTCAAGTGCGCCGTTTTACATGGGGCATGGGAGAGGAAAACGACATCCAGCTCCTTGATACCCAGGTGCGTGAAAACGACACGGTGCTATCGGTCAGCTATCTGCAGAAAACGTATTCGTTCGTCATTCCTTTTGTTGACCGTGCTTCGGCCGAAAATGCCATGCATTGCATAGCCCTACTCTTTTACTTGGGCTTCGATGCCGATTTCATCGCCCAGGGCTGCACTCACTTGGCTCCTGTGGCCATGCGCCTGGAGATGAAGGAAGCACTCAACGACAGTCTATTGGTCAACGATAGCTACAGTCTCGACCTCAACTCGCTCACCATCGCCCTCGACTATGTGTTGCATGAAAGGCAGCATCATAACAAAACGCTCATCATGAGCGATATACTGCAAGCCGGCATTTCTGATGATGAACTCTATACGCAAGTGGCAGGTCTCATCCTGCAACACGGCATCACGCGGTTTATTGGTATCGGTAGCGCACTCCAGCGTCATGCAGCGCTCTTTTCTTCCGTTAATGCCATCTTTTATCCCTCCACCGAGGAGTTCCTTCACCAGTTCGATTTCGACACTTTCTCTCATGAGACCATCTTGTTGAAGGGTGCCCGCCTCTTCCATTTCGAGGACATCGCCAAGCTCCTCCAGCGTCGCAGCCACCAGACCGTCATGGAGGTCAACCTCAATAACTTAATCTCCAATCTCAATTACTATCGTTCGCTCATTCGTCCCACCACCAAACTTATGGCTATGGTCAAAGCCGCCAGCTATGGCGCTGGCAAGGTCGAGGTTGCCAATGCCCTGCAGTTCAACCATGTCGACTACCTCACCGTGGCCTATTCCGACGAGGGTGTGGACCTCCGCCGCAACGGCATCACATTGCCTATCATGGTCATGAACCCCGAAGAGGAAAGCTTCGACGATATTATCCGCTACCGTCTTGAGCCGGATATCTATTCCTTCCGCATCTTCGAGTCCTTCTCAGCTGCGGTACGCTCAATGGGCCAAGAGGGCCAGAAAGTACCTGTCCATGTCGAGTTCGATACAGGTATGCACCGACTGGGCTTCTCTGGTGATGATATTCCCATGTTGGTGGAGCGTTTCAGCAGCCCCGACTGTGTCTTGACGGTGCGCTCTATTTTCTCCCATTTTGCCTGTGCCGACAACCCGTGCGCGGATGCTTTCACACATCTTCAGATAGACCGTTTCACCAGTTGGAGTGCCCAACTCAAGTCATCTTTGGGCGACGAGGGTATACTCCGCCACATACTCAACTCCTCCGGAATCGCCCGTTTCCCCGAGGCACAGCTTGACATGGTGCGTCTCGGTATTGGTCTCTATGGTATCGCTCCCGAGCCCGAAGTACAGCAACAGCTGAAACCTGTCAGCCAGTTGAAAACCAAAATATCACAGATTAAGGAAATACCCGCAGGTGATTCGGTGGGTTACAACCGTCGTTGGATTGCCAAGCGCCCCTCGCGCATTGCCATCATCTCCATTGGTTATGCCGACGGCCTCAACCGCCATCTGGGGTATGAGAACGGGCGTGTGGTGGTCAATGGTTGCCAAGTGCCCATTATCGGCAGCATCTGCATGGATATGTGTTTTCTTGATGTCACCGATGTTCCTTGTGTCGAAGGCGATGATGTCATCATCTTTGGTGACTCCGACCTTCTCCAGCAAATTTCTCGTGCAGCAGGTACCATCCCCTACGAGATTCTCACCTCTGTCTCCCCCCGCGTCAAACGAGTCTACTACGAAGAGTAGCGCGCCGGTTTACGTTCCTTTTGTACACGTACACACCGAACATTACTAACTAATACGGTAACTAACATAATTATTAGCGTCTATGAAACAATATGCAAGATTTGTAGCATCCCTATTGCTACTTTTTGTTATGGTTTCTTTCTCGGTCAGCTGCGAGAGAGAAAAAGACCCGAGTACCAATGACTGGGTCGATCTCGGCTTACCGTCTGGCCTGATGTGGGCAACGCGCAATGTGGGCGCCACCTCGCCGGAGGACTACGGAGACTATTTTGCATGGGGCGAGACTAGCCACAAGAGTGTTTACGACTGGAGCACCTACCGCTATTGCAATGGGGACAGGGACCAGCTCACCAAATACTGCAACGATTCTAATGATGGCTACAATGGTTATACCGACAACCTAATCTACCTGCAGCCCGGCGACGATGCCGCCACTGCCAACTACGGTGGGCGCACCCCCACTAAGTATGAATGGAATGAGATGGTGGCCAACACCACCAGCCATTGGACTACGCAGAACGGTGTGAACGGTCTCCTTTTCAAAGGACAAAACGGCAACAGTCTATTTATACCTGCTGCCGGCAGCCGTTGGGACAGCACGCTCAGTCTCGACGGCAGCACCGGCAACTACTGGTCTAGTGCGCTCGTCACCACCTTTGCTCCGAGCAACGCGTGGGACTTCTGCTTCGATTCGGGCGGCCGTAGCATGAATCAAAGCAGCCGCAACAACGGTCACTCTGTCCGTGCCGTGCGTCAGCACTAAGACCTTTTCACCATCTCGCACGGGCAATGAAAAAGAGGGCTTGCGTGTGCAGCACTGCAGTGCGCTACACCGCCAGCCCTCTTTTCCTGTAACTGATTTGGCCAGCATAAATATAGCCTCTTTAAATACCTCATAGAGAGTATTCACTAACTATTTGGGAGTGCATTAAATGATTGCGGAAACACTATGATTCTGCAAAAAAAACAACTTCCAAAAAACGCCTTGAAAGGGCAAATACTGATACAGCTGTAGGCAACGCCTACAGAAAACCAGTAAGATACAAAAATGCCTTCTAAGGGCAAAACATAAAAACATTTTTTTGTACTCACCAAAAGATTTTGCGGTATCAATTTTTTGTCGTATTTTTGCACTCCTGCAAATAGATGATTTCTAGTTGATAATATTGGTTGTATCAGTTTATTACACTTGCCCTATGGAATACATTACAGAATCGAACCGAATCAGCCTCATAGTGGAGGGCGAGGAGGTGGCCGAGGTCACTTTCCCCGAGACATCCCGAGGGGTCTTTACCATCACCCACACCTACGTCGACGACCGTATGCGGGGGCGGGGCATCGCCTCCGAATTGGTGCGCCGCGCCGTGGAGGAGATCGAACGGCGGGGTGGGAGAGTGGAGGCCACCTGCAGCTATGCCTTGCTGTGGCTGGCCCGCAACCGCGGATGCGAAATCACCAGCCCGCTGAGCTGTCCAATCCCCTAGGCCCCAACTTCTTTCCGCCTACCAGTAAAGGCCCGCCAACCCCCTTCGCTGTAGTCCTATCCCTGCCCTTTGGCAAAAAAAATTTTGCCAAAGGAGGTGCCAATCCGTTTTTTTTGTGTATATTTGCAGCATGAAAAATGTTTTTTTTACTAGTCGGATGAAGATGGCCGACGTGATAGCCGCCAACCACAACCTCATACTTGTCATGCCTCGGCTTGGCATACCTCTGGGTTTTGGCGAACAGAGCGTTCAGGAGGTTTGCGACCATTATAAGATGCCTGTCGATTTTGTCCTTCTCATCTTTAATGTCTATACCTTCGACGACTATAATCCCGACGATAACATACTCAACCAGACATCGCTTCAGCATCTCGTGCCTTATCTTATGACCTCCCATCAGTACTATGTCAATGAGCGTCTTCCGCATATAGAACGCCATCTTATCCGTGTGGCACAACATGCCGGCGAGCGCTATGGTACGATACTCAAGACCTTCTTCTCCGACTATGAGAAAGAAGTCCTTGAACATTTTGCCGCTGAGGAACACGAGGTCTTCCCCTATCTCCACCAGCTCCTTGCAGGGAATCGTGATGACAGGATGGTGGTAGCGCACTTTGTTGACCATCACGCCGATTTGGTCGACAAGCTCACCGACCTTACGCAGATAGTATACAAGTATCTCCCGGGTGAGACAATGACCGAGGAACTCAACGAGCTGGTTTTTGGTATCCTGCAGCTTTCTTCTGATTTGCAGAAACATGCCAAGCTGGAAGAGAAAGTCCTCATGCCCTACATCATGCAGTTGGAAAGGAGTCTGACATGAAGCCCAAGCTCAATGTGCTCATTGCCGAGCCATCCGACATCATCCGCCAAGGGCTTATGTCGCTCATCGGCGACGAGGAGTTTGCCTTCTTAGCACCCCTACGTGACCTCTCTACGGACCTTCCCCAGCGTATTCCCCATCTGCAGCCAGACATCTTCATACTAAATCCGACTCTGCTGCAGTCGCCCGCCAAGATGCAACTTGCGGCTATCTCGCAGGCTCGCCCCCAGATGGCTATAGTGGCTTTGGTTTATCAGTATATTGAACCTCAACTCATGCAGTCTTTTAAGACCATTATCGACATCCGTGAGCAAGGCAGCAAGGTGCCTCAGTTGCTACGTGAATGCTGCCAAAATGTCGACGACACAACCGAGGAAAACTACGATCTCAGCGACCGCGAGTCGGAAGTGTTGGTACTGGTGGCCCAAGGCAACAGCAGTAAGGAGATTGCCGACAAACTCAATATTTCCATCCATACCGTTAACACCCACCGCAAAAACATTACCCACAAAACGGGCATCAAGTCGGTTGCGGGCTTGGCTGTCTATGCCATGCTGCATAATCTGGTATAACTAAATTATTGACTTATTTATATTAAAAGCTGATTTTTAAGAAATTCCACCAAAATCAAAATCTTGTCAAAATGACCGATCGCCTCTGGAACGCCAATTACACCAAAGTATGGATTGCCAACTTCATGATATTCTTCTCTTTCATGTTGTTGACGCCCCTGCTCCCCATTTATCTCAGCGAGCAGTTTGCTGCCAACAAAGACACCATTGGATGGGTCCTTTTTGGCTACTCTGTCATGGCGTTGGTGGCACGACTTTTTAGCGGTTTTATTGTTGACAGCTTTCCTCGTAAGATGGTGTTGCTAATCAGCTTCACCCTCTTCACCCTCTTTTTTGTAGGCTATGTGGCTGCCGGCACCCTCATGCTCTTTGCCATTGTCAGGACGCTGCATGGCTTACCCTTCGGTTCCACTACCGTGGCCAATAGTACGGTGGCCATCGACGTGTTGCCTTCCTCTCGTCGCACCGAGGGAATCGGTCTCTATGGCCTCAGCAACAATTTGGCTTCTGCCATCAGCCCCTCTATTGCCATCTGGATCTACATGACTACCCATAATTTCAATATAATCTTTTGGTT
>JAEEGJ010029714.1_pt1 | contig 10760 bp, 9 predicted proteins | sample 8958761 | NCBI WGS metagenome assembly JAEEGJ01 (sample SAMN16246546, study PRJNA631951) | gut metagenome | biome: gut microbiome; feature: rumen; material: RS-attached | host: Bos | place: Iran: Karaj | collected 2018-10
GAGATACGTCCCCCGCTTAATGCTATCGTAGGCTTCAGCGGCTTGTTACCTGTGGTCGACACCAACGAGGAACGTATGGAGTTCATCCGTATCATCCGCAACAACTGCGATATGCTGATCCGCCTGATCAACGATATCCTCGAAGCCTCCAGCATGGGTCAGGCCCTCGCCATCAAACCCGAGGCACTCGACTTTTCTCCAGCCTTCGATGACATCTGTCAGACACTGGCCCTCCGTGTGCAAGAGGCAGGTGTAGAGTTTATCAAGGATAACCCCTACACAACTTTCCCCGCCACGCTCGACAAGGGGCGTATTGCCCAGGTGCTCACCAACTTCACCACCAACGCGGTAAAGTATACCAAGGAAGGACATATTAAGGTGGGCTATCGTGAACAAGATAACGGCATCTACTTCTATTGTGAGGATACGGGTGCTGGCATCCCCAAAGATAAGCAAGACAGCGTCTTTGAGCGTTTCGTCAAGCTCAACGACTTTGTACAAGGTACGGGTCTCGGACTCAGCATCTGTAAGTCGATTGCCGAACGCTCTGGTGGAAGAATCGGTGTCACCTCTGAGGGCGAGGGCAAAGGCTCTACCTTCTGGATGTGGCTTCCCCGTAATATCACCCCCCACAAGTAGTTGAGAGTTGAAAGTCAAGAGTTATGCAGAACAGTAAATACATGCTTGCCAGCGAACGCGATGCCCTCTGGGGACTCACCGTCAGCACTGTAGGCTATGAAGAGATAGAACCCAACGAGCCCTACCCTACCAAGGGTCATGCCGACGGCTACTATTTCCATCTGGATAAAGGTCGTACGCTCAACGAGTACCAACTGCTATACAACCCTGAAGGCGAAGGGTGGTTCCAAAGCGCCCATTGTCCGCGCACCCGTCTTAAGGCTGGCGATATGTTCCTGCTCTTCCCAGGCGAGTGGCATACCTACCACCCCGATCCCCGCCTCGGTTGGAAAAGCCGCTGGATAGGTTTCAAGGGAAAGAATATGGACGATCGTGTACGTGCGGGATTCCTGAGTCCTGAGAAACCCATCTACCACATCGGTTTCTCCAGCGAAATCGAAAGTCTCTATATGCGCGCCTACAAAGTCGCCGTCGAAGAGGCTGCCTTCTCCCAACAGGTCATGGCAGGTATCGTGAACGACCTGATAGGCATGATGTACTCTCTCCAACGGAACATCGAGTTAAGCAAGGACCAGAACCAGGTAGATATGGTGAGCAAGGCCCGTATGCTCATCCGCGATTCGCTTGAGAAGGAGCTCACCATCCAGCAGATAGCCAAACTACTCGGAATCAGCTATTCCAGCTTCCGCAAGCTGTTCAAGGAGTATACTGGTCTCTCACCTGCCACATACCAGCAGGAGCTCCGTTTGCTGCGTGCAAAAGAGCTCCTGACGACGACGGAATTCAGCATCAAACAGATTGCCTACCGTCTGCAGTTTGAAAGTCCCGACTATTTCTCGGCGAAGTTCAAGGCTAAGATGGGCTATAAACCCAGCGAGCTCCGCGAGAGCAAGTAGCGCTTTATCCGATGATAAACGTACGTTCCAGCCAGTATACCAGCATACCGGCCAGATAGCCTGCAAAGGCCACCCACGTCATCTTCTTCATATACCAGCCAAAGGTGATCTTTTCCAGACCCATCACCACCACACCGGCAGCAGAACCGATAATCAGCATCGAGCCTCCTACACCGGCACAGTAGGCCAGCAGCTGCCAGAAGATGCCGTCTACAGCCATATCGCCCACAGCGGCAACGGGATACATACCCATACAGCCGGCCACCAAAGGCACGTTATCTACAATCGACGACAGCACGCCAATGATACCCGTCACCAGATAGTGGTTACCCTCGAACGTGGTATCTAGTCCCTTACCCAGCATGGTGAGCACGCCCACCTCCTGGAGTACGGCTACAGCCATCAGGATACCTAAGAAGAACATAATCGTAGAGAGGTCAATCTTCGACAGCAGATCACTCACACGCTTTGCCATCGTATCATCTTCAGCGGTGTTATGATGGAAAATCTCGGTTACCGTCCAGAGCACGCCCAGCACCAGCAGGATACCCATAAACGGCGGCAGATGGGTAAGAGTTTTGAAGATAGGCACGAAACACAAGCCGCCTACGCCCAACCAGAAGATCACGTCGCGCTGGGCCTTGGTAAACTGAGTCACCTCCGCCTTAGGCAGGTTCTGCGACTTGTCGAACTTCCCTTTCAACTGATACTGTAGGATAAAAGCGGGCACGAGCATCGACACCAGCGAAGGCACGAAGATCTCCGTGATCACACCCTGCGTGGTAATCACCCCCTTGATCCATAGCATAATCGTAGTCACGTCGCCAATCGGCGAGAACGCACCACCACTGTTGGCAGCAATCACCACCAATCCCGCATAGATCAGTCGGTCGCCACGACTCTGTACGAGCTTCCTCAGCACCATAATCATCACAATCGAGGTAGTCAGGTTGTCGAGGATGGCCGAGAGGAAGAAGGTCATAAACACCATTCTCCACATCAGTTTACGCTTCGAACGCGTCTTCATGGCATCACGCACAAAGTTGAAACCACCGTTCGTGTCGACAATCTCCACAATGGTCATAGCACCCATCAGGAAGAACAGCGTTCCGGCGGCATCACCCAGATGGTGCTCTATCACCTCTGAAATATGGTGTACCACACCGTCGGCAGGAATGGCTGGATAATAGGCTGCGGGTCCCATCATCAGGAGTGTCCAGCACAATACACACATCAGCAGCGCAATAGCTGCTTTGTTCACTTTCGTCAGACTCTCTAAGGCAATGCTCAGGTAGCCTACGCAAAAAACAATGACGATTAATAGCGTTAATGTTGACATAACAGAAACTTATTTCTTATTTTTCCTTTTTTGATGCTGCAAAGGTACGATTAATTGAGCGAAAAGCAAAGAGCGATAAGAGAAAAATGCGAGGATTATCAAAAATTTAAGTCCAAATATCAAATAATCAAGGTATCAACCCTATTTTTCTTCGTATCTTTGCACCAAAATCAAAATAACAACTGCTAAACAAACCAGAAATTCAAAATGGAACAGAAATCATATTTCTTCGCCGTAGACTTAGGCGCCACCAGCGGTAGAACCATCCTTGGTTCTATCGAGGAAAAAGTGCAGCTCGAAGAGGTGACACGTTTCCCCAACAACCTCATTGAGCAGGGAGGCCACTTCTACTGGGACATCTACGCCCTCTACCTGGAAATCATCCGTGGACTGAAGGCGGTGGCCCAGTGCCATATCCCCATCACCAGCATCGGCATCGACACCTGGGGCGTCGATTTCGTTTTCCTCGGCTCCGACAATGCCATATTAAGGAACCCGCGCGCGTATCGCGATCCTATTACGTTCGAGGCCATGGACGACTACCTCCACAACGTCATTTCGCGCCGCGAGGTGTATGACGTCACAGGTATCCAGCTCATGAACTTCAACTCCATCTTCCAGCTCTACGCCATGAAGCGCGAACATAATGCGGCCTTCCTGAACGCACGCCGCATCCTCTTTATGCCCGACGCCCTCTCGTGGATGCTCACTGGCCAGGAGGTGTGCGAATATACCATCGCCTCTACCTCACAGCTGCTCGACCCACGCACCAAGGAACTCGACGACGGTCTGCTGGCCTCGCTCGAACTCGACCGTTCAAAGTTCGGTAAGATGGTCACCCCAGGTACCGTCATCGGCACCCTCACCCCCGAGGTGCAAAAGCTCACAGGACTGGGCGCCATCCCCGTTATCGCCGTCGCTGGGCACGACACCGCCTCGGCCGTCGCCGCCGTCCCCGCCAAGGATGAGAACTTCGCCTACCTCTCCAGTGGCACATGGAGCCTCATGGGTATCGAGGTGAAGAATGCCATCATCAACGATCTCAGCTACGACCGCAACTTCACCAACGAAGGCGGCATCGAAGGCACCACCCGCTTCCTCAAAAACATCTGCGGCATGTGGCTCTACGAACGCTGCCGCAAAGAGTGGGCTGCCCAGAGTTCCTCCCCTGAAGAGGGGAAGTCAGGAGAGGTGTTAGATCACGCCACGCTCCAAGCTTCCGCCATGACCGTCGAAGCCTTCCGCAGCCTCATCAACCCCGACGATGCGATGTTCGCCAACCCCGACTCGATGATCGAAGCTATCCAGACCTACTGTCGCCAGACCAACCAGCCCGTCCCCGAGACCCCCGCTGAGATCTGCCGTTGCGTCTTCGACTCCCTTGCCCTCCGCTACAAGCAGGTCTTCACCTGGCTTATGGAGTTTGCAAACTTCCCGCTGGATGTCCTCCACATCATTGGCGGCGGATCGTTGAATAAGTACCTCAACCAGTTCACCGCCAACGCCACGGGTGCTGTGGTAAAAGCCGGTCCTCAGGAAGGTACCGCCCTCGGCAACATCATGATACAAGCCCAGTCTGCCGGCCTCGTCAACGATATTTGGCAGATGCGCCAGATCATAGCCAACTCCATCCCCCTCGCCACCTACACTCCACAAGACGAGGAACTCTGGAACCAGGCTTACGAGAAATATCTAAACATCATTAATAATTAAAGACTCTTATGAAAGCAAATCTCATTGAACAGGCTTACGCTGTAGCCAAAGAGCGCTACGCCGCCATTGGTGTCGATACCGATGCCGTCCTCGACCAACTACAAAAACAGCAGATCTCCCTGCATTGCTGGCAGACCGACGATGTCGTCGGCTTCGAGCGCAACGAAGCCCTCTCGGGCGGTATCCAGACCACAGGCAACTATCCTGGTCGTGCCCGTAACATCGACGAGGTACGTCAGGATATCGAGTTCGTCAAGACCCTCATAGCAGGTAACCACCGTCTGAACCTCCACGAGATCTATGGCGACTTCGGTGGTCAGTTCGTCGATCGCGACCAGGTGGAAGTGAAACATTTCCAGAGCTGGATCGACTGGGCCAAGGCCAACAACATGAAGCTCGACTTCAACTCCACCTCGTTCTCACACCCCAAGAGTGGCGAGCTCTCGCTCTCCAACCCCGATAAGGGCATCCGCGACTTCTGGATCGAGCACACCAAGCGCTGTCGTCGCATTGCCGACGCCATGGGTAAGGCTCAGGGCGATCCCTGTATCATGAATATCTGGGTACACGATGGCGCTAAGGATATGCCCGTTCAGCGCAAGAAATACCGCGAGATCCTCGCCGCCTCGCTCGATGAGATCATGGAAGAGAAGCTCGACGGCGTGAAAAACTGCTTCGAGGCCAAGCTCTTCGGCATCGGACTCGAGAGCTACACCGTAGGCTCACACGACTTCTACACAGCCTACTGCGCCACCCGTAAGCAGATGTACACCATCGATACCGGCCACTACGAGCAGACCGAGAACGTCAGCGACTTCGTCAGCACCCTGCTCATGTACGTGCCCGAGCTCATGCTCCACGTCTCTCGCCCCGTACGCTGGGACTCCGACCACGTGACGATCATGAATGACCAGACCCTCGACCTCTTCAAGGAGCTCGTGCGTGCCGACGCCCTCGATCGCGCCCACGTTGGTCTCGACTACTTCGATGCCTCCATCAACCGCATCGGCGCCTACCTCGTAGGCACCCGTGCCACCCAGAAGTGCATCCTGCAGGCCCTACTCGAACCCAAGCAGAAGCTGCGTGAGTACGAGGACAACGGTCAGAACTTCGAGCGCCTCGCCCTGATGGAAGAGGCCAAGTCGATGCCTTTCGGTGCTGTGTTCGACTACTTCAACCTCCGCAACAACGTCCCCGTAGGCGAAGAATACATCGCCGCTATCCAGAAATACGAGCGCGAGGTCACCAGCAAGCGATAATTTTCATTTTTCAATCTTCAATTTTCAATGGAAATTATCATCGGCCTCTTAATAATAGCGGTGGGCGCCTTCTGCCAATCCAGCTGCTACGTCCCCATCAACAAAATCAAGCAATGGTCGTGGGAGTCGTACTGGCTCGTGCAGGGCATCTTCGCATGGCTCGTGCTGCCCTTCCTCGGCGCCCTGCTCGCCGTCCCCGCAGGTCACAGCCTCTGTGAGCTCTTCACCGCCGAACAGTCGTTCAACATCTGGATGACCATCTTCTTCGGTGTGCTCTGGGGTGTGGGCGGCCTTACCTTCGGCCTCTCCATGCGCTACCTCGGTGTAGCCCTCGGTCAGAGCATCGCCCTCGGCACCTGTGCCGGTCTCGGTACCATCCTCGGCCCTGTGCTGCTCAACATCTTCTTCCCCGAGCTCAATGCCCTGGAGTCGCTCACCTTCGCCGTCATCCTCGGTGTCGTCGTTACCCTCCTCGGCATCGCCATCATCGGTGTCGCTGGTAGCATGAAGGCAGCTTCGCTTTCCGAAGAAGAGAAGAAAGCAGCCGTTAAGGACTTTAACTTCCCCAAAGGTCTCGCTATTGCCCTCCTCGCTGGCTTTATGAGCGGCTGCTTCAATGTCGGTCTCGAGTTCGGCAAGGGCATTAACTTCGGCGAGCTCACCGACCCCATGTTCCGTACACTCCCCGCCACGATGCTCGTCACCCTCGGCGGCTTCGTCACCAACGCCATCTACTGCTTCTATCAGAACCAGAAGAACGGCACGTGGGGCGACTACCTCAAGCGTTCCGTCTGGGCCAACAACCTGCTCTTCTGCCTCCTGGCGGGAGCCCTCTGGTACAGCCAGTTCTTCGGTCTCTCCCTTGGCAAGGGTTTCCTCACCGAGTCGCCCACGCTCACCACGCTCGCCTTCTGCATCCTCATGGCGCTCAACGTCACGTTCTCCAATGTCTGGGGCATCATCCTCAAGGAGTGGAAAGGCTGTTCCCCGCGCACCATCGCTGTGCTCGTCGTAGGCATCGTCGTCCTCGTCGTGTCCTGCTTCCTGCCACAGCTGGTGTAACCCCGAATCGTAAAAAAATATTAAATTATCCCGAGAACCAATGCAGTTCTCGGGATTTTTCTTTACCTTTGCACTGACCTATTGTTAGGTTGAATTATAATACTAAAGACAATATGAACAAAAATCTATTCAAGATTGCAGCCGCTTTGTGCGGTACGATGACCTTGGCCAGCTGTGCCGAGGAAGTGATGAACCAGGAAATGCCCGAGTCCAACAGCGAGCTCAGCATCTACACGCGTGGCGATGAAGACAAGGTGATAGTCACCCCCGTCAGGGTGTATGTCTTCAAGAGCGACGACGACTGTGTAGCCATGCAGACGCTCGAAAGCAGCGGCAACGCCTTTACCCTTAGCCTCCCTGAAGGGGACTATGGTATCTATGCCATCGGAGGCGCCGATCCTGAACGCCTCGTGCTCCCATCCCAGGATGATGCCAGCAAGACCTCTGTCATCTCGTTACAAACCAACCAGAGCTTTGGCGATCTGATGATGGCCCATGGCAACGTTACCCTCACCGCCAATGGCACCAATGCGCTCACCTTAGGCATGGAGCGCAAGGTGATGATGGTAGAGAGTATCACCATTAAAAATGTGCCCAACGACATCGAGAACGTCAGCGTCAGGATCGCTCCTACCTACGAATCAATCCTGCTTAATGGCAACTACTCTGGCGAGGATGGCAGCTACAATTGTACACTTACCAAACAGAGCGATGGCTCCACCTGGCTCAACAGTGCTGCCAACACCTACCTGCTGCCATCAGTCAACAAGCCCACCATCTCCGTCACCTTAGGCACCACCACCTACTCCTACACTTGCGAAGAGACACTTGCCGCCAACCACAAGCTCACCATCGAGGGCACGTATGTAGAGAGCAGTGGCACACCCAACATCAACCTCAGCGGCACTATCACTGGCGCCTCGTGGGGGGCCAACCAAACCATTCGTTTTGGTTTCACCTCTGAAGGCAGCCAAACCATCACCGATGATCCCAACAATCCAGTCACGCCACCAGTCTCCGTCCCCAACGTCGGCGACATCTATAACGGCTGCTACGTCCTCTCCGTCAATGGTAATGAAGTAACGCTGTTGTCTACAACCCAGAAAGATAAGATAGTCAATAATGGCGATTCACAAGAGGCAATGACGACAAAGATCAATGCCGAACTTGCCAATTGGGAGAAAAACATCTCAACCTCATGGAGGTTAATGAATAAAGATGAAGCAGAATATATACGAGCAAATTATACGTCTATGAATAATAAAGAGATTGGTGATGTAATTATTCCTTCCAATCCATATTTCCTTATAGACAACAATATCATATACAATTTTTCTCCAACTCAAACTGATGCTGTAACAAAATGGAGCGATAGCAGAGCATCCATCTTCCTTCGCCCAGTAACTACCATTACCATCAATTAAGGAAAGGATGGGGAGTAACTCCTCATCCTGATTTCAGAATCAGCAGGTCCTACTAAAGTTGTGGTTTATGACGACTAAAGTAGGACTTTACTCGGAGTAAAGTGGAGGTTTACTCCGAGTAAAGTCAGGGTCTCTAAAAAGGTACAAAAATGGGCGGTTTATGACTATTTAATGGAATGATAAGAATCTTTTATATAGATATTTAGACCAATAAATGAACTGAGAGCAACATCGTGCGTGGCGTGATGGACCACTCCACCATATGGCAGAATACAGCCAAAGGGTAGGGATTTTGTTGTGATTTGAGAAAATGTAGGGTAGAAAATACACTTAAAAAGTGTTTCATGAACACTGTTCAATTGTTAACAAAGTAAAAAACTGAAAATTTCGTCGATAAAATCCGCTCATTCGTCGATAAAATCCGAAAGGTCGCTTGCACGATTGAAAATAAAACCTTAACTTTGCGATGTTTTTCATAGTTTTAGATTTAAGGTTAATAGTAATGTCGGGTTGCAGCGGCGACCCTTTTTTTGAGACAATTAATTCATCTTGATTTATAATTATTCGTAATTTTAGGTTAGTATTATTTCTCTCGGGGCTCGCAGCGATGCGCACCCCGATTTTTTATTTCGGGAGGTTGAAGGCGAGTGTCATCTCGGCCAACTGCTCATCGCTCATGCCCTCGGGCTCAAAGCCCATCGCCCTGGCGTTGATATAGATCTTGGCGGCCTTGGAGAGCACATCGATCTGATCGAAGGCGTCCATCACGTCGAGTCCCTTGGCAAAGACACCATGTTTCTCCCAGAGCACCACGTCGTAATCGTCGAGCTCGCGGAGGGTGGCATCGGCCAGGGCGTTGGAGCCTGGGAGCTGGTAGGGAACGATGCCTAAGCCCAGCGGGCAGAAGGCCTTGGTTTCGGGGATCATACTCCACAGGATCTTGGTGAGCACATCCTTACCGAGGTACTTCTGGGAGTGGCTCATGGCTACAAGCTCAATGGGATGGGTGTGGACAGTGGCCTTATAGGGGCTGCCCTGTGCGATGAGAGAGGCATGAACCGTGAGGTGACTGGGCAGCTCACTGGTAGGCATCACGGCATTGTCGGCGATGATGACATACGAGGCGCAATCGTCGAGGATACGGATGATGGAGCCATTGGCCATAGGCTGGCGGGCAAGATCGCGCATACGCTTGCCAGTCCCCTTACAATAGAAATAGCAGCCTTTGAGGGCTGGGAGCTCGACACCGATGGGCAGCACCTCGCTGATGGCGGGGAGTGCGCGAATCGCGTCGTCGACCAGGTCGGTTACGTTGACCGTAATGTTACCACCGTTGCGCTCGGCCCATCCGTTTTGCCACAGCTAGCCCGCAACCTCTGCAATCTTCTCAATCTCGGCTTTCAAAGCCGCACGTCCTTCTAATACACTTTTCATTGTTATAAGTATTTTATAGTTGGTGCAAAGATAGGGCTTTTTGGTGAGAGTAACCCACATTTTTTGATATTTATGCCACAAATTATGATTTTTCGGAAAAAGTTTGCTGATTAGGGAAATTCTTCGTATATTTGCACCTCGGATATGAACGACAAAATACAAGATACAAAATGGAGTGAAAACGTGATTCTGGTGGATGCGGACTACGTGGACAGAGTGGCGTTTAACTTGATTGTAAACTTTGAACGGATGTTAGGGCGCAGGATTCCTCAGGCAGATTTTGCCAAGTGGGTGGACTGCGTGGCGCTGGATGGTGGGATCAGACCCCAGACCTCTCCCAGCCTCCCCCAAGGGGAGGAGAATAGCACGATGGTGGTGCTGATACACGCCAAGGAGAAGGCGGGTCTGGAGAACTTTGTGCCGGCGGATTATGAGAAGGAGCTCGACGGGAAGGCGTTTAAGGATAACTTAGGCGAGTTTACCATCGGGGCCTACCCCATAGAGGATATTGCCGACGGAGCACAATTCTTTACTGAGGCGCTGGAGCTGATCTTAGCACAAAAGGAGGTGAAGCGCCTGATGGTGATTCCGAATGCGGAAGACGAATATATATATAATAAGGTACGCGCGAGCCTGAATCGGGCTGATGACGAGAAACGTATCACCATGTTGGCCATGCAGCCCATGCCCGGAGGGAATTTCCGTCAGGAGATCTTAGGGTATTCGCTGATGGCGGCGCTGGGGATCAGTTCTGAGGAGTTGAACCCTTAATTGCAACATCAAAATTGAAATATTATGGCAAGAGTATTAATGATTGGAGCGGGTGGTGTGGCCACCGTGGCAGCATTCAAAATTGCTCAGAATGCTGACGTGTTTACGGAGTTTATGATTGCAAGTCGCAGAAAAGCGAAGTGCGATGCGATAGTGGAAGCAATCAAAAAGAAGCTGGGCGGTGTAAAACTCCCCGAGTTTTCTACGGCGCAGGTGGATGCGG
>JAEEGJ010029717.1_pt1 | contig 10759 bp, 12 predicted proteins | sample 8958761 | NCBI WGS metagenome assembly JAEEGJ01 (sample SAMN16246546, study PRJNA631951) | gut metagenome | biome: gut microbiome; feature: rumen; material: RS-attached | host: Bos | place: Iran: Karaj | collected 2018-10
GTGTACCGTCTCGGGCAACGGCGGCGACCTTACTTCTGCCAGTACCTTGTATTACCCCTACGACGGGTCGTCGGTCAGCATGTATGCTGTGCACCCCAGTGTTGCCTCGGGCGCCACGTTCACCGTGAGTGCCGACCAGACCAGCGATGCGAACTACGCCCAGAGCGACCTCACCTTTAGCAAGGCAGCTACCTATGCTTACTCGACGGCCGTCCAGACGCTGCCGATGGCGCATCTGATGTCGCAGATAGTGGTAAACATCAGTCTGCCCTCAGCGTGGGCAGGGCGAGCTATTACCAACCTTAAGCTCCATGCCAAGCGCACTGCCACTATCACCTATCCTGTTGATAACAGCAATGGCTATACCCTGGCGGCTTCGGGCGATACTGAGGCCATCAGTGTGAGCCAAGGTGGGGCAGCGTTGATTCCGCCACAATCCATCACCAGCGGTTCTACATTCATCACCTTCCAAGTGGCCGGTGTAGGTCCATACGCCTACGCCCTCCCCGCCAACACAACATTCGCCTCCGGCCACCGCTACGTTTACACCATCACCCCGAAATCCGGCACGCTGTCGTATGGGCAGACTGTGGTGTCAAAACTGTTAGTGGGTGGAAATTTTGTTAATCCCCTAACCAATACAGGTAATGGTCAGGTAGTATACTCTAGCAGTAATACCTCAGTTGCTACTGTTAATCCTACTACAGGAGTAGTAACGCCTGTGGCTGTAGGCTCTACAACAATTACTGCCACAACTGTTAATGGTATAAACAATTATTACAGCACCACAAATGCCAGCTATAACCTGGATATAGTAAAGATACCTATAGAATACATCGCACCATATAATCTACAAACAGCTACCACTATGGCTACGGATAATCTCAAATAGCATCGCGGGTACTTCAGCTGGAACTATAGTTCGGCAGGAACTAATGGTGCGAGTTTGGGCCCCAAACCCAATATTCAAGCTATGATAAATGGTACGGCTTTAAAAGGCTATCATTTACCATCAAAGGCGGAGTGGTGCTCTGTCATTGCACCGGATAATGCAGGTACGGTTGATCCTAATATGGGAGGCTCTGGAGGGCAACGTATCACCTATAAAAATGGGCTACATACTAATCTGAGTGAGAGGGTTGCATGGGGTGTTAAAAATAACAACACAAGTTCTACATATTCAGACAACAACTACTCATATGCCGTTAATCAGGTGTTCTATAATGATTATTATTGTCCAAATGATGCTACTCATACCTATATAGGCTATGGCCTGCGCTTCAAGGAGAAGAGTGGTAGTAACTATGTAAATGGAAAGTATACCTGCGCTTATCGCTATGAGTATAAGACTTCAGATGCTTCGGTAGGAGGTGGTGCTTCATTAACTATAAAGGTCACTTATGTAGGGGCTAATGCTGGCATCACGATCTCCACAGTCAGTAGTGAGAGTTGGTGGTCTACTTCTAACTTTACTGTACTTCTTCCAGCCTGCGGATATTCCTCTGCCAATTACGCCAGTGATCAGCCGGCAGGGTGGGCCGGTGGTGCAGAACCTACAGCAGGAACCTACTGGTCGGCTACAGTGAGGGATGCGACGTGGATTTCCTATATGGCCTTTGCCCCTAGTTTGGTAGACGGTAACCGCTTTAATTATTCTGGCTATGGCTTCTCCGTCCGCCTGTTTAAGGATAGATAAAATTGAAAAATAGTGCGCTATAACAGTGCAAACAAAATATGAGGCGAATGCCTCAAGCGATCTCAAACTTCTGACACAACGCCGCATCGGGGGGGGGACCCCCCATTGCGGTGCCCTGACTACAGCTAATAGTGACGGGTTCTTGTGTGACAGGCGGTAGCAGAAAGTCTGCCATGGGACGGCACGCTTATTGACAGAGACTATCTCCTTGATTGCAAAATAGACTAAATTGCTGACCAATTTAGTCTATTTTGCTCTGTAATTTAGTCTAAATTGGTTGGTGTGATACCATTGGGTACAATTGATGGGGGTATCATTGTCATAAGTGAGAGGTATATCTGTCAAACGAGGTGCATATTCCCGTTGGCAAAAAAAGAAGCCCCACTCGGTGAGCGGGGCTTCTTTTATGACGAGGAAGTGTTTACTTCTCTTCGGCTGTCTCGGGCTCTTCGGGCTCCTTGAAGTCGGTGAGGCCGGCTTCTACGAGGATGTTGTACCAGGTGATGAGCTTCTTGATGTGGCTGTTCTGCACGCGGTCGCGGTCCCACTCGGGAAGTACCTTGGTGAAGTAGTCCTGCAGTTCCTTGCCAGAAGCCTTCTTCTCGTTGATGCTGGCTTTCTTGCCGTCTTCGAGTTTCTTCAGATTGTCGAGCACGTCCATCAGGGGCACGTCGTCGGTCTCTGTGAACATGGCGATGTCGTTGAGCGAGGTGATGCGGTCGGTGGCGAAGGCGGGCAAGCGCTTATGTGTGCCATCGAGAGCCTCGACTATGAGGTTGTTCTTACCTCTTGATACAAGCTTGTAAAGGCCGGGCTTGCCGGCGATAGCTAAAATGACTTGTTGCATTGTTTGATGATTTTATTTAATTGTTTATCTATATCTTTTTCTCCGTCGTTCACGATGATGTAGTCGGCCCTTCGGATGATCTCCTCCTGATCCATCTGGCGGTCCATCCATTCGAGCACTTTCTCACGGGAGATGTTGTCGCGCTGCATGACGCGCTGGATGCGCACCTCCTTGGGAGCGACGACGGCTATCACCTTGTCGACGTATCTGTAGATGCCTGACTCGAACATGAGTGCGCTCTCCATCCACTGAAGTCCACTCTCCAGGAAGTCTTGGAACACGGCGGGGTGGACTATTGCGTCGACGGCGTGGGCGTTCTGGGCTGAAGCCAGCAGAAACCTCGCCACCTCGGGCTTGTTGAGTGTGCCGTCATCAAAATAGGTCGCGGGACCTATCAGACTGGTGAGCCGTGTCCTGATGTCGGCTGATGTCTGAATGAGGCGCTTGGCAGCCTGGTCGCAGTCGTAGACCTTGAAGCCCAGCGACTCGATTCTCTGGCAGACGAAACTCTTTCCGCTACCGATTCCTCCTGCAATACCTATCTTCATTCTGTCTCAGACTCTATCAGGTAATCTACGAGCGTGGTCTCGAGGCGGGCTCTGGAGATGCCGCCCGGCACCTTCTTCAGGTAGATGTGACACTTCTCTGACGGATCTTTCTTGATTTCGTTATAGTCGGCAATGACGCTGAAGTCGTCGGACTTCAGGTTGCGGAACGTGCTGACGCCAGTGACGAAGCTTACCGTGACTTTGGCCGGGAAGGTGCGGAGTAGCATGCCCGGAGGCATGTTGATGCCCTCGACGGGGATACCCTCGATGCGCTCTTCGGTGAGCACGTCGGTAAAGAAGGCCACCTTCACGTGGTCGGGCACCATCTTCACGCCCTTTATCTTGCTCAACTCGCAGTTGGCAATCAGCGTGTCGCGGAAGTTTGCGTAGTTCAGCTGCTCGGTATAAACCATGTTGATACTGTCGAGCTTCTCTTCCGAGGCATAGATGGTGACGCTGTCAGGAGAATAATGTACGCTTGAGATGAAGTAGAGTTCTTCAGGAATCACGCGGCCGCTCCAGCGCACGGGCACCATCTTCTTGGCACCATAGTTGTAGTAGAACTCCAGTTTCTCTGGTTTGACGCTGGTGATTCTGGAGCCGTTGGCCAACTGCTGGTACACCATTTTCTGCAGGTCCTGAGCTGACACCGAACCTGTGCCGTTGTTCTTAGAGTAGGTCTTGAAACTGATGCTGATCTTCTTCAGAACGTCACCATACATATAGGTGAGCAGTGTGAAACCCTTGTCGCGGATGGTCATTCTGACAGTGTCGACCTCATCGGAGGTGAGCACGGCGTTCTTAGGGATGCCGACTACGGATACGGGTATGGCAAACTCTTTCTCATAGGTTTCGTTCAGGGCCATGTTTAGCCAGAAGATACCTGAGAGACCCAGGAAGAACAGGAAAATCAGCAACTCCTTGTTAGCCTTGCTGAACAAGAAGTTCCTGACCAGTTGCCATATCTCTTTCATCGCTTATTTCGTCTGCTGCTGAATGGCAGAAGCGAATACAGAAGTCTTCTCGACAGTGATGACCACGTCGCGGGCAATCTTCACATCAACGGTGTTCTTAGCAAGGTCGATGCTCTTGACGGTTCCGTGAATGCCGCCACCGGTAACAACTTCAGTACCCTCCGAAAGTTCGTTCTGGAACTTCTGGATTTCCTTCTGCTTCTTCTGCTGGGGTCTGATCATGAAGAACCACATGATGGCAAAGATAGCTACCATCATGATAATCATACTCATACCGCCTCCTTGCGCTGACTGCGCAACTAATACTAAATTCATCATTTTTCGTTTTTACTTTTTAATTATTTCTTGATTCTTGGTCTCATCTTAACTTTCTTCTCGTCCATCTGCTGGAGCCTTGGCTTAGCAGGGTCGATGTGCTTCATCAGGCGACCAGTCTTCACGAGGTTGCGTGCAATGGCGTCGAGCATGCCGTTGATATAGCCGCCACTCTTATGGGTAGAGTAGAACTTGGCAATCTCGACGAACTCGTTGATGCTCACGCTGATGGGCACGTTGGGCAGGGTCATCATCTCTGCGATGGCAATCTGCATGATGATGATGTCCATGAAGGCCAGGCGTGAGAAATCCCAGTTGCGTGAAGCCTCGGTCATATAGCGCTGATACTCGTCGGCATTGAGAATGGCTGCACGGAACAGCTTGCGGGCAAAGTCCTTCTCCTCGTCGCTGTCCCACTCGGGCAGCAGCTCCTGCTTTGCACCCTCCTGCTCGTTGAAGCGCTTGATGGTCTTAATGACGAATGTATCGACAATCTCCTTGTCGTCGTTCCAGTAAAGGCTCTGGTCTTCGAGAATGGCGTCGAGCTCTTCGTTCTCCTGAATGAAGTTCTTGTAAAGCTTGCGCCACAATTCGCGGTCAGCCTCGTAGCTGTCTTCGCTACTGGCCATATATTCTTTATAAATCTCGCTCTGTTCAATCTTCTCGAGCAGCGAACCGACAAAGGCTGCCGAGTCGTCCCAGCTGATCTTCTGTGTGCTCAGGAATTCGTTCAGCTGTTTGTTCTCGCTCAACTGCAATGCGAAGCGGTTGAACACGAATTTGCGGGAAGGCTCTTCCGTTCCTTCACGCTTAGCTCTGGCCTGCAGAAGTTCCATGCGGCGTCCTGCCTCTTTGCTGATGGCAACGATCAGGCCTAATAAGTAATTGTAGAGGTCATAAGATTTTGAGAGACTGAAGAAGAGCTCTTTCTCAGCCGTGTCGATGTTCTTGTTACCGTTTTGATAGTAAGCATAGGTTAACTGAACAATTTTGATTCTAATAATTTCTCTGTTAATCATCTCACTTGATGCTTTTGTTGTTTTACTTTATACCTATTTTTAATGTTAAACCATAATTTGGTAAGTGCAAAGGTAGCTATTTTTCCTTAATTCTGCAAGAAAAAGAAAGAAAAATGCATTATTTTATCATTTTTTCATTCTTTCTTTTTTTCATTTCAGAATAAATGTGTACCTTTGCACCGCTTTTTCGGCAAGTAGGCCGAGATTCGTGTGATGGCGAATTAAGCAAAAACGTATTATTTAAACTTAATTTAGAGTAACACAATGAAAGAAATCAGCGTAAGTGGCCAGAAGCGTGCCACAACTGGTAAGAAGGCAACCAAAGAGTTGCGCAAGGAGGGACTCGTTCCCTGTAATCTGTATGGTGAGAAGAAGGCCGAGAATGGTATGCCCGAGGCATTGTCATTCGCTATTCCCGCAGCCCAGCTGCGTAAGGTTGTCTACACTCCTTATGTATACGTAGTTAATCTGACTATCGACGGTGAGGCTCACAAGGCTGTCATCAAGGAGCTTCAGTTCCACCCCACAACAGACGCACTGATACACGTAGACTTCTACGAGGTAAGCGAGAACAAGCCCATTACTATTGGTATTCCCGTTAAGCTCGTTGGTCATGCTCAGGGTGTTCGCGATGGTGGTCGTCTGAATCAGGCAGAGCGCAAGCTGAACGTTACCGCTCCTTACAAGCAGATTCCTGAGGAGCTGGAGATCGACGTTACCGAGCTGAAGCTTGGTAAGGCTATCAAGGTTGCTGAACTGAGCTTCGAGGGTCTCGAGATCGCTACTCCTGCCCAGGTTGTTGTATGTTCAGTTAAGGCTACACGTGCTTCTCGTTCTGCTGCTGCCCAGGCTGCAGAGTAAGCAGTAAGCCAACACCATGGACAAATTTCTGATCGTGGGACTGGGTAATGTCGGCGATGAGTACGATATGACCCGTCATAACACAGGCTTTATGGTATTGGATGCTTTTGCAAAGGCATCCAATATTCATTTTGATGATAAGCGTTATGGTTTTGTTGCCGAGACTTCGCTGAAGGGTCGCAAGGTGTTCTTGCTCAAACCCTCCACGTTTATGAATCTCAGTGGTAACGCTGTACGTTATTGGCTGAATAAGGAAAATATCGAACAGTCTCGCCTGTTGGTTATCAGTGATGATGTGGCCCTTCCTTTAGGCGCTTTCCGACTGAAGGCTGGAGGTTCTAATGGCGGTCACAACGGCCTTGGACATATCCAGCAGTTGATAGGTCAGAACTATGCCCGTCTGCGAATGGGTATCGGTAATGACTTTCCGAAAGGAATGCAGGTCGACTGGGTGCTTGGAAAGTATAGCGACGAGGAACTGAAAGAGCTGCAGCCCAGCATCGATCTGGGTGTCGATATCATCAAGTCGTTTGTGCTGGCTGGCATCGATATCACCATGAATCAGTTTAACAAGCTTGGTAAGAAATAATATGGATGAGGCAAGGATAGACAAGTGGCTGTGGGCAGCGAGAATCTTCAAGACTCGCTCCATTGCGGCCGACGCCTGTAAGAACGGTCGCGTCACCATCGGTGGCGTCAACGTGAAGCCTTCGCATATGGTGAAGACAGGCGAGACGGTGAGCGTGCGCAAGCCCCCCATCACTTATTCCTTCCGTATTCTGAAGACTATCGAACAACGAGTAGGGGCTAAGCTTCTGCCCGAGATTTATGAGAATGTGACGGCTCCGGAGCAGTATGAACTCCTGGAGATGACGCGTATCAGCGGCTTTGTGGATCGTGCAAGAGGTACGGGCCGCCCTACGAAGAAAGACCGTCGCTCGTTGGATGCGTTTATCAACGAAATGGATTAATCCCTATGATGCTACTACTCAACATCGTTTACATCATCGTGGGTGTCGCCCTTGTGCTGTGGGGAGCCGATCGCCTTACCGATGGAGCCTCTTCGCTGGCTCGTGGCATGCGTGTTCCCGAAATCGTGATTGGTCTCACCATCGTGGCTGCGGGAACGTCGGCCCCAGAGATGTTTGTCAGTCTGGTGTCAGCCATCAAAGGTACGCCTGACATGGCTGTGGGTAATGTGATTGGCTCGAACATCTTCAACACGTTGCTGATAGTAGGCTGTTCTGCCGTGATTGCCCCTATGGTGGTTACGGCTTCGACGGTGAAGAAGGATATTCCTTTCGCAGTAGGCGCTTCCCTGCTGCTCTTCATGCTCTGTTTCGACGATATGGACTCGCCACACCTCTGGGGTAATGATATAAGCCGTTCCGACGGTATCATTCTTCTCATAGGCTTCATGGCCTTTATGATCTACACCTTCCAGATGGCCAGCAAAGACGGACTTCTGCCCAATAATGAAGAGGAGCTGGGCGTGGTGCGTGAGAAAGAGCCCCGAGATTACAGTAAACTGTGGCGCAATCTGGGCTTCATGGCTTTAGGGTTGGCTTGTCTGATCTTCGGTAGCGATCTCTTCGTCGATGCCGCCACCTATGTGGCCCATCGCTATGGTGTGCGTCAGAGTGTGATAGGCCTTACCATCGTGGCTGGCGGAACCTCGCTGCCTGAGTTGGCTACGAGTGTGGTGGCAGCCCATAAAGGCCGTTCGGCCATCGCCATCGGAAACGTGATTGGCTCGAACGTTATGAACATCCTCCTGGTGCTGGGTATGACAGCCTTTATCCATCCCCTCCGTATCATGGGTATTACGATTGTCGATCTGATGACGATGCTTGTCAGCGTAGGTATCTTATGGCTCTTCGCTTTCACCAAGTATTACGTGTCGCGTCGTGAAGGTTTCATCCTTATCCTCTTCTTCGCCTGCTATATGGCATGGCTATTATATCTTCTTTAATATAAACACAGGGGTACTTGAGGCTTAAGCCGGCTAGGTAGGACCTTGCTCAACCCCCTTTAACAAAACAAGAAAAAATGGAAAAAAAGAAAGAACAGAAAATCAGTGTGCTGTTCATGTTCTACAGCGTACTGTTCTGCGTTTGCCTGATTACGGCAAACGTACTCGAGACCAAACAAATCTCTTTGGGACCAGCTAACATGACGGCAGGTCTGATCGTGTTCCCCGTTAGCTACATCATCAACGACGTGGTGTGCGAGGTGTGGGGCTATAGCCGTACACGTCTGCTCATCTGGCTCGGCTTCGCCATGAACTTCATGTTCGTGCTCTTCGGCGCTGTGGCCGACTGGATTCCCGGTGCTCCCTATTGGGATGGGGAAGAGGGATTCCATCAGATTTTCGGACTTGCTCCCCGTATTGCTGGCGCCTCGTTCCTGGCCTTCCTGGCAGGTTCGTTCATCAATGCCTACGTGATGAGTAAGATGAAACTGTCGTCAGACGGTAAGAACTTCTCGTATCGTGCCGTGATGAGTACCGTCTTCGGTGAGCTGACAGACTCGATTATCTTCTTCCCCCTCGCTCTGGGCGGTGTCATCCCCTGGGAAGAGATGCCCTCGCTTGTCATCACGCAGGTGACCCTGAAGACCCTCTACGAGATCATTGTATTGCCTGTCACCATCCGTGTGGTCAATTTCACCAAGAAACACGACCACGAAGATGTGTTTGATAACAATATTGCGTATAATATATTTAAGGTAAAAGAGCTATGAGCAGAGAACAAGAAGGACTACAGCAACTCGGCAAGAAGACCGAGTACAGGATGGACTATGCTCCAGAGGTGCTTGAGACTTTCCAGAACAAGCATCCCGAGAACGACTACTGGGTGCAGTTCAACTGTCCTGAGTTTACGTCGCTTTGTCCTATCACGGGGCAGCCGGACTTCGCGGAGATCAAAATCATGTATATCCCTGGCGAGCGGATGGTTGAGAGCAAGAGCCTGAAGCTCTATCTGTTCAGCTTCCGCAATCATGGCGATTTCCATGAGGACTGCGTGAACGTGATTATGAAAGACCTGGTGAAACTGATGGACCCCAAGTATATTGAGGTCATCGGCCTGTTCACCCCTCGTGGTGGCATCAGTATCTATCCTTACGCCAATTACGGTCGCCCCGGCACCAAATACGAAACCCTCGCCGAGCAGCGATTGATGAATCACGCATTCAAGTAATTCGTTCGCTGAAGGTCGAAAAAGGAAGTAATCCCCAAAACGTCCTGGCTCGGAGGCCGGTACACAAATTCTTCAAATCACTCAATGAACTCGCTCCGCTCAAACAGCATTTCGTATTTCGTTGCTCGGATTGCGGATGCAATCCGAGACTCAATATCGATTCAAAGAATTTGCATACCTCTAAAGACCTCCTCGTGCGGAATGTTTTGAGGATTTCTTTCTTTTTCTCTAGTTACTACGTCGCTAGACTCCTCGAAAACATTCCGCACGAAGAGGTATTTATAGGATGTACTATTATCGGAATCTTCTTCGATTCTTGTGTCGCGTAAGCGAGACAAGCAAATCGACATGAGAAGCTGTTTGAGCGGAGTGAGTTCTTGGACAAGCCAAGCGGCAAAGCCGAGCGCTTCGAATGATTACGATAATATTACATCCGGCCTCCGAGCTCAGGACGTTTTCTTAGGGCTACACCCCTTGCAGTAACTTGCAGCAGATTGCAGTAGCTTGTTGCAGTAACTTGCAGTAACTTGCAGTACCAGACTTATTCCCCTTCGGTGTCGATATAGATTATTCTGCCATACTTATCCAGGAGATAGAACTGAGTGTAATCCTCGTTTAATGGCCTGCCATATAGGACATTGTAATTAGCATTGAGCGATACGTCGTGCAGTATCTCATTACCGGTAGTCATCAATGCCACATTGGTGGTTCTGCCCGAATAAAGTACACACAATCTGTCATCATCGACAAAACTCATACATGTAGTAAATAGTTCATCATATTCACTAACCCACATACGTGACCATACTACCTTTCCCTGCGCATCAACTTTGAACACAACCACGACTGGAGCGGCTCCTCCGGCAGTATAGTACTCTGCTCCACCAAGGAAGTAGATGTTGCCCTGCTTGTCTCTTACAGATTGTGTGAAGTATGCTCTATATCCGAGATCTCTTCTTTCATCATAGTCAGAAAATTCTCCAATCATGCGTTCCTCAGCATCGAACGTGAGCGCCACAAAGGTTTCTAATCCCTTCCTGCCAATCGCCACCACATTGCCGTCGGCAGTCTCATGAACTTCGTAGAGCTCGTCGGCCTGGTCGCCTTCCTCCTCATGAACCAGTTGTCCATTGGCATCTAAACGAGCAAAATAGAAATAATAATTACCATCAGAAAAAACCCTGCCAACAATGACCATACTGCCGTCCCTACACACATAAGCACTATGAATATCACCTTGCTTTAGACCTGGGTCATACTCGTACATCACAGTGCCTGTCTCAGGATCCACCCTGCACA
>JAEEGJ010029718.1_pt1 | contig 10759 bp, 4 predicted proteins | sample 8958761 | NCBI WGS metagenome assembly JAEEGJ01 (sample SAMN16246546, study PRJNA631951) | gut metagenome | biome: gut microbiome; feature: rumen; material: RS-attached | host: Bos | place: Iran: Karaj | collected 2018-10
CACCGTCCGGTGGTGGTGTAAACATAGACATTGAAGCTGTCGTCCTTGAAGATGACGCCAGCAGCTTCCAGAAACTGATTCTGGCTGAGAAAGCTGCCCGCCTTCGGGTTGCGGACAACGAGCATTTGCTTTGCCATGACCTATCCCTTTCCGGAAATGAATAGTCAGATATTTACAATTTAATACTATATCATAGGCAGGCGCAAAATACAAGCGCCGGAAGCCGCCTTTTCCCGCAGGATGGGAAGGGAAGGACGGGAACTCACAAAATCCGACGATTATGCTTGCAATCGGGGGGCGAAATGCTTATAATGACCTAGATATGGTCCCGAAGGACCCCAATGCAAACTGGAAAAAGGGATGGATGAGCCAATGAGTGCTTCCAGAGAAAAGAAGAAACGCTTTGAGGAGCGGAGCGACGGCACGGAAAAGCGCCAGGTCCGCGCCAAGGAGACCTTCAAGACCAAAAAGCGCAAAAAGCTCATCACCGGCATCGTCGTCGCCGTGGTGGTCGTGCTGCTGGTCCTGGGCCTGATCTTCAACTCCAATCTGTTCTACACCGGCGTGAACGCGCTGAAGATCGGCCATGCCGGCTATACCGCCTCCGATTTCAACTACGAATACTATAACACGTATTACAACACTTATACCAATCTTTCCAACACCTACGGCAGCTATGCCTCCATGTTCCTGGATACCACCCAGCCCCTGGACAAGCAGCAGTACAGCGAGGATCAGACCTGGGCGGATTATTTCGAGGGTCAGGCCATCGACAGCCTGAAGCAGATGACCATCCTCAACGACATGGCCGACAAGGAGGGCTGGGAGCTGTCTTCCGCCCAGCGGCAGGAGATCAGCAGCCACATCGAATCCCTCAAGTCCGCCGCCGCCAGCAACAACTACAGCGACTACCGGGCCTATATCCGCGCGCTGTACGGCAAGGGCGTGACGGAGAAGCGCCTGCGCGATCTGCTGGAAAAGACCTATCGGGCCAGCTACTACAGCCAGTATCTCAATGAAAAGTGGATGGATTCCTACACCGAGGCGGAGCTGGACGAATACTATGACTCCGTCTGCAACGATTACGACCTGGTCAGCTTCATGACCTATACGGTGAACGCCCAGGCGGACGAGGAGGCCGGGATCGACGCCGAGACCGCCAAGGCCCAGGCGAAGGATACCGCCAATGAGATCGCCTCCGCCCGGGACAAGGCCGCCTTTGCCGACGCGGTCTACCGCTTCGCGCCGGAGGATCAGAAGGCCGACTATGAGAAGGAGGACGCCTGCCTGCGCCGCCTCACGTCTCCCACGGGCATCTCCAACACCGAATGGCGCGCCTGGCTGACGGACCCTGCCCGGCAGGAGGGGGATACCACCGTCATCGAGTTCAGCACCGGCTATTACGTGCTCCTGTTCCTGGAGCGCAACGACAATTCCTATAACATCGCCAATTTCCGCGGCATCACCATCAACGTGGAAAACGACGAGCAGCTGGGTGAGATCACCGACGTCACCCGGGCGGCCGCCCAGAAGACCGTGGACGATATCCTGGCCGCCTACAACGAGGACCCCACGGAGGATAACTTCGCGGCCCTTGCGGATCAGTACGACACCTCCGGCGAAAACCGTGCCGGCGGCCTCCATGAGAACGTGGTCATGGGGCAGCTCGCCGAACAGGCGGTGGAGGAGTTCGTGTTCAGCGGCGCGGAGGCCGGCACGGTGAATACCGTCTACAGCGACGGCAAGTATTATATCACCTATCTCCTGGAGAGCGGCGAGCGCTACGACCGGCTCATTGCCAAGAACCTCAAGGCGAGCCAGCAGTACACGGACACCATTGCCGCCGCCGACCCGGATTATCCCGTGAGCAAGACCTTCGCATTCCGCTTCACAAAGTAAGCGCCGATGAATGTAACGAGGCTCGACCGTCATGGTCGAGCCTCGATTTTATTCTGCCGGAGCGAGCTCCGCGACGTATTTTTTGAAGATCCGCAGCGCCTTTTCCGGCTCCGTCAGGCTCAGGAGCCCCACGGCAAAGAGGATGTAGCGCCTGTCCAGGAGGAAGCGGGGCGCTTTCGGCTTGAGGACGGCGGGGTCCGGACTGTCCGCCGCGCCCCGGAGCACATACAGGGGGTCCGCGCTGAAGGCCAGGGGCCCTCCCGCGCCCAGCACGGTTTTCAGCTCCGTCAGGTCCTTGCCCCGCTGAAACCAGGTTTCGCCGTTCATGGTCATGCGGCATTCCAGCCGCCCCACGTGCCGGTCCGCCGCGGTCTTCACGGCCAGGCGGCTCAGCAGCAGCTGGTCCCTGGTCTGACTGTCCCCGGCGGGGACGCCCAGCACCCTTCGCAGGCCGGAAAGCACCTCCTCCCGGCTCTCGCCCCCCTGGAATTCCAGGTGCTCCTCCGCGGCCAGGGCCATGAGGGTGTCCAGATTGTGAAAGAGGCCCAGGTCGCCCTCCACGCTGCGCTTGGCATAGGGCTCCGGCAGGCCAACGTAGCTGACGCCCGCCTTCCGGGGGACGCCCTCCGCCACGCTGTAAACGTCCGTGGTGGCGCCGCCCACGTCCACCACCATCAGGGGACCCAGGCCCGCTTCTCCGTAGGTGCCGTCGGCCAGCACCCTGGCCCCGGCCAGCACCGCCGAGGGGGTGGGCATCACCACGTCCCCGATGCGCTGCCGCGCCTTGTCCACGCCCTTGGCCTCCGTGATCCGGCTGATGAACAGCTCCCGGATCACGGCGTTCACCGGCTCGATGTTCAGCCTGCCGAATTCCGGCATGACGTTCTCCGTGAAGGCCACGTTCTGTCCGCTGCCGGCAAAGGCCTCCCGCAGCTCGTCCCCGGCGGATTTATTCCCCGCCACGATGATGTTGCGGATGCGCGCCGACTTGGCCAGCAGGGAAGCGTTGTGGAGGATGGTGCGCTTGTTGCCCCCGTCGGTGCCCCCGGTGAGGAGCACGATGTCCGGCGATAGTTCCTCCAGCTCCCGCAGCTCGCTTTTCGTCATTTCGTAGGAGAAGGAGCCCACCACCTTGGCCCCGGCCCCCAGGGCCGCCAGACGCCCCGCCTCGGTGGTGTATTCCGGCACCAGGCCGATGCAGGCCATGCGCAGGCCCCCGGCGGCGCTGGAACAGGCCAGGGCGGAGGCGATGTCCGCCTCCGCCACGTCCACGGTCCGCCGCAGCTCATTTAGGGCCCGGTCCAGGCCCAGGTTCACGTCGGTATCCACCGTGCTGGGGGCCTGGACCCGGCCCAGGAGAAGCTCCCTGCCCAGGTCGAAGGCCACCACTTTCGTGAAGGTGGAGCCGAAGTCGATGAATACCCGCAGATCGGACAAATTACAGCAGTCCTTTCGCTTTCAGGTCCTTGCACAGGTCCACGATGTCCCGTTCCACGTCCGTCTCCGGGGGATAGACCCGGTCAAAGCCGATCTTCGGGTCCTTGAATTTCGCCTCGTCCTCCGCGAAATCCCGGACGCCCACGCCCAGGATGCCGCCGATGTAAAGGAGGATGTCCCCCACGCCCGCTTCCACGCATTTGTCCCGGAAGCCCAGGCAGTCCATCTCCGCCATGCCGTAGAGGGAGGAAATGAGCATGGCGCAGGCGTCCGTCTCCTGGGCGGCCTTGATGAAGTCCTCCACGCTGGTCTGGGCCCCCAGAGCCACCACCTTGAAGCCGTACTGCCCCAGGATGCGGCTGACGATCTTGGTGCCGATGACGTGGCTGTCCACGCCCACGGTGCCGGTGATGACGGTGGGCTTTTTCGCCTCGATCTCCGGCTTATATTTCATGGCCTCCGCCTCATAGGGGCTCACCTCGGTGACGCCGGTGATTTTTCCCCGGCTCAGGCACCAGAAGTCGGCGATGGAGGTGTTGAAGCCCAGCTTGCTGCCCTCCGCCAGCTCCCGCTCATGGAGCTTTTCCCGGTGGTATTCCTTCACTTCCTCCGGCACGGGGATGTTGCCGAAGTCCAGATAGCGGCAGGCGCCCTGCAGGTCCCGGGCCCCCAGGCACAGGTCCCGGGGATGATAGTTGATGGAGAAGGGGGAGTCCAGCACGCCGGCCTCGATGGCCTTCACGGTGCCCACGCAGATGTCCCCGTCGCCCAGCTCCAGCACCTTGTCCAGGATGGCGCTGACGGCCTTCACGGTCATCTCCGTCTCCAGCTCCACCTCCGCCTTGTTGACCTCCCACTTCTGGGCCCGCATGACGCTGAAGAGCCAGTTGGCGCTGCGGTAGGTCTCCATATGGCTCTGGATGGAGGGCACGCCGGAAGCCTCGTCCACCGTCTTGACGCTGCACGCCGGGAGCCCGGCCACGGCGGCCAGCATGGCGGTGTAGTTGATGTAGCCGTAGGCCATGCCCACGTCCTGGGGGAAGGGGAACAGGGAGGACTGGTTGCCGATGATGCCGGGGATGAAGGCGTCCTTCCGGCCCATCTTCTCGAAATACTTGGGGAACAGGATCTCGCTTGCCCGGATGTCGCTGAGGTCCTGGGAGAAATTGCCCTGCATGTTGGTCAGGGGGATGATGGCCCGCCCGCCCTGGCCGGTGGTCACCAGGCTCTCGATGATCTGGGTGGCCATGTTCATATACATGGGCACCACCCCGTTGGGCAGCCAGCCGTGGCAGGCGGAGGAGAGGATGACCCCCCGGTCCGCATACCAGCCCATGAGCCGGCCCAGATACTGGGCGGTCTCGATGCAGGCCTCCGGCGTCACGGTCTTGTCGTAGCCCGCGATCCAGCCGAAGAAGCTGTTGGGCATGCTGGTCATGCCCGAGGCGAAGGCCATCTCCGCCACGAAGGAATTGGCCCCGTAGCTGCTGCGGGGGTCGAAAGCGCCCCGGCAGGATTCCACCACCCGGCGGTTGGTCTTTACCCCGTGGTTGATGATGGGATAGCCGTTGAGTTTGCTCTTGCCGGTGCGGATGCTCTCCTCCAGGCCGAACTGGGCTTTTTCAAACTGCCGGTTTCGGGTGTAGGAGTCGGTGGTGAAGGGGAACAGCTCCACCCCCACGCTGTTGAGGCCCTGGAGGAGCTTGATCTCCTCCTCCACCACCGGCACGCCGGAGCGGGGATAGAGGCCGGTCTTGCCCTCGGCCTTGTACTTGGCCAGCCTGCGCCAGAAGCTCTTGTCCTCCGGCAGGGATTTCTGATACTCCACCGCCTCGTCCAGGTCGATATCCCGGCCTGTGGGCCAAGCGGATATCTCCTTTTCGTGGAGCTTCATGAATACTTCTTCGTCGATTTTCTGGTCCCGGACCTGGATCATAGTTCCATCCTCCTGTCCCGCGGCCCCCGGCCGCGGATCATCTTTGCTGATTCTACATATTATAACATAGAAAAACCCTCTCCGCAATCACGGAGAGGGCGATTTGTCAAGTGCCGCTTTTTCCCCCTTCGGCGGCGTCTGATCCGGGGCAAAGAGGGCGTCCAGAAAGAGGAAAGCCGCCAGGAGAGCCGTCAGGACTAGGCCATAGAAGCCGAAGCGCATGGGGAGCAGATAGCGCCGGAAGAAATAGGCGTGGTAGCCCAGGAGGGAAGCAAGCTGGCTCAGCAGCACCGCGGGGGCCGCCGCCGGGAGCAGGCAGGCGGTGCAGAGGGTCAGCACATCGCAGAAATAGAAATAGCGGTCGTGCATATGGGGCAGCAGCATGGGCAGGCCGCAGCAGAGGAGGAGGGAGGCAAAGAGGATGCTCCTTTCCGTGATCCGTTTCCTTTTAGTAAGGAACAGGACGCAGACCAGGAGGCAGAGAAGGGCGGCGGCCAGGATGCCCGCCTTGGCCGCGGCGTCCGTGTCCGTCAGGCGGTAGAAGTACAGAAGGGAATACATGGAGGCGGAATTGTAATTGAGGCCGCTGCCCGCGGTGGAGGCGCTGTTCACATAGAATAGCAGCACGTCCAGGACCTTCCGCCCCGCCAGGATGGCGGGGGAGACCGCCAGGAGGTAGACCGCCGGGAAGATGGGGAGGTGGAACCACTTCACCTTGCCCGCCAGGAGCAGGGGAAAGAGGATGGGCAGGAGAAACACCGCCTGGAGCTTGAAGGCGAAGCTGAGGCCGAAGGCCGCCATGCCCCAGCCGGGCTTCTCCGCCAGGCAGAGCCACAGTCCCAGAAGCCCCAGGGAGACATAGACGCTGTCGCACTGTCCCCACAGGGCGGAGTTGATGAACACCGTGGGCAGGGCCAGGGCCAGCACAAAGCAGACCCCGCCGCGTACTCCGCCCCCCAGCCGCCGCACGATGAGCCCCAGGCTGAGGGCCAGCAGCAGGTCGAAAAGGGTGCTGCTGAGCTTGATGAGATAGAGCACCGGGATCTTCAGATAGCTGAAAAGGGCCAGCAGCACCAGATAGGGCACGTTGTAGTTGCCGATCTCCCTCCCAAGGCCCCGGAAGCCCCCCAGCTGCCGCAGCTTTTCCGTCCAGGGCAGGAGGAAATCCGTGAAGTCCGAGGTCTCCCGGGCAAAGAAGAGGGTCCGCGCCAGAAGCAGCAGCGCCCCCAGGACGGCGCAGAACACAAGGACCCGCCGGGGAAGCCGGAGGGCGAAAAGAGAGCCCGCCAGGGCCGCCGTCACCACCAGCGCGGCGATCACGGCGCCGGGGATGCCGAAACCGGGCAGCCGGGCCAGCAGAGCGGCCTCCGCGGCCCAGAAAAGGAAGGCGCCGCTCAGGGGCAGCGCAAGAGATCGTTTCAAATCATGTCCTCCACGCAGCAGCGGACTAACACAAGCAAAAAAGCCGCCTGACGGCGGCTTCGAGAACAACGGAGGAAACCGGAGAAAATATCAAAAAGATGGTTGACATTTCCTGCGGAATTCAGTATAATAAGCCGCTTTCACTGCCGAATTGCGACAGGCGAAGCTCCACCTATTACGAGCCTAGTGTACCACAACGAAGAAAAAAGTCAAGCCCAAAGGAAACAAAAAGACAACTGCCCCGCGCGTATCAATGCCGCGCGGGCTTCCCAAAACCATTTGTACAGGAGTGTGACAGCCAAGATGAGTGTTGACGTGAGCAGCATGGTCAGGGACACGATGTACGGCAAGACCCTTCGCAAGAGCTTTGCCAAAATGGACGAGATCGAGGATATGCCGAACCTGCTGGAGATCCAGAAGAAATCCTATCAGTGGTTTCTGGATACCGGCCTGCGGGAGGTCTTCCGGGATGTGGCCGCCATTTCCGACTACTCCGGGAATCTGGAGCTGACCTTCATCGACTATTCCATGACGGACAGCCCCAAGTATTCCATCGAGGAGTGCCAGGCCCGGGACGCCACCTATGCCGCGCCGCTGAAGGTGCGGGTGCGCCTGCGCAACAAGGAGACGGAGGAGATCAAGGAGCAGGAGATCTTCATGGGGGATTTCCCCATCATGACCCCCGGCGGCACCTTCGTCATCAACGGGGCGGAGCGCGTCATCGTCTCCCAGATCATCCGCAGCCCCGGCATGTATTACGACAAAAAGACGGACAAGACCCTGACTACGGTGTACAGCGCCACCTCCATCCCTTACCGGGGCGCCTGGCTGGAGTATGAGACGGACACCCAGGATGTGTTCTATGTCCGCATCGACAAGAACCGCAAGATCCCCGTGACCTGGCTGCTGAAGGCCATCGGCGCCACCTGGGAGGACCGGCCCTGGAGCCACAGCTATATCCTGGCCGCTACCGGCGGCTCCTCCACGGCGGAGCAGCTCAAGGAGATCTTCGGGGAGGACGAGCGCCTCACCGCCACCCTGGACCGGGATACCTGCAAGAACAGGGAAGAGGCCCTGCTGGAGATCTACAAGCGCCTGCGTCCCGGCGACCCCCCCACGGTGGAGTCCTCCGAGACCCTGCTGATGAACCTCTTCTTCGACCCCCGGCGCTATGACCTGGGCAACGTGGGCCGCTACAAGTTCAATAAGAAGATGGCCCTCGCCAAGCGCATCGCCGGCCAGATCCTGGCCCGCCCGGCGGTGGATCCCCGCACCGGCGAGATCCTGGCCGACGCGGAGGAGACCCTCACCCTGGAGAAGGCGGAAGCCATCCAGAACAGCGGCCTCAACGAAGTCTGGATCACCGACCACGCGGGGAAGGAGGTCAAGGTCTTCAGTAACGGCATGGTCCGCATCGAGGACTATCTGCCCGACTGCAGCGACGAGCTGAAGACCCTCTTCAAGGAGAAGGTCCGCCTCATCATCCTCCGGGAGATCATGGATTCCTGCGAGGGCGAGGAGCTGGAGGAAGTGCTGCGGGAGCGGGCCGACGACCTGGCCCCCAAGCACATCATCCCCGACGACATCCTGGCCTCCGTCAACTACCTCAACTGCCTGGCCCACGGCATCGGCGACATCGACGACATCGACCATCTGGGCAACCGGCGCATGCGCAGCGTGGGCGAGCTGCTGCAGAACCAGTTCCGCGTGGGCTTCAGCCGCATGGAGCGGGTGATCCGGGAGCGCATGACCCTGCAGGACCTGGACATCGTCACTCCCCAGAGCCTCATCAACATCCGGCCCGTCACCGCGGCCATCAAGGAATTCTTCGGCTCCAGCCCCCTGAGCCAGTTCATGGATCAGACCAACCCCCTGGCGGAGCTTACGCATAAACGGCGTATGTCCGCCCTTGGCCCCGGCGGCCTCAGCCGTGAGCGCGCCAACTTCGACGTGCGCGACGTGCACTACAGCCACTATGGCCGCATGTGCCCCATCGAGACCCCCGAAGGTCCCAACATCGGCCTCATTTCCTACCTGGCCTCCTATGCCCGCGTGAACGAATACGGCTTCCTGGTGGCCCCCTTCCGCAAGATCGAGAAGGGCACCTGCCGGGTGACGGACGAAGTGCGGTATATGACCGCCGACATGGAGGACGAGTTCATCGTCGCCCAGGCCACCGAGCCTTTGGACGAGAACGGCTGCCTTGTGAACAAGCGCATCACCTGCCGCCACCGGGACGAGATCATCGAAGTGGACCGGGAACGGGTGGACTTCATCGACATCAGCCCCCGCATCATGGTCTCCGTGGCCTCCGCCATGATCCCCTTCCTGGAGAACGACGACGCCAACCGCGCCCTCATGGGCGCCAACATGCAGCGCCAGGCCGTGCCCCTGATGGTGACGGAAGCGCCCATCGTGGCCACCGGCATCGAGCACAAGTGCGCCGTGGACTCCGGCGTGGTGGTCATGGCCGAGGGCGAGGGCATCGTGACCTACGTCAGCGCCGACGAAGTGCGCGTGCGCTATGACGCGGGCGAGCTGAAAACCTATAAGCTGCGGAAATTCGCCCGCTCTAACCAGGGCACCTGCTCCAACCAGCGCCCCGTGGTGATGGTGGGCGAGCGGGTCACCGCGGACACCGTCCTGGCGGACGGGCCCGCCACCAGCCAGGGCGAGATCAGCCTGGGCAAGAACATCCTGGTGGGCTTCATGTCCTGGGAAGGCTACAACTACGAGGACGCCGTGCTGCTCAACGAGCGCCTGGTGCAGGACGACGTGTTCACCTCCATCCACATCGAGGAGCATGAGATCGACTCCCGGGATACCAAGCTGGGTCCCGAGGAGATCACCCGGGACATCCCCGGCGTGGGCGAGGACGCCCTGAAGTATCTGGACGAGCGGGGCATCATCACCGTGGGCGCCGAGGTCCACGCGGGCGATATCCTGGTGGGCAAGGTCACCCCCAAGGGCGAGACCGACCTCACCGCCGAGGAGCGGCTCCTGCGGGCCATCTTCGGTGAGAAGGCCCGGGAAGTGCGGGACACCAGCATGAAGGTGCCCCACGGCGAGAGCGGCATCGTGGTGGACGTGAAGGTCTTCACCCGGGAGCAGGGCGACGAGCTGAGCCCCGGCGTGAACATGGTGGTCCGCTGCTACATCGCCCAGAAGCGCAAGATCAGCGTGGGCGACAAGATGGCCGGCCGCCACGGCAACAAGGGCGTCGTCAGCCGCATCCTGCCCCGGGAGGATATGCCCTATCTCCCCGACGGCACCCCCCTGGACATCGTGCTGAACCCCCTGGGCGTCCCCTCCCGAATGAACATCGGGCAGGTGCTGGAGGTCCACCTGGGCTATGCCGCCCACCAGCTGGGCTGGAAGGTGGCCACCCCCATCTTCAACGGCGCCAACGAGACGGAGATCATGGACCTGCTGGAGGGCTCCGGCCTCCGGCGCGACGGCAAGAGCGTCCTCTACGACGGGCGCACCGGCCGCCCCTTCGATAACCCCGTCACCGTGGGCTACGTCTACTTCCTCAAGCTGCACCATCTGGTGGACGACAAGATCCACGCCCGCTCTACCGGCCCTTACAGCCTGGTCACCCAGCAGCCTCTGGGCGGCAAGGCCCAGTTCGGCGGCCAGCGCTTCGGCGAAATGGAAGTCTGGGCCCTGGAAGCCTACGGCGCGGCCTACACCCTGCAGGAGATCCTCACCGTGAAGTCCGACGACGTGACGGGCCGCGTGCGCACCTACGAAGCCATCGTCAAGGGCCAGAACGTGCCCAACCCCGGCGTGCCCGAGGCCTTCAAGGTGCTGGTGAAGGAGCTGCAGAGCCTCTGCCTGGACGTCCGGGTGCTGGACGAGAAGGGGGAGGAGATCGAACTGAAGAACGACGACGACGAGGACGATTTCCGCTTCCGCGACGTGGAGGACTACCGCTCCGACGACGATGAGATCCTCAGCAGCGGTTACTCCATCGAGGATGTGGAGGAGCCCGACGGCGGCACCGTGGAATTCGATGATTACGACGATGATTATACCAGCGACGCGGAGGATCCGGATTTCGAC
>JAEEGJ010029719.1_pt1 | contig 10758 bp, 10 predicted proteins | sample 8958761 | NCBI WGS metagenome assembly JAEEGJ01 (sample SAMN16246546, study PRJNA631951) | gut metagenome | biome: gut microbiome; feature: rumen; material: RS-attached | host: Bos | place: Iran: Karaj | collected 2018-10
CTGGTTCTCGTTCTCGCGTGCGTCACTCTGGAGATCTTCGTCCTGGACCTCTCCGGCCGTGCGACCATCGGTGAAGGGGTGGCTGTCTCCAGCGTGCTGGACATGGGAACGAAGGTGTCCCAGCGAACCCTGACGCCCATCCTGGGCTGCATCATGGTGCTGACGGCGCTGGCCGTCGCGCTGTCAGACGAGTGGCGTCTCGCAGCGTTCATGTACCGCGAGGCGCAGCAGCGCAACGAGCGGCTCGGGCGGGACATTGACAGCCTGAAAGGCCAGGTCGACGCCCTCCGCCGCCGCGAGACCGCCCCCTCCGCCGACTCCATCGCCGTCAAGGTGGACCTCGTGATGACCAAAGTCCCGTTGGACGACATTCTGTATGTCAAGGCCGACGGCGACTACATCGTCATCCACAAGGTCGACGGGAAAACCCTGATGACGCTCATGACCCTGAAGGCCCTGGAGAAACAGCTGCCCTACGACCGCTTCTGCCGCACGCATCGCTCCTGGATTGTCAACGCCGACAAAGTCCGCGGCATCCGCGACGGAAAAATCATGGTTGCCGACGCAGTCATCCCGCTCTCCGACTCCTGCAAGGCCGCCTTCTTCGAACTCCTCTCCCACAAGTCCATCCTCCTGAAAGCGGAGCCCATGGAGAAATGAAAATCAGAATCACGGCCGTCAGGAAGGGCCTGACCGCCTTGGGGCGACGGCAGCGTCTGGCTCCTCAAAATCGACTGGATTGACGACGACCAGATGTTCGAAGGGGCCAGTATCTAGGAGCAGGTTTTTTCCGGATAATCGCGACCGGGATGCAAGATTCGGCCGTTTTGCGGTTTAAGAATCGGACATCAATGAAAGTGCCGTATGAAAACCAAGTATTACCTTATCTATGTCTTCGTTGGAATCGCCTTTCTGGCGGTTTCCGCGTGGGTGTTTCTCTCGCGCGGGAAGAACGCGAAGGCCATCCGGGCCAAGTACAGGCTGGGCGGAATCATGCTGATGTGCATGGCCATGCTGTCCGTCGCTTCCTGCGGCGAGATCCTCAATCCGGGTGAAGTGATGTGCTACGATCCGGTGCCGGATTATTCATTTACGGTCAGCACGGGAAAACCCGATGCAAATTGGCAGTATATCCTGTCTCCAGGGGCTGTCCTGACGGTGCAAGTCGAATGTCGCCGTTATGAGAAATACGGGATTGTCATCCGCCGTTTCGAAGACATGAAGGAAGGGGACGTCCTCCAGACCGCCGCCTTCGAATCTGAGGGAAAAGACCGGTTCCAGTACGAACTGCTGTATGATCCGGCGGACAAAGCCTATGCGGGGATCGCCCGGGTGGACATTTATGGGTATCCCGAAGGAACAGAAAACGGGAATCAGCTTTATTCCACTATCTTGCTCGTTACGAATAGTGCGGATTGACCATCTTGTCTACGAACTGACCGGAGCCTGCAACCAGTGTTGCAGGTTTTGTTATAACTATTGGCGTGACGGCAGTACGCCGATTGCGCCGCCGGACCCGTCCGCTGCCCGGAAAACCCTGAAAAAGTTGCTTTCGCAGGCCTCCGTGGGCAGCCTTTCCTTCTCCGGAGGCGAACCGATGCTGCTCTCCAATGTCCATGACCTGGTACTTCATGCGAGATTCAAGGGCTGCCAGGTCAATGTGCTCACCAACGGGACCCTCCTGACCGACGACGCCCTGGAGAACTTCCTGAGCCTGGGCGTCAGTGTCATCCAGATTCCGCTCCTCAGTGCCGATGCGTCCATCCATGATTACCTTACCGGCCTCCCCGACTCCTGGGGGAAGGCGGTCGATGCGTTGCGTCGGACGGGCCATGCGGGCATCGGCGCCGCCGTCCTGGTCATCACAAAGGTCAATGCTCCCGGCGTTGCAGAAACGCTCTCACTCATGGCGGAATGCGATGTCCGGACGGTGATGGTGAACCGGTTCAACATCGGCGGAAACGGGATCAGGAATGCCCGGGAGCTGGTTCCGGACCGGAAGACGCTGCAAGATGCCTTCACGGCTGTCGAGACGTTTGCTGCGGGGAATCCGGCCATGCGATTCGTAAGCGGCGTTTGCACGCCTTTGTGCTATCTGGACACAACGCCTTTCCCCCATATCCGTTTCACCCGGTGCAGCACCGGTCTCACGGGCCGGCCGGTCACGGTGAACTATAACGGAGACGTCCGCTTTTGCAACCATTCTCCCAAGGTGCTGGGAAATATCCATTCACGGCCGATCGGGGACATCCTGACGGACCCTGAAATCAATGCCCGGTATACCGGAATTCCGGAGGAATGCGGAAAATGCGCCCTGCTCCAACAATGTGGAGGTGGATGCCGGGCCGCCTCCGAGCAGGTCCACGGCACTTTCTCCGCCCTCGACCCCATCCTCGACTACGGGAATTAGACTCATCTTCCCCCTTGTCCAAGCCAGTATGGACCGAAAACTTGAGAAGTATTGAAAGGATTCAGGAAAAAGCATTATCTTTGCCGCCGTTTTTGACGGAAACACCGTCAACAGACCACCAAACTTAAACAACATTTTATCATGAAAGCAATCAAATTCATCGCCCTGGCAGCGGTCGCCTGCCTGACCCTCTGTTTCACCTCCTGCACCAAGACCACCGGTGACGACAAGAACGTTGGCTCCTACTCCGCCATCTGCGATTCCGACGTTTCCTCCTCGGAAGGTTCCGGCATTATTTTCTTTGCCATCAGGGACGCTGTCATCACCGCCTCCAAGGGCTTCAACGTCCGTTCCGACTCCAATGACAAGGCCGTCATCGCCGCCGCCGACAAAGCCGCTGAAGAGCATAAGAACCAGGCCAACAAAGCGGTCGTCGTTTCCGTCGTCTTCCAGCCCGGCAACGCCATGGGTGAAGCCGAAAAGAAGCCTGTCGTGATCAAGAGCTACACCTTCACGCCGGCAAACTAATCTTTTCGAGTTGAAATCATCTCTTAAGCCAAGGATCCGCTCCTTGGCTTTTTTCGTGGCCGCATTTCCGTTTTTTTGGTATATTTGCATTGACAATCAACGGTTTCGACACTATGGACAACAAGGGAATCACCAAGAGGCAGTTCTGGCTCCAGATGGTATCGGCGGGATTCAATGTCCTGCTGGGAATCTATTGGATCATCTGGGGAATCGCGTCAAAGGAGTCTTATATGTGGATCTTCGGAATCATTTTCCTGATTCTGGCGTCAGCGCTGGCTATCTCCCTTGCGATCCAACTGAAGCGCCATCGCATCGTAGACCCCAAGTTGGACGAAGAAGTCACTCGAAACTTCAAGGAGGGGATGAAGGGCGCCGGCATCGTCATCGGTCTCCTCGTCTTCTTTTTCCTGTTTGCTTTCGGGTTGGTGGCGCTATTTAAATAAAACGATCCCATGAAACACCTTGTACTTCCCTCGGTTTTTATCGCCCTGTTTCTGTGCGCATGCGGTTCCGGCACCCGGAAGAACAGCATCACGGCGGAAATGGCCTACCAGGGAGTAAGCAACTATTGTCATAGCGAATATGACTGGAGCGTGGCCGAAGACAATCCTTCCCTCATGGGCCTGGAGATGGGGGAAGAGACCGACTCCACGTATCAAGTGGTCTTTCGCAGCTATACCGGCGCGTCGGTCTGTTTTCATGTCAATAAGACAACCGGCTCCACCAGGATGGTGGAACATGTTCCGGCCCTTGATATCGAAAGCGAAGCCGGTACGATAGAGCTGCTTGATTGGCTGGAGTAAGCTCCCCTTAGAAGACGGAAATGGAGTAGGTGAAGACGTACTTTTCGCCAGGGGCGACGCGGTGAATGTAAGTGCGGCCGGAGATGTCGCCGGTGTAGCCCTGCTTATCACAGAGCCCGCACCAAGGCTCCAGGCACACGAAGGGACAACCCGGCTTGCCGGGAGCCCAGATACCGTAGGCCTCAGCCTGCGGGCAGTCCACGCGTAGAACGGTCTTTCCCTGCTTGTCCAGCAGTTCCGTCGCCGTGATCTGCATCTCCTCGATAATCCAGGCGTCACGGGCGAAAGTCTCGCCCGTGAGAGGCATCTCCGCGGGCAGATGGACGGCTTCCGGCAGCGGAACCCGATTGCCGTCCTCCAGACCGGACACCACCACCGGACGGACCGGACGGCCTTCGTGGTCCAGATACCGGACATATCCGTGCACGGAGTCGGCCGGATCGTAATCGGGCAGCTGAAAAGCCGGATGGGCGCCGATCTGGGCGTACAGGTCGCGTTTGTCCCGGTTCTCCACGGTCCAGATGATGTCGACCCGGTTCGCCTCCAGCCGGTACTCCGCCTCCAGGGCGAAGCGATAAGGATAATTCTCCGGACGGAAGTCCTTCATCCGCAGGCGGCCCTCCCCGACCTCTTCGAAGTCACAGTCGCGGGCGAAGCCGTGCTGCTTCATCGTATACACTTGGCCGTCTATGCGTATTTCGTTGTTGCACGGCTTACCCACAGCAGGGAAAAGGATGGGCGCGTGACGATTCCAGTACTTCGCGTCGCCGCACCACATATACTCGTGCCGGCCTTTGGCCAGGCTCACCAGCTCCGCCCCGTGAGGCGCCACTTCGATCGTGATGATTCCGTTGGACAGTTTCATAATTCTTTATTTCGGTCTTCCACAACAAATGTACGCTTTTTTGCTATTTTTGCAGCAACAATTCCGTCTTTATGAAACACTTGAACTCGATTCTATGCGCCGTGGCCGCTTTGGCCGCCTTCTGCGCCTGCAAGCCGTCTGATCCGCTGGTCGTCCGGACGAAGGCCGGACTGGTCAAGGGCATTGAAGAGGAAGGCACGCTGGCCTTCAAAGGAATCCCCTACGCCACGGTGGAGCGCTTCATGCCGCCAAAGCCCGTCGCAAAATGGGACACCGTCATGATCTGCGACCATTTCGGACCGCAAGTGATGCAGGGAGGCGGCCGGCGCGAAATGCCGGAGAGCGTGATGTCGGAGAAGAACTCGTGCGTGCTGAACGTATGGACGACCGACACCAAGGCTTCCAAGCCGGTGATGCTGTGGATCCACGGGGGCGGGTTCGATTCGGGCTCGGCCGCCGGGAATCCTGGCATGGGGCTGGCCAGACAGGACGTCGTGGTCGTTAGCCTCAACCACCGGCTGAACATTCTCGGTTTTCTGGACCTTTCCACCTTCGGAGAAAAGTACAAACATTCCGGCATGGTGGGGATGCTGGACATCGTGCAGGCGCTGGAGTGGATCCGGGACAATATCAAAGCCTTCGGCGGGGATCCGGACAATGTCACCATCTTCGGTGAATCCGGCGGCGGAGGCAAGGTCGGCACCCTGATGTGCATGCCGGCCGCCCGGGGACTTTTCCACAAGGCCATCATCATGAGCGGCACCATCCTCAACGTCAACACCAAGGCTATGACCGAGGAGCTCGGACGCGCCGTCGTGGAGCAGCTGGGCATCGGACCTGACGAACTGGACAAACTGGCCGACGTGCCTTACGGCGAGCTGGTGGCGGCCGGCCAGCGAGCCATGGCCGCGAGCATCGGCACCCGGTCGCCCGGAACGCCGATGATGTGGGGCTTCGGCCCCGCCCCCGACGGCGAAGTGCTGCTGCAACAGCCTTTCCAGCCCGGTTTCGCGGACATCTCCTCGGACATCCCGCTGATGATCGGCACCACCTTCAACGAACTCCAGCGCCGCGCCTATGGCACGCCGATGACGCTGGAAGAGGCCAAGAAACAGCTGGAGCCCACCTTCGGCGACCGGGTGGAGGAATACGTGGCGGCCTTTGCCGAGGCTTGGCCGGACTATACCCCGCAAGATCTCCTGTCCATCGACATGATGTTCCGGCCCAAGACGCTGATCACCGTTGATGCCGTCGCCACAACGCGCAAGGCGCCCACCTACCTGTACATGTTCACCTGGAAATCCCCGGCGGACCAGGGCTCGGTGCACGGATACGAACTGAACTTCTGTTTCAACACACCCAATCTCCACGGGCGCGTCCTTCCCGAACCGTCCGAGAACGACTGGAAGCTGGCGGACAACATGAGCCGCAGCTGGGCGAATTTCGCCGCGACCGGCAATCCCAACGTCGAGGGCCTTCCGGCCTGGCGGCCCTACACCCCCGAGAATGGCGAATGCTTCATCTTCGACTACGAATGCCGCGTGCGGAACAACTTTGACCGTCCGCTGCAAGGAATCCTGAACGACTGCTGCTTCAAGCAGCTCGACGAATTCAACCGGCGCGCCGGCCTGTAGTTACCGGACGGACGTCCGGGCAAAATAGACATCGCGGAGGGCCTTCACGACGGGTTTGCCCTTGAGGGTGCAGGTTCCTTCGAGCGGGAGGTCGCGGCAGGAAGAGCCGACGAAGAAGGTGTATTCTCCAGGGGAGACGGTCCAACCAGCATCGGAATGCCAGGCCAACTGGTCCGCGCCCACGGTGAAGATGACCTCCTTGCTCTCCCCCGGCTCCAGCGACACTCGCTGGAAACCTTTGAGCTGGATGGGCTTGAGCGGCTGGCCGGACTTGGGCGATGCGTAGAGCTGAACCACTTCATCACCCTTCACGCCGCCGGTATTGGTAACCCGGCAACTTATCTGGACGAGGCCGTCCTTGGTCTTGGCCGCCGGTTGCACGCTGATATCACTGTACGCGAAGGTCGTGTAAGAAAGGCCGAATCCGAAAGGATACAGCTCCCGGCCCGCGTCGGCGCCGGTGTTGTAGCAGTACTGCTCCGTGGTCTCGCTGGCGGGCATGGTCATGCAAAGCTTGCCGGAAGGATTCACCTTGCCGGTAAGGATGTCGCTCACCGCATTGCCGCCTTCCTCGCCGGGGTAGAACGCCTGCAGGATGGCGGCGCAGCCGTCAGAGATGTCCGCGATCATTTCCGGGCGGCCGCTGAACATGACGAGCACGACCGGCTTGCCGGTGGCGATGAGGGCCTTGACAAAGGCCTCCTGGTCGCCGGGAAGACGGATGCCGGCGCGGCGGCGGTTCTCTCCGCACAGGTAGATGTTCTCGCCCATGGCGGCGATGATCACATCGTTGCGGGCGGCAACCTTGACCGCGTCATCCCAGTCGGTATAATCTTCTGATTCTATTTTCCTCACGTTGAGCGCGCGTACACGCTGGTCTCCACCGGTCGTGAGGCCCATATCGGCCAGGGTGCTCCAGTCAACGCCGCGGGAGTACTCTACTTTGCCGTCGTACTTCTTCTGGAAACAATCCAGCAAAGTGGGGATGTACAGGTCGCCGGGGTCCACGTCCTTGCGGAAGAAGAAAAGCTGCATGGAAGGGAAAGTGTAGTCTCCCAGCATGCTCCATACGGAATTGGCGTTCGGACCGACCAGGGCGATATTCTTTCCGGAAGTCAGCGGAAGCACACCGTCGTTCTTGAGCATCACCACGGACTCCGCCGCCAGGTCGTATGCGGTCTGCCGACTCTCAGCGGAATCCATGTCCAGCCTGCCTTCCTTGAAATAAACCGGGTCGGGGTCGAGTAAGCCGCTACGCGCCTTGACCATCAGGGCGCGTTTTACCGCACGTTCGAACGCCTCCTCGCTTACGCGGCCTTCAGCCAGCAGCTCGGGAAGATACCGGTAGGATGTATTGGAATTGAACTCCAGGTCGTTACCGGTGTTGATGGCGTCCACGGCGCACTGCTTCAGGAATTCGGGACTGCGGTCCCGGCTGCCCTGCTGCACGGCGCCGTAGTCGCTGACGACGATTCCGTCGTAGCCCAGATAATCCCGGAGGATCACGTTGAGCAGCGTGTCGCTGCAAACAGCGTACTGCGTGCGGAACTTGTCGTAGCAAGTCATGATGCTGCGGCTGCCCGCCTCCCGGATGATGGCTTCGTGCGGAAAAAGCACCTCTTCGTAAATCTCCTTCTCCGTGAGGGAGGAACCACCGCCATAGCCCAGGAAATGCTTGGTGGTGGCGGTCACGCCCTCGCGGAAACCGTCGGCCTGGAGGCCTTTGACAAAGGCGGTGCCCATGGTGGCGGTCAGATAGCCGTCCTCGCCGTAGGATTCCTCCACGCGGGACCAGTGGGCGCTGCGGATGATGTCCACCATGGGCGACAAGGCGAACTGCTCGCCCAGGTCACGCATCAGCCGGGCTGTCTGTCTCATTTTAACGGAGAGCAGCGCGGGATCCCAGGTGCAGGCGACGGCCATCTGCTGGGGATAGGCCGTGGCGCCCTTGGCGGTCACTCCCGTGATGCACTCGTCGTGAATGACGGCGGGGATGCCGGCGGGCGTGTGGTTGACCATATAGTCCTGTATGTCGGCAATCAGCTGACGCAGTTCGTCCGCGTTCAGGCTCTGGGAGCTGGACAACTGGCAGATATGGCCGGCACCGTAATGAATCAGTTCCTTGCACTTCTCCAGGGAGAAGACGCCGTCCACCATTAGTTCGCCCGGGTAGATTCCAAAGAGTTGGGCGGCCCGGTCCTCCACAGAAAGCCGGTCATAGACCGCGTTTACCAACGCCTCATACTGCTTGTCCGGATTGACGGCCGTCTTGGTGGAGCAGGCCGCGGAGAACAGGAGAACAAGCGGCAGAAAGAAGATTTTTTTCATAGGAGATTAGCTATTCAAAAAGAACTGATCTTGGCAAAATCTATCCCGACGGAGGCCTCCTGCTTCTTCAACTGCTCGTCGATGTTCATGGATTTGTTTCCCCATGGCGGAACACAGGAACTTTCATTCAAGGCCTTCGAAAAAATGCTGAGCGGCTCTACGAGTCCGCCCGGGTCTTCCGGACAATCGTAGAATTCTTCCTGATAGCCATTCGCCCGATAAAAGGCCTTGGCCACCTCATTGTCATACCTCCCGGTATACAACCGGGCATAAAGGAATCCCCGTTCCCGGGCCACATCCTCGAATGCCCGGATTACACGGCTTCCCAAACCCATCCTACGGTATTTTGGAAGGATTCCGAACCATCCCAGCCAAGCGCTGTCGGGATCGACCGGTAATGAATAGATTCCCGAAATGCCGACAAACTCTCCATCTTCCTCAACCAGCCAATATTCATAACCGGAGACATTCTCGACCGCCTCGAGGTAATTTACCGCAGCATCGGAGCCGGGAAACAGGAGACACTGAATCTCACGTGCAAGACCGATGTTGCTTCTGTCAATCTTGATCAAGTCCATGATTATCTTGTCAAACGTTTATACAAGTCAGGATATCGGTTCCTCAATGCAGCATTGTCCTTGGCCGCCCGCAGGTCCAGCTCATAGACGTCTCCCTGGGCCAGGTTCGTGCTCATCCACCGGAACCCCATTTTCTTTACCACAAGTTTTAAGAAGTCCGAATACACCGAAATACCTATCCTGGGGATGTCAACCCCCATATCCAGCAAGCGCTCAACATGCACGAACAATCTGTCCCAAATCATCATCACCGTCGTCATGCTCGAATGGTCCTTCAACACGGCGAACATGGCCACATAAAGACAGAGTTCGCCTCCGAAGGCATAAAACTCCATCATCCGCGGATGCACCATGGCTCTCCCGGAAATCACGTCTCCGTAATTCTCCTCGTTGAGTAACTCATATTCAAAATAGCCAACCGCCTTATCCTCTTTGACAAGTGTAGCGCCCAGTCCAGGGTAGGTCTTGACATGGTCATACCAATCTTGATAACTCCCCTCGATTTCCTCGTTCAAGACATAGTCACCTTCTCCTTCATCCAAAGCGACGTAATCAATCTCAATGGTCTCCATCACGAGCCGACGAGTGTCAAAACCAATCTTCCGGGTCTCGTTGTCTTCAAGGACGGCATAATCGGGATATCGGATTGAAGTGGAGGGACCCGGACCGATGTTCTTGCCGGAGGTTTTGGCAGGAGCCGTCCGGACAAGCCAAGAGTGCAGTTCATGCAGGCGCTCCTCTTTCTGCAATCTGAATGCATCCAGCCACTGAACCACACCCAGATAGAACTCCATGCTCTTGGAAAGCGCCGTATCATCAATCCGGTAGGGAATGATGGGCACAGACCGCAGAACTGCGGAATTCAATTCTCGGAGAACATAGGCCGACCCGTTGGCGTTTACAGAGAAAACAAGGAGGAGACAGTCCGCCTTATCTATTGCATCAACAATCTGCTCGGCATAATCTCCGTCGTGAATGTCCCGTGGGGCGATGAAACAATGGCACTCCCCCGCGCCTTCGATCTCCTCCACCAAGGCTTCGGCCACAGACTGGTCCTTTGTGGAATAGGAAACAAACAACGATCTCATAGAAAAGTCTTTGGAAATGTCAGAGGAGAATTGCCTACTGCCCCCGCTTCAGCGGCGTTCCCATCGCCGAGGCGTCCTGGGAGCCGTCCTCGCTTAAGTCGAAAACCATGAAATCCGGAGCTTCCGGCGAATAGGCTTTCCAGCCCAGGCCGGGGTCGCCCGTCTTGGCGAAATTGGTCCAGCAGGAAACCACGTGCTCGGCCAGGTTCCAGTCCGCCGGGGTGAACGGCCTGTCGCTATGTTCCAGGGACTTGAACATGAACCAGAGTTCGGAAGAATGGAACGCGCCCTTCATGTCGTGGGAGCCCGCCTCATCGTCCGGGAGGGCGTGAGCGAACTGGTAGGCATAGACCGGCTTGCCGGCCGCATTGCGGAGTTCGCAGAAACGGCGGATCGCCGGTTCGGAATTACCCATGTCGTCCCGCGTGCATCCGATCATGTAGGGAATGTCCTTGATGCGCCCTTCCAGGGCCGCGGAATCGAAGCTCTCCAAAGACACGTAACCGTCCACGACCGGCCTTGTG
>JAEEGJ010029722.1_pt1 | contig 10757 bp, 10 predicted proteins | sample 8958761 | NCBI WGS metagenome assembly JAEEGJ01 (sample SAMN16246546, study PRJNA631951) | gut metagenome | biome: gut microbiome; feature: rumen; material: RS-attached | host: Bos | place: Iran: Karaj | collected 2018-10
GTTAAGCTTGATGATCTCGACGCGCTCCTTCGTCGTTCCCTCGAAGTAAGCACGAGTGATGTTCGGATACTTCGAAGCGACGCGCTTGTTCGGGATCTGGTCGAGTTTTCCCTTTAAGGAAACCGGACCGCACACGCACATTCTGCATGCGCCGAATCCCAGGTCGATCACTTCGTACAGGTTTCTTCCTTCTTCAAGAAGTGTGTCCTTACCGACGACACCGATATCCGCGGCACCGTACTCAACATATGTCGGAACGTCCGACGGCTTTGCCATAATGAAGCGAAGTCCCGTCTTCTCGTCTTCCAGGATCAGTTTTCTACTTTCCTCACGGCCTGCGGAAACGTCATATCCCGCAGCCTCGAGAAGGTCCAGTGCTTTTTCCGCCAGACGGCCCTTAGATAAAGCAATCGTAATCATGTATTTTCCTCCTCAGTATCTTCCTCTTCTTCAATAAATACGACCTGGTCGATCCCGTGCTCGGCCGCATACGCGTCGAGCTCTTCTTCGCTTCGGTGGTCCGTGTCGACAATTACCTTATTGCCCATGGCACGGAGTTCTTTTGCCGTAGCAAAAGCGGCTTTTCTCATACCTTCGCCATCTGCGTATCCGACGATCGCGTCGACTTCGACGAATTCCGGAAGCTTGTCCTGGCGGCGGAGCGCAATCAGGATCAGGTTGATGCCGAGCGAGAATCCTACGGCGGAGAGGTCTCTTCCGAATGTGGAGATCACCTTGTCATAGCGTCCGCCCGACAGGATCGGGAAGCCGACTTCGTAGGTGAAGCCCTTGAAGATCACGCCTGTGTAGTAGTCGAGGCTCCGGAGCATACCGAGGTCGATGCTGACATACTGCAGAAGCTCGTAATCAGAGAGAACATCCAGGATCTCACGAAGGTTCGCAAGTGCTTTTTTCGAAGTCTCGTTATTTACCTTCTCGGCAAATGCATCGAGGACGTCGTACGTTCCGAACTTAGAAGAGATCATGTCGAGGATCTCCTTCGCGTTATCGGAAAGGCCCAGTCTCTCGGCGGTCTTCTCGATCCGGACGATGTCCTTCTGATCGATCGCCGTGGACAGTTCCGATGCATCGTCTGCGGAAAGGCCCCACTCCTCGGCAAGTCCCTTGAAGAACTCGACCTGGCCGATGGAGACCTGAAGGTCCGTGATACCGGTCTGAAGTACGGACTGGATACCCAGTGCGATTACTTCCGCGTCCGCTTCGGAATTCGAGATTCCCAGAAGCTCGACACCCGCCTGGGAGAACTCACGGAGCTTACCGCCGCCGGTCTTCTTGAAACGGTACATGTTGCCGATGTAAGACAGACGAAGCGGCGGCTTCTCATCCTTCATGAGTGTGGCTGCCAGTCTTGCTGCCGGGATCGTACCATCGTAACGCAGAGAGATGATACGTCCGTCCATATCCGTCATCTTGTAAAGATCTTCGGTCGCCACGAAGTTTTCACTGGCGTATACATCGTAATACTCGATGCCCGGTGTCTCGACTTCGCTGTAGCCATAGCCGGAGAAAAGCTCTCGGAGATTGCTCTCGATCTCTCTCTTCACGCTGGCGTCCTGCGGCAGAATGTCGATCACGCCGTCCGGAGTGTGGAATCTATAATTGCCCATGAGGTAGTCCTCCCTAATAAAATCATATATAATAAATGTGCTGCGGACGGATTTGATTCCGATGCAAAAGCACTCTTCTTCGAGGTACTTTATCGCTTTATCTTGTTAAAGTGGTAAAACACCATGTGTGTATTGTATGTTAGGTGGCCATATTTGTCAAGGCGTTATCCTATATTCGCGGTATAATGGAAGAAGTTAGGGGTTGTGTTTCTGGTATGAAGTTTATATTTCAATTCGTATATAAATATAGTCTTCTGTTTCTGGCGTTCTTCATTCTGATGAACCTGATCACGTTTGCGCTCTTCCACTCGGACAAGAAGAAGGCCGAGAAGAACGCTTTCCGTATCCCGGAGCGGGATCTGCTGGGGTTCTGCGCTTTCTTCGGCGCGCTCGGCGGCATCCTCGGCATGATCCTTTGCCATCACAAGACGAGAAAACCGAAGTTCTTCCTTCTGGTACCGCTCTTCGCGATCGTTCAGCTGGTACTGATCAATCTAGTCTTTAAATGGGGAGCGAAAACATGAAGTATTTCATTGCATCCGATATCCACGGATATCCCGATTCCTGCGAGAAGATCCTCGCCGCTTATGACCGAGAGCAGGCCGACCGCCTGATCCTCCTCGGCGATATCCTCTACTTTGGTCCGAGAAATCCGCTGGGTTCCACATACGATCCGAAAGGCGTCATCGCACTTCTCAATGCCCGCAGGGAGGAACTTCTCTGTGTCCGCGGAAACTGCGATTCCGACGTCGACCAGATGGTCCTGGATTTCCCGATCATGGCGGACTATGCCGTGCTTTCCCTCGGGAAGCGCCTCGCCTACCTGACTCACGGTCATGTATGGAATCCTTCGCATCTTCCGCCGATGAAGAAAGGCGATATCCTCATCACGGGCCACACCCATGTCGTAGCCTGTGAGGAACTCCCCGAAGGCATCCTCTATCTCAACCCCGGGTCCCCGACGTACCCGAAGCAGGATACCCACAGAGGGTACATCATCCTTACCGAGGAGAAAGTGCTTTTCAAGGATCTCGACGGAAACACCGTCATCGAAAAACAACTCTAATGACACTCTGAGAAAAAAGCCGGTTATTCTTCTTGATTACTCAGGATTGCCGGACTTAATATCCGCGCTTGCCCTCGAGGGATTCATCGTTGTCGATCCAGTCCTGGACCATGACCTCACGGTACTCATCCTTGCTGTCGCGGACGATGACCTTCTCGATACCTGCGTTGATGATCATCTTCTTGCAAAGAGAGCAGGAATTGGACTTGGCGATATAGTCGCCTGTCTTGGCATCGTAGCCGGCAAGATACATCGTTCCGCCGATCATCTTATCACGGCTGGCGGAAATGATCGCGTTCTGCTCCGCATGTACGCTTCTGCAAAGCTCATATCTCTCACCGCGCGGGATCTGCAGTGCCTCACGAACACAAGTTCCGCGGTCCGTGCAGTTCACGCGTCCTCTCGGCGCGCCAACATAACCGGTAGAAATGACTTCATCGTTCTTTACTATGACAGCACCGTAATGCCTTCTCAGACACGTACTGCGCTTCGCCACTACCTCGGCAAGATCGAGATAGTAGTTGATCTTATCACGACGTTCCATAAGGATCTCCTCTGATGCTTGAGATTAAAGCTCTGTGATAATGATGGTTACCTTGCTGCCGGCAAGACCTGTCGGAGCTGTAAATGTCGGAGCCGAACCATCACCGGTTACAACGAATGTACCGGAGTAAGTCGCGGCAGAGTTCGTGGTAGTAATGTTACCTTCACCGTCATCAACAGTTGTCGCAGGCAGCCATGTACCCGATACGGTAGCACCTGCGCAGGAAGCGCTGGCAGTAACCGCAGAAGTCTGGCTATTCTCACCTGTTACCGTAATAGAAACAGAATACTTCTTTCCGGATTCAAGTGTCATGCTCGGTGCGGCATTTTCCGCTGACCAGGACTGTTTCTCGACCGGAGTAACGGTTACGGTAAGACCAAACTCATCAACTGTGCACAGTTTCTTCCAGTTGGCATCGATATCCTCTGCATCTTTTGCCTTGTACTGGATCTGATCCTCTGTCTCCTCTGCAGTACCCTCATCCGGATTAGCTTCCTTGATCACGACGCCGCGCTTCAGTCTGAGATCGACATCTGCAGCGAGTTCACCTTTGAGTTCAGAGAGCGGTACCAGATCAGTCCAACCGGAGTCTCCCTCATACTGCCACTGGATATAGCCATTGTACTTCTGGAGCTTGACCTGCTTACCGTTCGCACCGGCTTCACCCTTGATATCAGCGAGTGCGCAGAGTACCTGAAGCTTATCATCCTCTTCGCCTTCGTACTTCCACTTGATATAGTCTCCGTCCTTCTTAAGAACGACTTTCTTACCGGGCTGACCGGTCAGAGCCTCGATCGAGATCAGAGTCTTCCAGCTCTCATCGCCTTCGTACTTCCATACGATCGCCGAATCAGTCTTGTCCACGATAACCTTCTTACCGGGCTCACCCTGCGGGCCTTCTTTACCTTCTTCACCCTTGAGTGTCGCGATCGACATGATCGGACGCCAGGAAGCATCGGATTCACCCTTATATCTCCAGGAGATCGTTCCGTTTACTGTAGCAAACTCTACGGGACGTCCATCCTGACCATTCTGTCCATCGATACCTGAGATCGCACTGATCGCAACAAGCGTCTTCCATTCCTGATCACGTCCGGTCGTATATCTCCACTGCAGATATCCGCCGCTGGAACGCAGTTCAACATCACGTCCATCCGCACCGGGCTCACCCTTCGGGCCCTGTGCACCGGCTGCACCTGCAGCACCTGCCGCACCGGTCTTACCCTGTGCACCGACAAGCGCGTCTTTCTTCATGAAGTCGACCCATTCGCCATCAGCATTCAGATACTGGACGTAACCGTCATTCTCACGCCACTGGATCTCTACATCAGCGGTGTTGACTGCGTCGACCTGTACGAATTCCTGCCAGGCATTGTCATCCTCGCCCTCATAGCGGTACTCGACAATATCTCCGTTCTGACGGAACTCCATCTTTTTCTGTGAATTATCCTGTTTATTCCTCGAAAAGAATACATAAATACCTGCAGCGCCGACGACGCCAAGGCAAACAATACATGCGATAATGATTTTTACCGAGTCTCTCATAGTCCGACACTCCCTAATTTCACTAACTAGTATTGTATAATAATGAATTCTATGTGAAAAGCACTTTTGTAAAAAAACCTTTGGAAATTCGATAATCCTCGGGTTTCTTAGTCGTCACTTGTGGTATTTCTCGCCGTAGTGGATCTTGAATGCGCGATAGACCTGTTCGAGAATGATCAGTCTCGTCATCTGATGCGTAAATGTCATGGGTGAAAGGCAGAGTCTCTCGTTCGCTCTGGCGACGATCTCCGGAGACAGTCCGTTTGATCCGCCGATGACCAGGACCAGCTCCGCGCCGCCCTTTTCATAGCCGGATATCACGTGCTTCGACCACTCTTCCGATGTCAGTTCTTTTCCATGAAGATCAAGAACGATCACATACGACCCGTCCTTGATTCGGGAAAGGATCTTCTTTCCCTCCTGGTCCAGTGCCTGCTCCGCAGGGATCGAGTCCGGTGCATCCGGCACTTCGATGATCTCTACGGCCGTGTACTTTGAAAGGCGCTTGACGTACTCGGCAATGCCGTCATTGAGCCACTTTTCCTTGATTTTCCCGGCACAGACGATCTGAAGTTTCATAAGGATCCTCCCAGCATGAGCGGTTCTGTCGGAACATAGCGGTTCGCGATCCGGATCGTGTAATCGCGGTCACGGACAAGATTTTCCGCTTCAAGTGCCCGGATCACGGCTCTTTCCGCGACCTGGGGAAGATTGTTTTCCTTACTCAGATGTCCGAGGATAAAGTGTTTCGTTCCGGCCTTGCAGAGTTCCGCAACCGTACTTGCGCAGTCATCGTTACAGAGATGTCCGTAGTTGCCGTCGATACGCTTCTTCAGGTAATACGGATATTCACCGTTCCAGAGCATATCCTTGTCATAGTTGGCTTCAAGAAGGATCCCGTCACAGCCTTTAAGATGCTCGAAGATCACGGGCGTCATATACCCGATATCCGTCGCAATCGCCGCGCGGTTCGAGCAGGTGGAGAACATGTATCCGCAGGATCCGGTCGTATCGTGCGGTGTAGAAAAAGCAAGGATATCGAAGTTGCCGATCGAGAAGTTCTCCTCCGGAATGACCTCGTTATCGAGGCTCGGAAGATGCGGCTTCTTCTCGGCACGGTGGATCCCCGACCAGGTGTCTCTGGTCGCGTAGATCGGGATCGAGAATTTTCTCGTAAAAACATCCAGTCCGGAGATATGGTCCGAGTGGTCATGTGTGATAAGGATCGCCGAAAGATCAAAAGGATTGATCCTGACCATATTCAGGGCTTCAACGAGTTTTTTGCAGTTCATGCCGGCATCCACCAGGATACGGGTATCCTCGGTAGACACTAATATTGCATTTCCGCTCGATCCGGAGAACAGCGGAGCTATAGTAATGGGAAGAGATGGTTTTCCGGAAGTCATTTTTACTCGTCATCCACGGGAAGGACGTGCTCTTCGTCCTCTTCGATATGCTCGATCTCCGCGCCGATGCCTCTTAACTTCTCTACGATCTTCTCATAGCCGCGCTCGATGCGGTTTGCAAAGCCGATCGTGGTCGTTCCCTCAGCGGCCAGTCCTGCAAGCACCATCGCCGCGCCCGCACGAAGATCCAGTGCAGTTACACGCGCACCGCTGAACTTAACGGGGCCATGAACAAGTGCAATACGCTCCATAACAGAGATCGATGCACCCATAGACTGAAGCTCCGGAACATACTGGAAACGGTTGTCCCAGACATTCTCATGCATCTGGCTCATGCCATGTGCCTGGCAGAGAAGCACTGTTGCCTGCGGCTGCAGGTCTGTCGGGAAACCCGGATAAGGACGGGTCTTGAAGTTTGCCGGCTCGAGTTCCGTGTCATCGTCGATCGACACACGGATCCAGTCATCGCCCTGATCGATATTAAAGCCCATTTCCAGCATCTTCACTGTCAGCGGCTCCATATGCTTCGGGATAAGGTTATGGATCGTGACATCACCACGTGTTACCGCCGCAGCGATCATGTAGGTACCTGCCTCGATCTGATCCGGAATAACGGAATACGAATACCCGCCCGGAAGTACCGGAACACCCTGGATACGGATCGTATCCGTACCGGCGCCCTTAATGTTCGCGCCCATTGCGTTCAGGAAGTTCGCAACATCAACGATGTGCGGTTCTTTTGCCGCGTTCTCGATAATCGTCTGACCGTTAGCCTTCGTCGCCGCCAGCATCAGGTTGATCGTCGCACCGACGCTGACCACGTCAAGGAAGATATGTGCGCCCTTAAGCTCATCAGCCACGATACGGATAATACCGTCACGGATATCTGTCGCTCTTGTACCCTGAGCTCCCATCTTCCGGAATCCCTTCAGATGCAGGTCGATCGGGCGTGTGCCGAAATTACATCCGCCAGGCATGAACATCGTTGCTTTTCTAAAACGCGTCAGAAGAGCTCCCAGCAGATAGTAGGATGCACGGATGTTCTTAACCTTCGGATGAGTCGCCTCAAATGTGTTGATATTAGTCGGGTCGATCTCATAGATTCCATCGCCGCACGGCTTGATCTGTGCACCGATCGTCTCGCAGATCTCCAGCATCGCCTGAACGTCCACGATATCCGGAACATTTTCGATCTTACAAGGGCCGTCCAGCATCATGGCCGCGGCCAGTATTCCCAGTACGGCATTCTTACTGCCGCTGATATTCACATCTCCCTGGAGTCTCTTACCTCCAACGATACGATAACTCGTCATTTAACATCCATCCCCTCTTAATCCTGTTTGTCCGGCGTACCCGCGTTCGCATCCGCGGTCTTTCCCTGTATCGGGTCCGTCATCTGACGGAGCAGGCTCCTGGTGGCAGGAGCTGCCGGAGTATATGCAGAAGGCACCTGTACCGGCTGGGAAACAGCGGCATTCTTCTTCGCATCTTCTGTTTCACTTGCCTTCTTAGCTGTATTCTTTTTCGCCTGACGGCGTTTCTCCGCATTGGAAGATCCGATCTGTTCCTTGCTGAGGATCGGTTTCTTCAGCGCCGGCGGATCCGGCGTCAGTACTGTGGCGCCGCGACGGGTCAGCGGCACCCACTCATTAGGTTCTTCCGAAGCTGCCGGCTGCATAACTGCAGGAACGGTTGCCTGCTCCGGTACCTGTGGAAGCGGCTGTATCACAGGTGTTTCCGTGATCACGGGTTCTTCCCGGACCACTTTTTCCTGCTGCGGCTCCCGAAGATCCAGAACCTCAACTCCCTCTGTCTCAGGCACTTTCTTTACCTGCTTCACAAAAGGATTCAGTATTCTGGCTTCCTGTGGTGCTTCCTGCACCGGTGTCACCTGCGGCACCTGTGGAAGCGGGCGTATCACAGGCTGCTGCGGTACCTCGGGTTCTTCCGGGGCCACTTCTTCCTGTGCTACAGGTTCCGGCAGGATCTCCTCGGTCTGAGGTTCTTCCTCTGCATCCGGAACAATTTCCGCGGGCTCGGCAGATGAGACCGCCAGACCCTCATCTATCATATCACATTCGTCTATAAAAATGAGATGAGATATCAGAAGATCCTCGTCCTCCTTGTTGATGCTCTTCAGATCAAAACCCAGGTCGTAATCGTCATTGTTGATCTTCTCGACATACTGCTTTGCCTTCCTGTAAAGCACTTCTTCACGGTCGGCATCGTCCTTGATGCTCTCGAGCGTCTCACGGAACGTCGCCGCGGCGGTCGGAACCGTGATATAAAAGTCAGATCCGACTTCGGATCTCTGGCTGTCATCGTCTTCAGGACAGCGGGTAACCAGACTAACTTCGCCTTCCTGGACTTCGGCCATCATCTTCACGATCGCAAGTCCGAGGCCGCTTCCGCCGGCGGATCTCGCACCTGTCTCATCAACGCGGAAGAAAGCCTGGAATACTTTCTCTGCCGCAGGTTTCGGAATTCCCTTGCCCTGATCCTGCACCTTAATGGTGACCGTGTTCTCATGCGCCTGGATATATACCCAGATATTCGTGTGTTCCGCCGAATACTTCAGCGCGTTGTTGATCAGGTTGCCTACCATCTGCTCCATCATGCTCTTGCTTCCGAATACCGGGGGCATCGCACGGGTCAGGCTCTCATAGTAAAGGCGGATATTCTTCTTCTCGGCATCCTCAAAATATTTGCGGCAGACGCCTTCGACCGTCTTATCGATCCGATAGACGGTCATGTCGATTTTCTCTTTATTATTCTCGATCTGGGAAAGATAGGTCAGGTTCGAAATGATCTCCGTGATCCTGTGACCCTCTTCGTTGATCTTCATAACATCGCTGAAGATCTGGTCCGGGCTCTTCTCGCGAAGTCCCCAGTCGATAAGGGATTCCGAGTATCCGGTGATAGATGCCAGCGGCGTCTTAAGCTCGTGGGAAACAGTCGATACGAAGAGTCTTCTCTGCTGCTCCTGACGTGCCGCTTTCGTAACATCTTCAAGTACTACGACCCAGCCGCGAAGCGAAGACTGCGGGAAAAACGGCTTGCTGAAATGGAACTGGATGATGCGGTTTCTGATCTCGACTCTCGTCGTCACCGACTCCAGTTTCTCGTTCTCCGCAAGTTCATCTTCGGTCTCCTGCGGTCGCTGCTCCGGGAGATCTGCCTCATAGAGCTTGAGCTGCATCGGGATATCTTTGTCCGTCACGAATTTCTCGACAAACTCAGTAAAGGATTGCGGAAGTTCTTCGACGCGCAGTTTCTTCAGACAGGTCTTGTTGTTAAAAAGAAGCATGCCTTTCTCGGTAAATGCCACGACGCCCATCTGTACAATGTTCATGACGGAGTTGCTGACACCATTGGCAGCATTCAGAAACTTCAGGTTTCTCTTTTTCTTATAAAAAGACATCCAGAAAATGTTATAGACAGCCAGACCTGCGATCAGCGCACCGAGCACAAGTCCTATAAAAAGCATGGGAACGGGTTCGAAAACCCGATCCCATATTGATAATCGTCTAACTACCTGTTCCAAATGTCACATCCTCTGCACGTCTTCGTGCCCGGCCTTACTGTGCCTTCTCAAAATAGTATCCGACACCGCGCTTGGTCAGGATGTATCTGTAATTATTCTGGTCGGGTTCGAGTTTCTCACGGGTACGGCGGACCGTAACGTCTACAGTACGAACGTCTCCGAAATACTCATAGCCCCAGACATGCTGGAGAAGTGCCTCACGGGAGAAAACCTGTCCGGCGTTCTCCGCCAGGAAAAGCACTAACTGGAATTCACGGAATGTAAGGGCTACGTCAACACCGGCACGACGGATCTGATAAGCACTCTTATCGATCTCGAGTTCACCGATCTTAATCACGTTCTCCTGTCCGGAAGTCTCCTTATCCACATAGGAACCGCGGCGGAGCTGCGCCTTTACACGGGCCAGAACTTCACGCGGGCTGAAAGGCTTGGTGATATAGTCATCTGCGCCGATCTCAAGACCTAAGATCTTATCGATCTCTTCACCCTTGGCGGTAACCATAATGATCGGTGCCGTCGTCTTCGGGCGAAGACGCTTACATACTTCGAAGCCGTCCAGCTTCGGAAGCATCCAGTCCAGAAGGATCAGATCCGGTTTCTGGTGTTCAGCAAGTTCGATCGCAGTTAATCCGTCTCCGGCAGAGATAACTTCATAGCCTTCTCTTTCCAGGTTTGCAGTCAATAACTCAACCAGAGGCTGCTCATCGTCTACGACTAAAATCTTTGCACACATAGCTTTTCTCCATTTCCTTTCAGACACAAGATATAGTGTATCAGACAACCCATATACACAACAGTTATTACAATTATACCATTCTTATTCGGATTTCAACCCCAATTATTACAATTTTGTTTCAATTTTGGAGAAAAAGAAGAAGCTCACTACCTTTCGGTAATGAGCTTCATATAATCCGGCAGCGATCTATTTTCCCAGGCCGTCTCCAGCCAAGTATCTTGGACACTGACGAGCTTAACTTCTGTGTTCGGGATGGGAACAGGTGTGGCCTCGCCGTAATAACCACCG
>JAEEGJ010029726.1_pt1 | contig 10756 bp, 7 predicted proteins | sample 8958761 | NCBI WGS metagenome assembly JAEEGJ01 (sample SAMN16246546, study PRJNA631951) | gut metagenome | biome: gut microbiome; feature: rumen; material: RS-attached | host: Bos | place: Iran: Karaj | collected 2018-10
TTTGCTTACAGCTTCCTTCAGATTCCGCCTCACGACGGACACCCTTGCTGTTCGGCTATACACTTCCCACTATCTGGGCGTGTTCGGGACTTTCACCCGTTAGATTGTGCCCATGTCGGGCAAACAAATGAGCCTCCTTTTCAGGAAGCTCATCTGCCATGATATAGGGATTATTGGGGATTTAATAATTTAATGTTGGGGTAAACATTAAACTACCATGAAAATCAGCCTCGGGATATTCTCCCTCAGCATCTTTATTATATCATACATTTATGTAATTTGTGTGAAAAAGTTGAATGAGCAGCATAGAAAAAAATTAACGCATTCTCCTGTAAATTATGCACAATGCACAAGTAGCATTCATAATCTACACCTTATTTAAACTTGTAGTATTTTTTTGTAATCGAATAATCACCTGTATTTTACAATTTCGCCCTTTGACGTACCTCCTTATAAGTTCACAGGAACGTCAGTAAAGCGGCTAATTCAGCTAATTCTGCTTTTTCACATCACTTATCTTGAACCAGAAAGTCGAACCTTTTCCAAGAGTGCTTCTAACTCCATAATCGTAATTGTGCATTTTCAATACAGCTTTAACGATAGAAAGACCCAGTCCTGTACCGATAACTTCTCTTTTATGATTCTCAGAACGATAATATTTATCAAAAATAAGCTTTATCTTATCCTCTTCAATACCATCTCCTGTGTCCTCCACCTCTACAATAACGCCATCATCCGTATTAATTTGCCTAACAAATACCTGTTTATCGTCTCCTGTATAGTTTATAGCATTGTTAATCAGATTGTAGATAACCTGCTCGATCTTAACTGTATCACAGCAGACTATCCTTTCCTCATCAGGAGTAAAATTGATAGTATAGCCGTTTTTATCAGAAAGTCCTTTGAAGCGTTCAATTATCTCGCTGAGCTTGCCTCTTATACCGAATTCAGAAGGAGTAAGTTTCTGACGACCACTCTCAAGCTTTGAAAGATCCAACATATCATTTACAAGCAGAGCGAGTCGATCTGTTTCACTGATGATTATTTCAAGATGCTCATTACGCTTGACAGGGTTATCTCCTGAAAGATCACGTATCATTTCGGCATATGCTTTCAACATGGTGAGTGGAGTTCTCAAATCGTGAGAAACATTTGCAATTAGGTCTCTCTGCATCATGTCCACCTTCGAAAGCTCTTTTTCTGCATATGTAAGAGTATCCGCAAGCTTTTTGGCTTCAAGGTAACCTCTTCCATCAAATTTAGTAGTAAAATCACCCTTAGCAAGCCTTTCAGCAGACTTTGTTATCCTATCTATTGGGGTGGAGATTCGTTTTGCAAGATACAGAGAAATAATGAACGCAATAATGATAAGCAATATTGTTATAAGCATGAGTTGTCTTTTTATAATGGCAACTGTAGCCTCCACCGGAGCCAAAGCTGAATTGATTATAAGGTAGCCTTGTGGAGATTTTGCCGAACCAAGCCTCATGCCACATATTAGCATTGGTACGCCTGTACGTTCATTTTTCGGCATTTTTTTAATAATACCATCAGTCGAAGAGTCTATCTCGTCAATGAGACTGTTGTTCTCACTATTAGGATTGTGTATCATACAGTCTGCAAGTACATGTTTCTTATATATATGTCTACCGTATCTGTCCGTAACCTCCACACAAAGCTCATTTTCGAGGCCGACTTCGTCAACTGTATGGTAAAAATCGTCTTTGTTGTCATTCATAAAGGATTCCGCGATAATATCCATGCTTTCCACAGCAGTACGCGCCTTTATTCCTTTGTAGAAGCGTTCAAGAAAAAATATCTGGAATATCCACAGAAGAGCTAGAACTATTATCGTAAATATTACAAAATACAACCATATTTTGAATTTCAGGGATATTTTGCTCTTAGCATGTCTGATATGTTTAATCGGCTTCAAACTTATATCCCATTCCTCTCAATGTAACTATGAATTTCCTATACTCGCCAAGACTATTTCTGAGCATTTTTATATGCGTATCAACAGTTCTGTCATCACCGAAGAAATCATAGCCCCAAACCTCTTCAAGCAGTTTATCTCTTGAAAGGGCGATATTCTTATTTTTCACAAGATAGAATAAAAGATCATACTCCTTTGGTGTCATGGATGCCTTAGTACCATTGACATACACCTCACGTCCAGCAATATCGACTTCAAGCCCCTCAAATGTATATTTATCAGGAACAGTATTCTCTTCTTGACGTGTATTTCTCTTCATAACAACCTTAACCCTAGCCATAAGCTCTTTAGGAGAAAAAGGCTTTACAACATAATCATCGATACCTATCTCAAATCCGAAAAGTTTATCATACTCCTCACCCCTAGCTGAAAGCATAATAACAGGGATATTCTTAGTCTTATGTATCTCCTTGCATGCGGAATATCCGTCTAGTCTAGGCATCATAACATCCATTATTATTAAATCGTAATCGTTTTCGTGACAGAGATTAATCGCTTCCATACCATTTTCAGCTTCTGTTACCTCATAGCCTTCGAATTCAGCATATTCGCGCACTACCTTTCTTATATTGATTTCATCGTCCACAATAAGGATATGTGCCATAAATTACCTCCGTGTTCTTAAATACATGTGTATTACGTTTAATTTAGTAAATGTACAGCCTTTGGCTGTTCTTCATTTCTATTATAACATTATATTTGACAAAAGTGTATATTACGTGATATTTTCTTGTGAATTTCCGTCAATTTTATCAAATTTGTTAGAGGAGTTAAATTTATAATTGACTTTTTCGTTTATTATTGCTATAATAATTATGGGTGAATATGTTTGGAGGGAGGTTGTGCCTGATGAGTAAAGAATCTGATAAGAATAAAGATAAAAAAAGCACCAAAGTAAAAAGCGTATCAAGCAACTTTAATCCAATTGCAGCAGCTTTAATAATTGTTATTGCAAGTGCTCTTGTAATAGGCTACTGCATTTTAAATCCAGACTACGCAAAATCAACTCTTATCATATATGTCTGCACTATGGTGTGTGCAACTTTGATTCTTGCTATTTCTGGATGGATTTATCAGAACACCAAAACCTCTTTGGACGTTAATGATGTCATAAAGATAACTGAAAACCTCAATACCGAAATGATAATCTGGTCCGAGGACTTTTCGTTCGTATATATAAACAAGAAGCTTCGTGAGCTTCTCGGTATAACATCGGACTATTCCGACAAAAAAGAAGGAGTCTGGGCTGCTTTCGGCATTAATACTCCTGATTCCACAGCGCTTGAGCGTATAGTTGGAAGCAATTCCTACGAATCCACCTTCCGAAATCCCAGCGGAACTCTTGTTTCAATTGCATGGAGCACTTCAAAAGTTAAGAGATACAAAAAGCGCGACGTTTACCTCAGTACAGGATTCAACCTCACTGAACTCAAGAAAATGAGACTTAACCTTGCAAATGCAAACGATTTCTTCCACTCCTCTATGGAGCTTGCAGAAATTGGTCTCATTATGAGCACTGACAGACGAGTATTCCGAGCTTCTCCTGAACTATCACATATGTTGGGATTGAAGAACAGTTCCATAAATGTTAACGAGCTACGCTCCATAATACATCCAAATGACAGGCTCCAATTCGATGGAGCGATCCGAAACAAGGACATAACAGTATCTAAAAACCTTGAAATGAGACTAAAGAGTGCTGACGGATCTTACCGCTGGTATTCTTTCCGATTAAAGTCCATAATTGGAACAGGCAATAGCGCCCCACTTTTCGGCGGAGCTGTTATTGACGTGACCCAGAAGCACGAAAAGGATATGCTCATCGAGCGCCTTGCGTACATGGACGATGTTACCGAAATTGCCAACCGCAACAAGCTAGTTGTAACAGGTCAAGAGATATATGATTCCTGTAAGATACTAGACTATTCTTTCTGGATAATCGTCCTCGATATCGACCGTTTTCATATTATTAATGACACGTGCGGCTACACTAACGGCAACTTCGTACTTAAAAATTTCGCACACATTCTATACAAATATGTAACTCCTGGTGGTCTTGCAGCAAGAATAAGCGGAGATAATTTCGCTCTTCTGCTGAGAGACTACGGCGACGAAGAAATGCCCACAAGGACAGTCAAAGCAATACAAGAAGATTTCACAAGACTCGCAGTAGACGATTTTGCCTCTATAAGTCTTACCTGTTCGGCTGGCTACTCAAAAATGCCAGAAGACGGTGGTTCATTCCTTGAAGTCATGGAGCACGCAGAATTCGCCCTCAAATCCAATGCCGGCATTCAGGGCAGCATCTGCGGCTACGAGCCGAGTATGCATGATTCCATAATTGGTAATACCGAACTAGAAAAAGCTCTCGCACTTGCTATTGATAATAACGAACTTCAACTATACTATCAGCCGAAGATAGACCTTTCATCGGGCAAAATTATGGGCGTAGAAGCTCTTATACGCTGGATAAAGCCAGATGGTTCTGTAATAACCCCAGATTCATTCGTACCTATCGCTGAAAGCTCGCATCTTATCGGTAAAATCAGTGAATTTGTACTTAATGAAGGCTGCCGACAAAATAAGCTATGGCAGAAAATGGGCTATTCTCCAATAGTTATGTCCATCAACTTTGCTTCCTCAGACTTCTATCAGACTGATCTCAAAGAAAAGGTATTTGAAGCTCTTGCTCGTTCTGCTCTCGATCCTCAGTGGCTCGAGGTCGAGCTCACGGAAAGTCTCGCTCTTAGCGATATCGATTTCGCTGTAGACCAAATGAACAAAATCCGTGATCTCGGTGTAAAGCTTGCAATGGACGACTTCGGAAAGGGCTATTCATCACTTAGCTACTTACAGGTCCTTCCAATCACACTCCTCAAACTTGATCGCTCGTTCATTACTGATATCGAGCATGACAATATCGCATACGAGATAGTTTCAGCGGTAATACGTATCGCAAAGTCCAAGAAAATAGAGACTATTGCAGAGGGTATCGAAAACAACGTTCAGGAATCCATACTTCGTATGGCAGGCTGTGATTATGGCCAGGGTTACCTCTATGGTCAGCCTATGCCCCCCGAAAAGATACTCGAGTTTTTTGAGCTGAATGAAAAACGCGATATTAAGCAATAAAATATAATACTACACAGGGAGGTCATAAATATGAAAAGAAGAATAGGCATCCTTACAAGCGGTGGTGACTGCCCCGGACTTAATGCAACTATCAGAGGAGTTGCTAAAGCCTGCTATGAACGCTTCGGCGAAGAAAATGTTGACATTGTCGGCATTTCTAACGGATACTATGGACTTATCAACAATCTTTGCAAGGATATGTCTCCATCTTCATTTTCAGGAATACTCACACAGGGTGGAACAATTTTCGGAACAAAGCGTCAACCGTTCAAGATGATGCAGGTTATAGGCGAAGACAATATCGACAAAGTAAAAAATATGAAGGAGACCTACAAAAAGCAGAAACTTGACTGTCTCCTCACCCTCGGTGGAAACGGCACTCACAAGACCTCAAAGCTTCTTGCTGACGAGGGACTCAACGTTATCGGACTTCCCAAGACAATCGACAATGATATATATGGTACAGACGTAACATTCGGCTTTCATACAGCAGTTGACATTGCAACAGATGTGCTTGACAGACTTCATACAACAGCCGCAAGCCACTCCCGTGTACTTCTCTGCGAGATAATGGGAAACAAAGCCGGCTGGCTTACACTAAACGCAGGTATTGCTGGAGGAGCTGACGTTATCATAATCCCAGAAATTCCCTATGATATAGACAAAATATGTGACGCAGTTATGGCAAGAAGTGCCAATGGAAAAACATTCTCCATAGTAGCAGTTGCTGAGGGAGCTTTCGATATCAATGAGGCTCAGATGAAAAAAAAGGAACGTGCAAAAAAGCGAGCAGAGGTTGGTATTCTTACCGCTACCAACCGTATTGCTGCTCAAATACAGAACAATACAGGTCTTGAAGCCCGTGTATGCGTTCCAGGACATATGTTAAGAGGCGGAGCACCAAGCGCATACGACCGCGTGCTTTCCACACAGTTCGGAGTTCATGCCGCTTACCTTATAGCAAAGGAACGCTATGGCAGAACAGTTGCCAAGATAGGCAATAAAATAACCTCTAACAAGCTTGAGGATATTGCAGGCAAGACAAAATTCGTAGATGTCGAGAATCATCTCGTTATCGCAGCACGTGATATCGGAGTATCATTCGGTGACTGACAATATATATGATAACATCCCCGAAACAGCGCATAGTGAAATGCTGTTTCGGGGATTCTATCTTTTATACAACATCACACTTGATGTTATAACATAAATAAGGCTCAAGGTATTTACTGTTTGTATTATATACAATATAAAATACTAATATTATAAATTGATATGTCGACACAATTCCCTATAAACAGCTACTTTCATCTATTTTTATTGATTTGAGTATTTAAAAATATTCTTTTTTCAAAAAAACTATTCCCAAAAGTCTTGTAATGTGATATAATTATTATATATCTGTTCAGGAGGTATTACAAATGAAAGAAATGGAACTTTACAGCCTTTGGTGTGAAAATGCCAAAGAAGACGCTGATCTACAGGCTGAGCTCTCGGGGATAAAGGGCGACAGCGACGCAATTAGCGACAGATTTTATCGTGATCTTGAATTTGGTACAGGCGGACTTAGAGGAGTCATAGGTGCTGGTACAAACCGTATGAATATCTATACCGTAAGACGCGCTACACAGGGATTTGCAGACTACCTTAATCAGGAGTACAATAACCCCAGCGTAGCAATTTCCTACGACAGTCGTATCAAAAGCGACATTTTCTCAAAGGCAGCTGCAGAAGTGCTTGCAGCTAACGGTATAAAGGTTCATATATACGATGAGCTTATGCCTACTCCCTGCCTTTCATTTGCAGTAAGAGCTCTTAACTGCCAGGGTGGTATCATGGTAACTGCCAGCCACAATCCTGCCAAGTACAACGGTTACAAGGTTTACGGAGAAGATGGTTGCCAGATTACTCTCAGAGGAGCTGAGATAATCCTCGAAAAGATAAATTCTCTTGATATATTTAATGATGTTAAGAAGGCTGACTTCGATGAAGAACTAAAAAAAGGTACAATCTCCTACATCAGTGCAGAAATCAAAGAAGCTTTCTATAATAATGTTCTCGCAGAGGGCATAAACACTGACCTCTGTGCTTCGAGTGGACTCAAGGTGGTATATACACCTCTCAACGGAACAGGAAATAAACCTGTGCGTGAAATACTCAAACGTATCGGAATTACAGACGTTACAGTAGTCAAAGAGCAAGAGAATCCTGATGGTAACTTTACTACTTGCCCTTATCCGAATCCTGAGATACGTGAGGCTTTACAAGTAGGTTTGAGTTACTGTGACAAGGTAAAGCCTGATCTTCTTCTTGCTACAGATCCAGACTGTGACCGTGTAGGTATAGCAGTTCCGGACGGTAAAGGCGGATATGCCCTGTTCTCTGGAAATGAAGTAGGAGCTATGCTTCTTGAGTACATCTGTGAGCAGCGTATAAGAAAAGGAACAATGCCAAAAAATCCTATTGCTGTAAAAACTATCGTTACTACTGACATAGTAAATCTAATCGGCAAGGAATATGGAGTAGAGATCATTGACGTTCTCACAGGCTTCAAGTTCATAGGCGAACAGATAGGCTTTCTCGAAGCAAAGGGAGAGGAAAAACGTTATATATTCGGATTTGAAGAGAGTTACGGTTACCTTTCTGGCGGCTATGTAAGAGATAAGGACGCAGTTGATGCTTCCATGCTTATCTGCGAAATGGCTGCATACTACCGTACAAAGGGCATTTCCCTCATTCAGGCTCGTGAGAATATGTACAAGAAGTACGGAATGTTTCTCCAGACTCTCTATAGCTTTGAATTTGATGGCGAGAGCGGCATGAAACATATGGAAGAAATCATGGCAAAGCTTCGCAATGCTCCACCAACAGTTATCGGTGGTCTCAAGGTAGAGCGCTTCGAGGATTACAAGTCAAGCACATCAAAAGACCTCGCAACAGGCAAGGTTAGTGAGCTTACCCTTCCCAAGTCGAACGTACTTGCATTCTACTTGGAGAACAATTGCAAGGCTATAGTGCGTCCATCAGGTACAGAGCCCAAAATAAAGACCTACCTAACTGCAAAGGCTCCCACACGTGAAGAAGCTGAAGCTATCGAGCAAAAAATCTACGCAGATTTCACTCAGAGTATGAAGTAAAATAACAAAAGGGCGGACTTCGGTTCGCCCTTTATCAAGTAATAACAGGAGCATAAAATGACCATAAATGAAATAAGAGATCTGATTGACCGCTCTCTATTCGCTTCTCTCGGATACACCGACGAACGCGGTAGACAAAACATACGCAGGGCATTCTGCGTATGGCACAAGGGTCTCGGAACTCACCTTATATCCACTAATACAAGTTCCTCGCACGTAAAGAGCCTGTTGAAAAACAGCAATGCCTGCCTTTACTTTTCCGATGATGCTTCATTTGAAGCCGTCTGTCTCTACGGGAAGGCAGAGGTAAGCACTGACAGATATTATAAGGAGCTACTTTGGAACGAGGGCGATGAGAAGTACTACCCTAAGGGCATAGATGATGATGACTACTGCGTGATAGTATTTACCGCAGACAGCGGAAGATACTACAGATACGACGGAAAGGCAGACCTTTTCGCTGATGAAATAACAAAATACGACAAGGAGTGCATACTTGAAAATGGCTATTCCAAAACTCAAAACTGAAAAAAAATTTGTATTAAAGGATCACGGCAGCAAAATCGTATTTTTGATCGGTGCTATACTCGGAGCTATCACGTTCATAGTGATATTCGGTGCTTCCATGATTAACCCTTCCAACACAAACTGGGTACTCGCCTACACAAGCGATGCCACACAACACCACCTCGGCTGGGTATTCTTCAGGAATAGTCCATGGACTTTCCCAATCGGTCTAACCGAAGGGCTCACCTGCGATGGCAAAGTTTCGTGTATGTACTCGGATTCTATCCCGCTTTTCGGATTGATATTCAAGATACTCTCGCCACTCCTTCCCGAGAACTTCCAGTTCCTTGGCCTGTGGGGAGTGATATGCTTCGCCCTTAACGGCGGATTCGGAGCTTCTCTGCTCTACAGAATCAAACCCGATATAGTATTCGCATCCATCGGCTCGCTGTTCTATTCAGCCTTTCCGCCATCCATAAACCGTATCACCCACCACAACTCTCTTGGCGCAATTTGGCTTTTCATCATAGCTATGATACTCTGTCTTGATCATAAGAAAGAGTACAAGCACAAGTTCACTCCCATGATACTTTGGGGTGTAAACTGTATGCTTGCAGTTCTAATACATACCTATTTTGTTCCTATGGTGTTCATTGTCATGATGGGATACGTGATACTAGTAGTCTACAGGGACAAGAAACTTAAAAAGGCAATTGCCGTGTTTGGTACTTCGGTTGCTTCTACTATACTGACCTTGTTCATCATAGGAGCCTTCTACGGACAGGGAGGATATACTGACGGTGGTTTCGGCGGATACTCTTCAAATCTTAACACTTTTTTTGACTGCCGTGGACTTTCAAAGTTCCTTAAACCGCTAAATAGTTTCGACGGACAGGGCGAGGGATTCGGATATCTCGGTCTCGGCATGATAGTTTGTGTCATTATTTCACTGATAATCCTTTTAAGCCTTATCGAAAAGAAGGAAGGAAACTTCATAAAGACTGCGCGCGAACTGCGTAAAAAGTATAAAGTCGAATTCTGGGCATTTTTCTTGGTATTCATGGTCAGCTTCTGTTGGGCTGTCAGCAACAGGATAACCCTCAACGGAAGACTCCTACTCGAGATACCTCTCCCACGTCTTATAAGAGGAGGTCTCAGTATTTTCCGTTGTTCTGGACGTTTCATATGGGTAGCCGGTGTACTTGTCATGACATCCGCTATGGCGCTCGTTTCAAAGCTCACCAAGAAGACTGCGATAGTCGCAGTTGCAATGTGCTTCATAATTCAGGGCATGGATATCCGTGACTGGTGCAGGACTCTAAATAACCAGTACGCTAAGCAGCCTGCTTATGAATATGCTCTTAAAGACGAAAAATGGGAGGAACTGACAAAAGACACAAAAGAGATTATATTTCTTCCAATGAAGGATGCTTACGGCCTGTATATGCAGATGTACTTTGATTTTGCACAGATGGCAGCTAAAAAGCACATGAGCCTGAGTAGCTTCTACCTTGCACGAATGGACCTCGACTCTGTCAGAGAATACGCACAGGAACAGTACGATCAACTCAAAGCCGGAAACGGCAGGAATGACGTTCTCTACGTATTCTTCGACAAAGAAGACGCTGTTGAGGAGACAGATAATACAAAGGTTTATGAAATCGACGGTTACACTGTCGCTAAAGTTAAATAAAAATAATATTTATATTTGCTATTGACAAATCTGTTACTAAGTGGTATAATTATTGACGCAATGTATAAACTGCACTACTGTCTAAAGGAACTGATGGGCTGCACGGATACAGAAAAAATCTGTGAAAGAGGTGACAATCGTGAAAGAGGGAATCCATCCTGAGTTCAAGAAGACCACAATTACTTGCCATTGCGGTAATGTGATCGAGACTATGTCTACAAAGGAAAACATCAAGGTTGAAATCTGCTCAAAGTGCCATCCGTTCTATACTGGTAAGCAGAAGCTTGTTGA
>JAEEGJ010029728.1_pt1 | contig 10756 bp, 10 predicted proteins | sample 8958761 | NCBI WGS metagenome assembly JAEEGJ01 (sample SAMN16246546, study PRJNA631951) | gut metagenome | biome: gut microbiome; feature: rumen; material: RS-attached | host: Bos | place: Iran: Karaj | collected 2018-10
CTCGCTCTCAGCTCCCGCGCGGTTGAAGGCGCGGGCCGAGTCGTACTCGCAGTTGGTGCCCGGGAATGCCGGTATGAAGACATGCGGCTTGGCCACCTTGTGCGAGCAGAGGTGGATGTCCTTGTAGTCCTTGACGCCGTCAGCGTCCTTGAGGGCTTTCTGGGCGTCGGCTCCCGCGGTGCGGGTGGGGAATACGCCTTCGAGGGTCTTCTGCCAGGCTCCGAGGGCTTCCTCAACGCTCACCTGCTCTCCGTTCACCTCAAACATGCCGTTGGCGCTAACCTCGCCTATCTCCTTGCAGCGGAAAGGCAGTCCCTCGCTGCTGGCCACCTCCACAACGATGTTGCCGTAGTTCTTGGCGGTGAGTTCTTCCGCTTTCACGCCGCTCAGTTTCACTCCAAGCTTGTTTCCGAAGGCCATCTTGCTGACAGCCTCAACAATTCCGCCAAATCCTATGACATAGGTGCTGCACACTTTCCCGGCCTCGATGGCTTTGCGCAAGGCGGCATACTGGCCAAGGGCATCCTCATAGTCGGGCATGCCGTAGTCGGCCTGCTTCACATCCAGCAGCACCAGTCGGTGGCCGGCTTTCTTCAACTCGGGGGTAACGACATGCTGCAGGTCGCTGATGCCTACGGCGAAGCTGCACAGCGTCGGAGGCACGTCGATGTCGTTGAAGGTGCCGCTCATGGAGTCTTTGCCTCCAATGGCAGGCAACTTGAGACCCATCTGGGCATTGTAGGCACCCAGCAAGGCGGCGAAAGGCTCGCCCCAGCGGTAGGGGTCGTTGCCCAGTTTCTTGAAGTATTCCTGGAAGGTCAGGCGCACCTTGCTGGCGTCGCCGCCGGCAGCGGCCACCTTGGCCACACTGTTCAGCACAGCGTATGCGGCTCCGTGGAACGGACTCCAGCTCATCTGGTAGGGGTCCATCCCGTAGCTCATGATGGTGACGGTGTCGCACTTGCCGTCGAGCAGCGGCAGCTTGCCAATCATGCTCTGGGTGGGCGTGAGCTGATAGCGGCCGCCGAAGGGCATGACCACGCTGCCGGCACCGATGGAGCTGTCGAACATCTCGACGAGGCCCTTCTGGGAGCAGACATTCAAATCAGACAAGGTATTGAGCCAAAGTTCTTTCAAACTAGCAGGGCTAGCCTGACTAGCAGGTCTGGCTTGACTAGGCATAGAGACAGAGACCGTGGTTTCCTGGTGGGCACCGTTGGTGTCGATGAAGCGGCGGCTGAGGTTGACAATCTCCTTGCCGCGCCAGTTGATGACCATGCGGGGCTCCTCGGTGACGGTGGCGACCACCGTGGCCTCGAGGTTCTCCTCGTCGGCGTATTTGAGCATCAGGTCGACATCCTTGGGGTCGACGACCACTGCCATACGCTCCTGGCTCTCGCTGATGGCCAGCTCGGTGCCGTCGAGGCCGGCATACTTCTTGGGCACACGGTCGAGGTTTATCTGCAGGCCGTCGGCCAGCTCGCCGATGGCGACACTCACGCCGCCGGCGCCGAAGTCGTTGCATTTCTTGATGATATGGGAGACCTCCTCGCGGCGGAACAGGCGTTGTATCTTGCGCTCGGTGGGGGCGTTGCCCTTTTGCACCTCGGCGCCGCAGGTGGTGAGGCTCTTTGTGGTATGGCTCTTCGAGGCACCCGTGGCACCGCCTATACCGTCACGGCCGGTACGGCCACCCAGCAGGATGATGACGTCGCCGGGGTCGCTGGTCAGACGCTGCACGGCGCGGCGCGGGGCGGCGGCGATTACGGCGCCAATCTCCATGCGCTTGGCCACGTAGTTGGGGTGGTATATCTCGTTCACCAGGCCAGTGGCCAGACCTATCTGGTTGCCGTAGCTGCTGTAACCGTGGGCAGCGGTGGTGACAATCTTGCGCTGCGGCAGCTTGCCAGACAGTGTCTCACTGAGGGGTTTCGTCGGGTCGGCGGCACCGGTGACGCGCATGGCCTGGTAGACGTAGGTACGGCCTGAAAGCGGGTCACGGATACAGCCGCCGAGGCAAGTGGCGGCACCGCCGAAGGGCTCAATCTCGGTGGGGTGGTTGTGGGTCTCGTTCTTGAAGTTAATGAGCCACTCCTCCTTGTTGCCGTCGATGACCACGGGCACCACGATGGAGCAGGCATTGATCTCGTCGCTGGGCTCCTGGTCGTCGAGGATGCCGGCCTTCTTGAGGCGCTTGGCAGCGAGAGTGCCTATATCCATCAGGCAGACAAACTTGTCGTTGCGACCGACATACTGTTCTTTATGGTCGGCTAGGTACTGCTTGAAGGCTCCTTCCAGCAGTGGGCGGTAGTAGCCTTCATCGAATTTCACGTCTTTCAGCTCTGTGGCGAAGGTGGTGTGGCGGCAGTGGTCGCTCCAGTAGGTGTCGAGCACGCGAATCTCTGTCATCGTGGGGTCCCGCTTCTCCTCGTCGTGGAAGTAACGCTGTATATGCTTGAAGTCGGCGAAGGTCATTGCCAGACCGAGAGAGCCATAGAGCTCCTTCAACTGCGGTTCGGCCATATCCTTGAAGCCGTCGAAAGTAATCACGTCGGTGGGCTCGTCGAAGTGGTCCTCCAGGGTGGCGGGCTTGGGTTCGTCGGTAACGCGGCTGTCGACAGGGTTCACGCAATGTTTGACAACAGCCTGGCGTTGCTCTTCACTGAGGTTGCCGCTGATGACATAGGTGGTGGCCGATTTGATGATGGGCTGTTCGGCATCGTTGAGCAGACAGACGCACTGCTCAGCTGAGTCGGCTCGCTGGTCGAACTGACCCGGCAGGTACTCCACCGTGAAGCAGAAGTCGCCCTCCCGGTGGGGGAACTCCTCTTGGTAGACGTCATCCACAGGCGGCTCGCTAAATACCGTTGTCAGCGCCGTCTGGAATGTCGTGTCGCTCACATTCTCCACGTCGTAGCGGATGAGCACGCGCACGGCTTCGGCATCAATGCCGAGGTATTCGCTCATTTCGTTCTTCAACTCCTTGGCCTTCACGGCGTAGGGAGACTTCTTCTCTACAAAGATTCTTCTAACCATATTATCTGTTTTTTATTTTTCGTCGTGTGGAGCAGCTGTGGCGTCGCCTGCTTCAACAAACTGCTCGGGATGTTTGGCCATCTCCTTTCGGAAGAGGCTTCTGACCTTCAGAATGTCGGCTTCGGCATCGTCTGTGGTCCAGATGGGGTCGCCGATGTAGATTTTCTTTTGGCCGAAATCGAGGAATGCCGGTACAATGGGGACCCCGGCCTGGTGGGCTATCTCCCAGAACCCTCTTTTCCAGCGTTTTGTAGCTTTGCGTGTCCCCTCCGGTGTGATGGCCAGCGCAAAGCCCTCGCCCTTGGCGAACGCTGCCACGGCAGTACCTACCATGTCGTTCTTGCGGTTGCCACGGTCGATGCTGATGGCGCCAAAATGGCGTAGGATGGGTCCCAGAGGACCCCAGAAAAACTCTTTCTTGATGAACACATGTCCGTTGACACCGAGCTGCCACAGATAGGCTGTACCTACCATATAATCAGCTGACGAGGTGTGAGGGGCGACGGCAAACACACACCTCTGTATTTCAGGTCGTGAACCCTTTTCAGGCAGGATGAACTTCCATCCGCAGAGTTTCACTATTACTATCCAAATTTTCTTCATAATTCGGATGCAAAGATACGCTTTTTTTCGCGAATATAATAAATATTTTTTCCACCGTCTGTTGAAAGGCGGAAAAGGAGGCTTCGGGAGGGTTCCAACGACTTATCGTCGACCTACGGAAAACGTACCAACACCTACCCATCTCCTACCATGGTAGGAGATGGGTAGGTGTTGGGTAGGAGTTGGTAAGGAGATGGTGCTGATTCAGTGTGGGTTACAGGAGGGTGCCAAGGGCCTCTTCGATTGCGGAGACGGGGTCGGTGGGTTCAAAGCGCTTGACGACGTTTCCTTCCTTGTCAATCAGGAACTTAGTGAAGTTCCATTTGATATCGGGTTTCTTGTCGTAGTCGGGGTCGTCAGCACGGAACATCTTGTCAAGGTAGGCGCCGCGGGGGTCGTTGGTGTCGAAGCCGCCAAAGGGGGCTTTCGACTTGAGCCATACGAAGATAGGATCGGCATCCTCGCCGTTGACATCGACTTTGGCGAACTGGGGGAAGGAGATGTTGTAGGTTCCGGTGCAGAAGTTGTGGATGTCGTCGAAGGAGCCCGGAGCCTGTCCACCAAACTGGTTGCAGGGGAAGTCGATGATTTCGAATCCCTTGGCATGGTAACGCTTGTAGAGTTTCTGAAGTTCCTCGTACTGGGGTGTGAATCCGCACTCGGTGGCGGTGTTCACCACCAGCAGCACTTTGCCGGCAAAGGATTTCATGTGCACGGTGTTCCCTTCGCCGTCTTTGACGTCGAACTGGTAGATGTTGTCGGCTGTGACCTGTGCATCAGTGGTTTGTGCCTGGTTCTCGGCAGGTTGGTCGTTTTGTTTGCAGGCGCTGAAAAACAGTGCGGCGGCCATGGAGATGGCCAGGATGGATATTTGTCTCATTGGGGTTAATGAATTGGTTTAAAGTTGATTGCGAATGAGGTTCTCCATGAGCGACATGCTGGCGTTGGGCTCGAAGCGCCGTACGACGTTGCCGTCGCGGTCGATGAGGAACTTGGTGAAGTTCCATTGAATCTCGCCGGGTATCTTCTCCTTGAGCCATTTGTAGAGCGGCGAGGCGTTGACGCCGTTGACATTGATTTTGGCGAACTGGGGGAAGGAGATGTTGTAGGTTCCGGTGCAGAAATTGTGGATGTCATCGTAGGAGCCCGGAGCCTGTCCGCCGAACTGGTTGCAAGGGAAGTCGAGGATGGTGAATCCCTGGACGCGGTAGGTCTCGTAGATGCGCTCCAGATCCTCATATTGAGGGGTGTAGCCACATTCAGTGGCGGTGTTCACCACCAGCAGGACCTGGCCTTTATAGAGGGAAAGCGACACGCTGTCGCCCTGGCCATCCAGCACCTTGAATTGGTAGATATTGTCTTTGATTTCGTTTTTTTCTTCATCTTTCCCGCAGGCGACGAAAAACATTGTGGCCGCCAGTGCCAGTGCTAGTAATCTGAGGTGTTTCATGATGTGTAATGTGTTTATTTTCGGGCTGCAAAAATACGAAAAAAAATGTTCCAAGGAAAAAAAACTTGCGAGAATTTGGCGGAACCGGGAAAAAGTCGTAATTTTGCACTCGGAAAACAACAAAAAACATTATATTTATGAAACAAGACGTATTAAAAGGACTCAAACCGGCGCGTGTGTGGCACTGGTTTGGGGAGATTCTGGCCATTCCGCGGCCGTCGAAGCATGAAGAGCGTATCAGCGCCTATCTGGTGAATTGGGGCAAGGAGCATGGCCTCGAGACCAAGAGCGACAAGCTGGGCAATGTGCTCATCCGCAAGCCTGCCACCAAGGGTTACGAGAAGAGTCCCGGTGTCTGCCTGCAGGCTCACATGGATATGGTGTGCGAGAAGAATAGCAGCAAGAAGTTCGACTTCATGAAAGATCCCATCCAGCCGGTAAGGGATGGAGAATGGCTCACCGCCGACGGTACCACCCTCGGTGCCGACGACGGCATAGGTGTGGCCGCCATCCTCGCCATCCTTGAAGACAAGAAGATTCAACATCCAGCCCTCGAAGCGCTCATCACGGTGGACGAGGAGACGGGACTCACTGGCGCCAGCGGCCTTTCCAAGACATGGCTCAAGAGTGACATCCTGCTCAACTTCGACGACGAGGATGAGGGAGAGTACTGCATCGGCTGCGCCGGTGGCATCGACACCACGGTGGAACTCGACTACAAGTTGGTTGCCGCCCCCAAGGGACACAAGGCCTTCAAATTGAAAGTGAGTGGGTTGAAGGGTGGCCACAGCGGCGACGACATCAATCGTGGCCGCGGCTGCGCCAACAAACTCATCAACCGCATCCTCTGGGAAGGCACCTACAAGCATCAGATGCGTCTGGCTACCATCGACGGCGGCAACCTGCGCAATGCCATTGCCCGCGAAGCCGAGGCTGTGGTGACAGTGCCCACAGACAAGGTTCGCGCCTTCAAGACCATGGTGACCAAGATGGGTAAGGCTATGGTGTTTGAGTTCCGCAGCACGGAGCCCGAGATGGAGTTTGAATTGCGCGATGTGGAGATGCCCAAGAAAGTCGTCGACAGCGACACCCAGGAGAAGCTGGTCAACGTGCTCTATGCCTGTGCCCACGGAGTGCTGGCCATGAGCCGCGAGATAGAAAACTTCGTGGAGACCAGTACTAACCTCGCCTCCATCAAGATGAAGAAGGGCGTGATCCATATTGCCACCAGCCAACGCAGCTCTGTGGAGAGTGCCAAGATGGCTGCCGCCGCCAAGATCGAAAGCACCTTCCGTCTGACGGGAGCCCGCGTCAGCCATAGTGACGGCTATCCCGGATGGACCCCCAATCCCGACAGCCGCGTGCTGAAGGTGGGTGTGGATGTATATAAGAAGATGTACGGCAAGGAACCTGTTGTGCGTGCTATCCATGCCGGCCTCGAGTGTGGCCTCATCGGTGAGAAATATCCCAATATGGACATGATCAGCTATGGTCCCACGCTGCGCGGTGTGCACAGCCCCGACGAACGCATCGAGATTAAGACCGTGGAGATGTTCTGGAATCAGACACTCGAAATCCTCAAGAAACTGAAATAGTTTGCCCTTGTGGTAATTAAAAGAAGGCCTCCCGATGGGGAGGCCTTCTTTTGTTGTTGTTCCGTTTAGATTAGAAACGGTAGCGAATGCCAAGGGCAATGTCACCCCAGTGGAAACTGGTCTCGGGAAGGAGCCAGAAATTGGGGCGGATGTCCACAGAGAGCTGGATGGGAACAGCGTCGAAGTTGTATTCGATACCGGCCTGGCCAACGAGGGCGAGGGCGAACTCGGTGTCGCCATTGCCGTGACCGGCTTCCCAGCTCCACATGGCGAGGCGGGCACCAACACCGGCATACCAGCCAAAGCCGCTTCCGATCTCACCGGTCCACTGATAGATACCGGCAAGGCTGATGTTGGAGTGATGGTCGTTGCTACCCCAACCCAGGTCGGTCTCCAAGCGGTTGCCGCCCATGCCCCACATGGCAGAGAGTTCGGCACCGTAGCCCTGGCCACCACCGATACGGACACCGAGGTCCTTAATCTGAGCATTGGCCATAGTGCTCATGGCAAAAATAGCCACAACTGTCAATAAAATTTTCTTCATTTTTCTTTGATTTTTAATGTTTTATTAGGTTGAAATAATTTTTTTCATTTATTTAATCCAACTGCAAATATACACTTTTTCTTTGAATTATGTAAAAAAAAGTTAATTTTTAACATTTTTATTTAACGATTTTGCTTATGTTGAAAAAAAAGTTGTAATTTTGCAATTGAAAAAAGTATGAAGAAGATTCTGCTCATATTGTCTTTCATTGTCTGTTCTTCGACAATGCTCTTTGCCCAGTCTATCAGGAATACAAGCAATTCCCTTGTCGCCACCATCGACAACGACGGTAAGATCATAAATCGCAGTAATTCCATGATTGCTAGAATATATATTGATGGTACCATCCGGGATAAAAACAACCACTATCTTGGGAAAATAGAGGCCGATGGTACTGTTAGAAATCGTAACAATTCCTGCATGGGGAAGATTGAAAGCAACGGTACGGTCCGTAACTGCAGCAACTCCATGTTGGGTAAAGTGGAGAACGATGGTACCGTCAGGGACAAGAGTAATCACACCCTCGGCTCCGCCAAGGGCATCCCGATGAGGTACGCCGCCCTGTTTTTCTTCTTCGATATACTCCCGGAGATACAAAGATAAGATAGTTCGTATATATATTATACATAATGTAAACATAATAATAAAAAAATGGCACTGATTAAATGTCCCAAATGCGGAAAAGAAATGAGCGATAGAGCCGACCGTTGCCCTCAATGCGGCACGCCTATCGATGAGATAAAGACTGCGTTGGAAAAAATCGAAACAAACGCTCCCGCCGCAACAGCCACAAGTCAACCTAAGAAGAAAAACGGAATGCCGACATGGGCATGGATACTGATTATTGCAGGCTCTCTGATAATAGTTGGTGGAATTGTGTTCTTGTGTCTTCCGGGCAAATCAACGAACCCTAACACCATTCAAGAGAATCAAGAGGTGCTTGCCATAGAGGCGGATGTCGCCCCAATTTCCTATCCGAATATCACGGCCCAGGGTGTTGAGCCCTTCCTTTTAGGCTCATCAATGTTTGACATCCCTGTTAAAGGGAGTTTTTACGACACCCTATTGTTTGAAAAACATTATTCGGCTTTTGCTTATTCCACATCATACGATGATTTGTCCGAAAAAGAAGTAAAGGAATTTAAAGAAATGTGGGGAGATGAATTTGAGGTTTTGGAATGTGTTAGTGTGGCAAATGTTGTTAAAGACAATGATACCCTTATGACGATAAACTGTAATGAGAAAGGGACAATAACATCTATTGAGGTCCTCTCGAATAGGATTCAACTTGTGAATGGAGTCCATGTGGGATTGTCAGCAACGGAAATGTTCAATACATATAAGGCCTGCTATATTAGCCCAGGCCTTGGCAGTCTTGATAACTTTGGCGTGGGGAAGCAGCAGTTTTATATCCCCGATTTGCCAAAAGAGATATACATTATGGCTTCCATTAGCAAGGAACCGGCAGCCTTAGAAAGCAAAGGATCTGAAGTTAACATCAAAGATCGACTTTATTTCAGTATTCCATTGGAGGAGGTGAAAAATGATTCTGTGAGGTCAATCATTATTAACAAAAACATGGTTATTTCGTGTATGGATGGCATGGAAATGTAGGTTAAATTCAAAAAAGAGGCACTGATAAATGTCACAGATTCAGAAAGGAAATGAGACTTTAGAGCTGTCTAATCAAGCTACAAATATTTTGGAATCCTAGATAACGTTTATAAAAAAAAAACAATAGATATGGCGAAACAAGAGGAATGCACAAAGTGCAAAAAGGCAAGACAGGATAGTTTTGGTGAAATTAAATGTTCGTTTTACGGGCGGAAACCGCAGCTTAACGGAGAGTCATGTCCTAATTATTGGGATAGAAACACAGAAAGATGTCCGGAATGCGGACAGGAGGTTTCCCCAACAGCAAGCATTTGCCCCAATTGTGGTTATCCCTTGAAAAAGGAATCTCCCCAAAAGAGCAATTCCACTCAATCAGATAACACGACCAACACAACAAAGAAATCCAAAAAGGCTCCACTTTATGCACTCTTATTGATACTTGGATTAGGAGTGTTGATTGGCTTGTCCGTATACATCATAAGTAATGATGGTCCAATGCGGTACACAATTAAACTTTCCGATGACTACGTTCTTCCCTTCGGTGTAGAAATCAATGCGTTTGAGTGCGATGAAAATGGAGACAAAATATATGAGAACAAGTTCTCATTAGAACAGAAAGGTGAAAGTAAGACATTCACCGCTCAATCAGAAACAAAAAAAATCAAAGTGCGAGTATCGACAGTAGACATTTCTCGTTTGGGGACTTCCTCATACGTTCAAAAGAATACTGGCTGGCTACCACTGGTATATATTTTGTCCCCAAACGAAACCAAAGAAATAGAGATAGGCAATATGACTGAATATAGCTATAACGAGCCTTAACCTTGCTCTTGGTGTATTGGAATTAAAATAACACATAAAAACAATAAGACATGAGATCTAAAAATATTTTTTTATTAGCTATTATGGCTGTAATTATGGTGGGGTGCAGTTCTCCAGAAAAAAAGAACAACATCTCTACAACAGAAGAATGGGTTTCATTTTGTAAAAGCAAACCTGATGCAGAATCCATCTATAACACGTACATGTCCATGTCCCTCTCTGATTGTATAGCAATTTTCGGCGAGTTAGAGACGGTGTTGGAAAATGACAACAACTGCACAAAAGAAAAATGCTATGCTTTTTCATATATGTTACATTTGCTGTCTTTTGATTGGGATTCGCATCCAGAGAGATTTGGTGATAATGAACGTGATAGATTTAACGAAGTTTTTCATCGACACTACTTTTTTGCGGCATTATATAATGCCTCAACACAAACTGGAGATACTCAAACTGGTGATATTAGTACAGAGATTCAAACATTAGCAAGACTTTTCGGTTCAAAGATGTTACAAGAAAGCACTATAAACTCTGATGACGATATAAACACCCTTACAAGTTCATTGAGTCCAGAAGAAGTTTTAGGCATTCTCACTGGTTCAGATAACCAGACCACCGACCCATATTTTGAAGATATTGAGGAAGACCCACAACCAGGGGAAGGCTATGAGGAAATTGGAGATGAGCCGACCGATGAAGATGTAATATTACCCTATTCGACTGATGAAATAGCACCGGAATACTAAATTTAGAAAGATGTTTTTTGTTCGGTGTTTGTACCTGTAACAAAACAGGCAATCTATCATCCGTTGAGGAGAGGCTTTTCCTAAGTCAAAAACAAGTACCGCGCGGTACTTGTTTTTTTATCCATATCACAGCTTGAAATCAAGCTTACGTTGGAAGAAAGGGAAGAATTGCGGGCATAAAGCCCGCGATCCGTTGAGGGGGGGGGCGATACCAAAATCAAAGTGAGCACAGCTATGCTGTTCTTGTTTTTTTTATTTATCCAATCCTTGTGAATGTAAACATTCAACGTCCTGAATCAATAAAAAAAGCAGGACTGAGTCCTGCTCACTTTTGATGTGGGTAGCG
>JAEEGJ010029732.1_pt1 | contig 10755 bp, 7 predicted proteins | sample 8958761 | NCBI WGS metagenome assembly JAEEGJ01 (sample SAMN16246546, study PRJNA631951) | gut metagenome | biome: gut microbiome; feature: rumen; material: RS-attached | host: Bos | place: Iran: Karaj | collected 2018-10
CTCTCCATGGAGAGTTGCATCCGTTTTTGTTTGCTGTCTTATGGTTTGATGCCGCTGTGAAGCTTGAAGCCTTCGCCGAAGACCTCGCTGGTCTCCGTCACCATGATGAAGGCAGCTTCATCCAGCTCGTGAGCTGCGTTGGTGATCTGGTAGGTCTGGGACTTGGAGCAGGCGCAGAGGATGACATCGCGCCCGTCCTGTGTGTAGGTACCGATGGCGCGGATCAGGGTGGAGCCGCGGTCCGTGATCTCGCTGATGGCCTGGGCGAGGTCCAGTCCGTGCGTCGTGATGATGATCAGGAGCTTGCCTGCACCGAAGCCGTAGAGGATGCGGTCCATCACGATCGACGTCGTGAAGGCTGCGATCAGACCGTAGAGCACGGCATCCACGTTGCCGAAGACCGGCCAGCCGAGCAGGATCACGAGAAAATCCGTTGTCATCGTCACCGCACCGAAGGAAAAATACGGATGCCGCACCTTGATGGTCATGATCAGCAGATCCATGCCACCCGAGCTGCTTCCCCGCATATAGAAAAGTGCCATGGCGGCACCGATGCACAGACCCGAATACAGCGCTGCCATCATTGGACTCCCGGTATATGCGGGCGTAAGCGGGAATATAAAATCCATGAAAATCGTGCTGATGATCATGGTCTTGGCTGTCTTGATCAGGAATTTCGCTCCGACCACACGCCAGGAAACGATGACCAGCGGGATATTCAGGATCAGGGTTGTAAGACCGATGGGCAGGCTCCAGAGCGCGTTCATAAGGAGCGCGAGACCGGAGATACCGCCGGGTGAGAAATTACCCATCTTTGCAAAGGTATAAAAACCCATCGCGTACAGGATCCCGCCGATGATATCGATCAGGATATCCTCGCACCAATGCTTTACGCGCCGCTTCGTGATCGGCCCGAACCGTGCCCTGCGTGCCGCACGCCGTTCCTTCCGTTCTGCCTTCCGATTGCTCCGCCGCTCCTGCTTCAGAGTCTTCCGATCGCTCCGCCGTTCCAGTCTCAGAGCCTTTTTCTCGCTCCGCTGCTCCCGCTTCAGAGCCGTCTTCTCTGCCTTCTTCATCAAAATCCGTCTCCTAAACCTTTTATCCAACGTACACAGATCATAGTATAGCAGAAATATTCCCCTTTGTGGTATGATAGCGGAGAGGGAAGAGGGATGAATCTGATACAGGAAAAAATACCATACAAAACGGCCCGACTGAGTTCCACCAGAGTGATCACACTTGGATTTCTGGCGGCAATCTTTGTCGGGGCTCTTTTTTTGCTGTTACCGTTCGCGACGGCTCCCGGCGAAGAGACCGATTTTCTGACGGCGCTCTTTACCGCGACGACCTCCATCTGCGTGACAGGGCTCGTCGTCGTTGACACCTATTCCCACTGGTTCCTGTTCGGCCAGATCCTGATCCTGATCCTCGTCCAGATCGGCGGTTTCGGCGTCATCACCCTTTATTCCATGGGCATGCTGGCGCTGAAAAAGCGATTTACCCTGCGCACCCGCATGCTGATCATGGATTATTACAATCTCGATTCCATCGAAGGCCTGATCCGCTTTATGATCCGTGTGATCCGCGGAACCCTTATGATCGAGGGGCTCGGAGCGGTCCTCTACGCGTTTGTCTTCATACCGCAGTTCGGCTTTGCCCGCGGTCTCTGGATCTAGATTTTCAATGCCGTATCCGCCTTTTGTAATGCGGGCATGGATGTCATCGGCCCCAGCTCCCTGATCCCGTACCGGACCGATCTGCCGGTCAATCTGATCACCATCTTCCTCATCGTGATGGGCGGCCTCGGCTATGTCGTCTGGTTCGACTGCGCGTCGACGCTGCGTGGCGGCATCCGGAAAAAATACCGTCCGCTGACCATCTGGAAACGCCTGAGCGAGCAGACGAGACTCGTGCTGTGGCTGACCCTCTTTTTCCTGCTGAGCGGGACGGTGCTGGTGGCGATCTTTGAGTGGAACAATCCGGCGACCATCGGCAATCTGAGGAGCGGAGAAAAGCTCCTTGTCAGCTTTTTCCAGTCGGTGACTTTCCGTACGGCCGGGTTCGCGACCGTGCCCCAGGAAGCACTGACGAATCAGACCGTGATCGCAGGATGTCTGTATATGCTGATCGGCGGATCCCCCGTGGGCACCGCCGGCGGTATCAAGACCGTGACTTTCTTTGTCGTCGTCTTGAATGTGATCTCCTTCATTCGGGACCGTGAGGAAACAATCGTCTTCGGGAGGAGCATTTCCCCGAAGCTTGTCAACAAGGCCACCGCGATCCTCACCTTCAATGTGGGGCTGACACTGATCCTCATCCTCGCGCTGATGCAGACCGGCGATATATCGGCCTCCTCGGCGGCGTATGAGATGTTCAGCGCGACCGGTACCGTGGGGCTCTCCCGCGGCCTTACATCCTCCCTGAATACGGCGGGACGGATTCTGGTGATGATCGGTATGTACGCCGGGCGTATCGGCCCGATCTCGATGGCGCTCTTCTTCAGCACGGCGCGCCCGGAGCAGAACAATATCAAGCATGCCACGGGGCATTTTATCGTGGGATAGGACCTGTAGCACAGGAGCAAAGGAAAGGATGCACGTATGAAATCATTTGTAGTCTTCGGAATGGGGAAATTCGGACAGGCCGTGGCCAACCGTCTGATCGAGGGAGGAGCGGATGTCATGGTGGTGGATAATGACGAGGATGTCATTAATCAGTATTCCTCCAAGGCGACTGCCGCGATCGTAGCGGACCTGACGGACCCTGCGGTCATCAAGGGACTCGGCATCTCGGCCATGGACTGTGCGGTGGTGGCGATGGGCATGAGCCTCGAGGCCAGCATCATGTGCGTCATGGTATCTAAGGAATGCGGGATCAAGAAGGTCGTCGCAAAAGCGGGGAGTCGCCGCATGGGCAAGGTCCTGCAGCGGATCGGCGCGGACGAGGTGATCTTCCCGGAGGAGGAGAGTGGCCATCGTACCGCAAGGCACCTGCTTTCCAGCAACTTCCTCGAGTTTTTCGATATCAACGAGGAGCTTGCCATCGTCGAGATGAACCCCCGACCGGAATGGGTCGGGTATTCCCTGAAGTCCCTCGGTCTCCGGCAAAAATACGGCGCCAATGTCATCGCGATCAAGGATGGCATCATCGAGGAATATGTCGATCCGGAGCGCCCGCTGAAGGCGGATGCGCCGCTCCTGATCATGGTGCACAAGAAAAACGTCGACCGGCTCGACCGCCGCGGCAGTGGCAAGGCAAAACAGGAAGACAAAAGCAAATCCTGAAGATCCGGGATCACGGAATCGTTCAAAAGGAAGGAGAAAGCGATGATAACCCGTAAGATTTTTGCTGCGAAAAAATTTATGGCGCTTTTCCTTGCAGGAGCGCTGCTTCTGGCCGGATGCGGGGAACAGGGACCACGCGAAGAGCCACCGTCCCCGGATTCTTCCTACACGGTGAATCATCCGCAGGAAGGTACGGACACCGGCGCAGGTGAAGCAGGGAATGCGGAAGGCTCCGGCAGCGAAAGTGAAGCAGGAAATGCGGATGCTTCCGGCAGCGGAAGCGAAGCGGGGAATGCGGACGCGGCACCGGCCGTCATCGGTCCCGATATCGTAAAGCAGTTCCTGCGCGGAGAGCGGACCCTGCAGGTGAAGGACAGTTACCTCTCCGATACGATGATGATAAACGGGGCGAATCTGAAGGCCGGCGCGTCGTACGATTTTGACGGACTGGCGGATGCGGTGATGCTCGATGCCTATGAGGGAGGAAGTCTGAATTTTGACATCGACCGCAGACAGTACCGGACGCTGGATATCTCCTATGCCCCCGGAGAGTGGTATCTGCTCTGCCTCTTTTTCTCCAATCCGAAGGTGTCCTACGATGAGTCCCAGGCCTATTTTGTTCTGCAGGAGCTGGATGGGGAGCTGTACCTCGCCCATGCGAACGAATCCTACTACCGCGTGTATTCCTACCTGTGTGAGAACGGGCTGAGCGCGAATACGGGCTCGGGCGGTGCAGGCTATTTTGGCTACAGCTATTACGTCTGTGACAGTAATGGCGACTACCGGGAATACTATCACGGTGCGGATACCTGGTATGGCTGGAGCTTCTACGAGGAGGGCGATGACCACCCGCCGATCAATGCGCTGGTCGAGGATTTTGCCGCCGCTCAGGAAGCGGCCGGCAAGGCGGACACGCTGGATAATTTCTACATGACCCAGTATTGCATCGACGGTCAGTATTACTACTTCATGCAGCTCGATCACGGGGATGAAGGGATTCTGCAGGAATTCGCCGATTTTGCGCAGGCAGAAAATGTCAGGATCAGCACCATGGACGAGGTAAATGCCGCACTGGAAAAACGCGGCAAAGCACTCGGCTTGCCTTCGGACTATGCGGGCAAGGACAGCCCGGAGATCGATTATGAAGGCACATGGTTGTATGCCGATGAGAATCCGCAACCGAAAAATGCCGATCTGGCGATACTCGAGGGCAACTGGGAGATGATCTCCTACGAGATCGGCGGAAGCTTCACCTCCACGGAAGGACAGACCGATCCGTATGCACTCCTGACCTTTCGGAAGAAGGGCTGGGGGAATTATACCGCAGATGCATTCTGGCTTCGGGGCGGTCAGGTGGGAAGGCATTTTGAAGGAGCGGACCTCGTCCGGAAGGACGAAAACGACTACGCCGAGGATTACCGCTGGAGCGTAGAAGCCGATGTGAAAATAGAAGGCAACCCTTCCGCCGGCTGCCTTATTTACCCGGTGCAGGATGACATCCTGCGGATGGATCTGGGCTATACGGATCGTAATGGCAAGGCGGGAACCATCACCTACCATTTCCAGAAGGAACTCCTGGGACATCCCTATCTGGCCACGGACGGCCTGAGCGCCTATCTGCAGCAGGAGCTGAGCATGGCACCTGCAAATACGAACATGATGATCGGGCTGAAGGAACTCTATCCGGGCAATCCGGGGACGGACAATATCCCCGTGATCTGTCTCGCCGGTGCAACCGAGGACGACGGATTTCCGCTTTGCTTCCTTAGCCCTGCAGATCTGAAGATTCAGTTCTACTGGGATGAGATCTACATGGATGAAATGGATCTCGCTGCAGGAGAGACCGGGATCCTGATGATCCCGGTGCCGGAATACGGAGAGTATTTCCGCATTCAGTTCTCCATAGACGGGGGCAATCAGTACTATTACTGGGATGCCACGAAGGAGAGCATCGGGTATGGAACTTCCGATTATTCGCCCCTTCCGAAGCCCCAATGGCTGTATTTCACACTGTAATCCGAAAAAAAGAAACGCTCCGGCCACCAGAAATGGCCGGAGCGTTTTGCATGTTTCAGGCAATGCTTTTTCATCTAAGTCCGAATCAGAAAATGACACCGAGCTCCTCGCAGGTCTTCCGGAATTCGGGAGAGTAGAGGAAGCCATCCGGCAGATCGCCTGTGGAGAGCTTCTCCTCCTTCATCGTTGCAAGCCAGTTCTCAACTTCCGCATTCTCCGGATCCCGACCCAGAATCATGCGATAGAGCGCCCGGATGTAATCCGCATCCGAATAATCCAGGCTTTGGAATTCTTCACTTGCAAGGAAGCGGAAGGCGATGTCACGAATGGTCTGATTTTTCCTGTTCGCTTCATCGGTCCAGTAGATGAGACCTTCCGCGTCCCCGTCTCTGCCCAGCGCGCCGCGATAGAAGCGCTCCACCAGATATCTGGTACCGGCAGGATAGGCCGATCCATCCAGTTTCATCTCACCGGGGAGGAATCCGAGCTCCGAGCAGCGCTCGACGAATTCCACGGAGTTCACAAAGCCGGCCACGATCTCGGAACGGGTCTTTTTGCCTTTTAGCTGATCCAGCCAGTAGCTTCTGCCATCCGCATCGGGCTCACGGCCGAGGATCGCTTTGTAGAGCATGAGGACAAATTGCTCATCGGTGAGTTCTGCTCTGGAAAGGTATTCGTCGCTTTTCAGGAAGCCGAGGATGGTATTGGCGCCATCCATGCGGTGATCCTCGAGCCTGGTCAGCCAGTAGTTCCTTCCGTCCGCATCGGACTCTCTCAGAAGGATGTAGCGATACAGATCTTCCAGGAAGGCGCGGATCTGAGAATCCTCACTCAGTTCCTTCTGAACGGTGGCGGTATCCTTGGCAAAACTCCCGCCTTCGTAATCTGCGGCGTAGAGCTTGACCGTATTTCCTTCGGTCAGGGACAGATCTTCGATGCTGCCGTCAAAAGCGCCGTCCAGCACCGGGAAGGTGGAGAGGGCCAGGATCCTGCCGTTTTCATCGCGCACCTGCACCATGATCGCAGCCGCGTCGGAGGTGCCGCTAAAACGGGCTTCACTGACACTGGCTTCGAAGCTGTCAATCGTGACGGTTTTGTTTTTGGCCTGTGCCGTTATGGGCAGCAGCACGGTGCAGAGGAGCGCTGCAAAAAGAATACTTAATTTTTTCATCTTCGCGTCCTCCTTCCTTAAAACCATGTGATGAGACCATCCCAGTAGACGCCGGAACCGGAACCGATCTGGGTGCCTCCGAAGGTCTCTTCGCTGTCGAAACCATTGTTGAGTACCATGGCGGATACGCCGCCTTCCCCGCCGTTCGGGCTGATCAGATACTGCTCTGTGATGTTGTCAACCCAGACATTTCCGTCAAAAATCTTCGCGGGAGCAAAGCCGATCAGGAACAGAGTTGCATCCACTGCATCATCATTTCCTGCGATATACCCACTCCAGTTGTGATCCGCATCCTCATGTTCGAGGAGTCTGGTCGATCCGTCATCGTAGGTCAGGAACAGGGACAGATCCTGACTTCCTTCGGCAGCATCTTTGGTCGGGTGGTAGTAGGTCGCCCAGATGACGATCTGCTCGCCTGCAAAATAGTTGTAGGTGAATTCGACCTCACCGCCCGGGATGGAGTCGACCCAGATGCGATCGATCCGTTCGCCCTCATCGAAGTCCGTGGCTCCGCCGAGATAGCGGTAACTGAAGACGAGACCGATGCGCTTGATGGTGATCTCCTTCGTGACACCGCCGGTATAGGTAATGACCAGCGGGATCTCACTGTAATAGTTCGAGGCGAAGGTCAGCTTGATCTTCGTCAGATCGGTCTTGTCGATCGTCACGCCTTCGCTCATCCATGCGGCATCTTCCCGGAAATCAACATCCGTGATCGCGTAGGTAGAGGCGCCGATGTTGTTCAGTGGCTGCAGATAGATAGTGGAATCGCCGATGTAGACATAGGCGCTCATGTCATCACCGGTTGCCCAGACAGGATCCGTCCGGACACCGTTCGGTCCGAGACCGCCGTAGGCTTTGGTTTCCCCTTCGCCGGTCGCTGCCACGTAGGTATTGCCGGCCTTGAGGACGCGGAGATTCATGCCGTAGGGCTCGAGGCCCAGTCCTTCAAAATATAGATTGAAGGAATCATCCGTAGCTGCCTGGGCAGCATAGATGCCGTCTTCATTTGAAGGGAAAATATTCGCATAATTCCCTCCGACCTTAGCATTTGTGTAATTGTCGGCCACAACGACCAGGGCTGCATCACGTTCGCCGAAGCAGGAGACTTCATCCGCGCGGGTGCGGGAATAGAAGGTGGTGCCGGTTCCCGTGGAATCATTCCAGTCCGTGCAGATGAGGAGTTCATCCATGTCCGCCAGCTCGTAGACCGGAAGATGACTTACGATCGGCGCACCGTTGAATTCATCGTATCCCCATTCCACGGTGTAAATATTGCAGGCCCTTGTCTCGGTCGTTCCGTCTGCCTTGTGGACGGTGATGGGATCGCCGGCCCTTTCGAATTTCACCTTTTCCCGGTTGACCATTTCATGGACGGCCCAGTAGTAATCATCCATGGTAATTTCTGGGTCATAAAGATCAAATACCGGTAGACCAAAATTCTCAAACATACTTACCCGGATAAAACGACCGTAGAGTTCCGTGGCCAGAAGTTCTGCATATTTTTCGGTGTCGGTCAGATTGTCCTGAATGGCCTCCGGATCAAATGCATACAGGTATTTTTTTGCTTCCTCCACGATCTCCGGAGAACCGGCATCGGGATAGACCAGCGTCGGATGCAGATCACGCTTCTCATCCGAAGCCGGATGGAAGGTATAGATGCAGGAGAGATCATTGAAGGCATTATCTAGATCATCGGAAGGGGAATCTGACCATCCCAGCCAGTGTTCATACGGCTCCTCCGGCTCCTCCGGATCATCCTGAGCACCGACCCCTACTGCTATGATCTTTTTGGTAGCATATCCGTCTCCAAGCGGAGTAGATTTGAAATCTACGCGGACCTTAACGGTATCGCCGGCTCCCTGAACGATAAACGGAGCGCCGGGGTGGTGGATATCCCAGTTGAAGACATCCTCGGCCGGCATAAAGTAGTAGCCTTCATCATCGAGCTCGACTTCTCCCTCCAGTCCGTTCGTCCAGTTGGCTCCATCGTCGACCGAGTACAGGATACGATATCCGACGGTCTGATCGGAATCCCCCTGTTCCAGACCATCGGGGATGACCCAGTACTCAAGCTCTTCCGGGTCGGCATAGGTTACATTGGTTTCCTCCGGATCCGGAGTACCCTCATCCTCAGTATCCGCGGTCGCTTCGCCGGTTCCCAGCTCGGTTGCCAGCGACAGAAAGGCCAGACGCGGAAGTCCCAGGACAAGCACGGGGACTGTTAAGAGGAGTGCCCAGAACCGTTTTTGGTGAATCAAAAAAGGACCTGTTCGTTCATGCATAAAGTCATTCCTCCTTCGGGAAAAATGTGATAAAACACCCCTGCCACAAAGGGTGACAGGGGTGAGCGTTTTCCAAAATGCTATTTGCGCAAAGTATTACAGGTCGAGGGAATCAAGCATATTTTGGAATTCCTGGGAGTAAAGGAAGCCTCTTGCGACATCGTCGCGGCTCGCTCCGCCTGCCAGCTGTTCCAGCCAGTAAGCCTTACCTTCCGTATCCGGCTCACGGCCGATGCAGACCGAATACAGGGAGGTGACATACTGATCATCCGTGTATTCGAACGCCTGGTACTCAACACTGTGCAGGAAGCCGAAGAGTACATCTTCGAGCGTATAGCCTTCCACGTTCATCTTTTCGACCCAGTATTCGATCCCTTCCGGATCCGGCGTGCGGCCGAGGGAGGTCGCATAGAAGTGTTCGATGATGAAGCGGTATTCCGAGCGGTACGGCGTGCCATCCGGGAAGGTCTTGCCCGGAAGGATGCCTGCAGCTCCGCAATAAGCCTGGAATTCCGGTGTATTGATGAAGCCTCCGATGATCTCGTTGCGGGTCGCGCCGCCTTCCAGCTGCGCCAGCCAGTGTGCCTTGCCTTCCTCATCGGCGGATCTGCCGAGGATGCCCTGATAGAGGAAATCAACGAATTCTTCGTTCGTCAGTTCCTTCGCCAGGAACTCATCGCTGTTGAAGAAGCCGTAGATCAGGTTTGCGCCGTCGAAGAGATGGCTCTGCAGACCATCCAGCCAGTACTGCATTCCGGCTTCGTCGCCGCCGCGGCCGAAGAGGGTATTGTACAGGTTGTTCAAAAGATCGATCTGCTCCTGTAAGTGGTCATCTGCGCCAACGGTAGCGATCGCGATGGTGGAGAAGTAATCGGTTTCAAAGAACAGGACATTATTTTCCGGATCAAATCCGCCCTCCAGCTCCATGGCATTGCCATCCGGGTCAATGGAAAGGATCTTGACATCGTTCGAACCGATCAACGAAGCAATGTCTCCGTCCAGCGCAAGGTCTACATGAACCGGATTGTCCAGAGGATCGTCAGCGCCCAGAGGAATTCTCCATGCCTCGTTCAGGTCCCTGGAGCCTCTGTAGATGACATTATCCAGGGAGATATTGAGTACATCCGCAACCTGCATGCCCTTGGAATTTGCGTAATCCGTAAGCACCGTAGCGGGATTGGTAATTGCGGCTACGAAAGCCATTTCGTCCTCGGCTGCACTCTTGACCGACTGGGTGGCAGAGGAAGCATCCGTGACACTTAAGAGGGCAGTGCCTGCTTCGAGCGCGAGGTCGCCGATGTTCACAGAACCACCGGTAATCCCTTCCGCTTCGGTAGCCACTTCGTCGTCCACTTCTTCGAATTTCGCACCGAGGTGGAAATTGCCCTGTCCGATCTCAAAGGTATACACGGAAATATTTTCACCGGTTTCGAAGGGGAATCCATTACAGGTAAATTCTACCAGTTGCTTGCCGGGGTCCGGGTTCAGCTTCAGAGTCAGGTCTCCGCCGGAAGGCAGAACCGCTAGTCCGCTTCTCCGTCCGGACATTCCTGATGCTTCTTCTTCGATAAAGGAGAGTGCCGAGCGCGGTTTTTCAAGATCCGCTTTGGTATAGGACTTCGGTCTGTTCGGATTGTCCAGGTCCACCCAGTCGAAGCTGATAAAATCGAGTGTGCCGCCGCCAACATAGTCATCGGAGCCTTCGTACTGTGGATCAAAATACCAGCCGAAGTTTCCGATCTGGATCTCGCTGTTTGCCAGATTATCATAATCTCGCACTGCGGGAGCAACGGTCACTTCCACATCGTAGATCGCACCTTTTCTAATCGTGAGTTCATTCCAGATGAGCAGTTCCGTATAAGCCTTTACGACGTCGATCTGGTTCTTGAGATCGATCAGATCATTCGCACCAAGCGTTACGGTCGTTCCCGCATCATTCGCATTTGCTTTTGAGGTAACCCGGATCTGCGTATATTTGCTTATGACGGACGAGCCGAAA
>JAEEGJ010029735.1_pt1 | contig 10754 bp, 7 predicted proteins | sample 8958761 | NCBI WGS metagenome assembly JAEEGJ01 (sample SAMN16246546, study PRJNA631951) | gut metagenome | biome: gut microbiome; feature: rumen; material: RS-attached | host: Bos | place: Iran: Karaj | collected 2018-10
GTGATTTAAGAACCTTACCGTCTTTTTGGATAACTATATCGATCTTTCCCGAATCTACCGAAAGACACAGTTCATAATCACCTACGGAATACATCTTCCAAAAGCCCGCAAGTTCAGAGGCTATCTCATTTTCCATCTTCAGGATAAATCTGGTCTCATCTGTATATCCCTGGGAAGTGGCCATGTTCTTTATGGCCATCTCACCTGCAAGCTTCTCACTTGCCCTTCGCTGGGCACCGAACTGTTTGCTTTCCTTTATATACTGTCTGATATAGGAATATCTGTCCCGTAATTCCTTATCGGTCCCAGGCATAATCGCATAAGCCATGAGAAGATCCTTGTTGCGCTTCTTTATGATCTCATCCAGAGTCTTTTCAGGATCAAGCCTGCCTGTTGCTGCATCCGCATATTTCCTTGCACGCGCATGCTTTGCACCGTCTGAGATATACTTGGCAGCATCATATATCACATTGAATGTCTTCTCTCCAAGCACAGAATAGACTTCATCAAACCATGTCTTGTCAAAAGCTCCTTCTCTGAATTCTTCTTCGGATATGGGAGAGAATTTAGCAATGGATGCTTTTCTCTTATCATCAAAACGTTCATTCATGTGCGCCATGAAGTAATAGCATCCCGAGCGGAAGCCGTCGATCTTCAGATACCCGCCAATGATATCAAGCCATTCAGGAGAAAACAGAGCAGCTTCGATAAGTCTCTTCTCCCTGATGTCAGTACCCTTTATCAGCTCGCCAAGCTTTGCTGCCTGCTGTACGTCATTTCCTTCCCTTTCATCGGGAACACAGACTGCCAGCAGATGTGACAGAACGTCCTCCTTGGAATTAACAGATCCATAGGCCATATAAAGAGAGCGGTTGAATGTGCTCTTTCCGAAGGCCTTGAGGATGTTCACGAAGTTATCAAGCCCGTAGAGTCTCCCCACATTTTTCATGGCATCCGTGTATTCGGTCGCCGTATCACCGCGTCTTAACTCCTTGCCTACGCAGACTCTTACAAGTGTGTCATATAGCTCCTCAGAAAGGGAGAGTTCCTTTTTCTCAAGATCGGTAAGAGACTCAGGCTCTATCTTTGTATATATATCCCTTCTTCCGAAGAACTCGGCAACAATACGTCTGTCGCTGGCACCATACCTGCGTACTCTTGTGGATTTGATGTCACCGTTTTCCCTGATGTAGACGATCAGCGATGACAGCAGGCTGAAGGCATCACCAACGCATCCGTCGAAGATCCGCTTGTATAGAAGATCCTTCGATATGATCCCGGCAGCGCAGGCATGGATATACTCACCAACTGTCGGAAGGATCAGATCATTACCGGACGGATAGTAAAAGTTTTTCATGCGGAGAGTCGCGTCCTTCATAAGATCTCCGTCAAACTTCCTGTTGAGTGCATATTTGAAGGGGAATGTCTCCGCAGTATTTTTCATACCGGCGATAAAACGACGCAACTGAGTGGCCAGGAAAGGCGTTCTTTCGAATTTCTCATTTATCAGCCTGTCCCGGTCATTCAGTACTACATCATCCTTTGTAAAGGAATAGATCATCGGATCATCCGATGTGACCATTGCATATGTGATGGCACAGCCTGTTTTGGATATGGCATCACTAAGATCATGTCTTTCTATGATGTTGGCCAGTATCCCGTTAAGGAATCTCATATACCTGTACTGCGGAAGATCCTTTAAGCAAAATTCCGATCCGAGATATTTATCAATATAGATATTACAGAATTCCTTGTAACCCCTGACCTGGTTTATGCGGTGATCAAAGTGGTTATATGAAAGAAGGCACGTGACCCTCAGAAGTTCATCTTCTGTCTTTATCTCTTTTTTATAAAAAGAATCCCAGAGCTCCTCGCAGGGGAACATTCTCTTTCCGTTTTCAAAATATGTTCCGACGCCGTTACCTACAAGACACTTTTCTCCAAGTCTGGTGAATTCAACATCTTTGTTTTCGTATATATAATCATCCAGTGCCTGAAGAATACGGAGTTCCTCTGAAGGCTCAGCAGACTTCTTTGATAAAGCAGGTTTGATCTTGGACAGAGCACGTTTGATCCCGGAACTTCCATCTGTCTTGTTTGGAAACAGCCTGTCCCATACTGCATTTGCTTCAGCAAGAAAGTCCGGATCATAAACCGGCTCATAGTCCGCTTCCTTATCAAACAGGGAATCGACAGGTTCCAAAGCCGGGCTATCTGCAGATCCAACTATCTCATCGATCAGCACCTGCTCCTTTGTTGACGGAGATGTAAGGATGGAGGTCTTCTTTGCAGCATCTGCGAAGGCGGAAGGATTATCTTTTTTAATGCTTAAGATTATATCAAGACCGGCAGTGTGTCTCTCCTCTGTCTTGTCGGAAAGAAGCCTCTCTATAAGTGCAAGTCTCTTATCATCATCCATGGTAAGGAGCAGAGAGATGGCGTTCTGTCTGATGTCGGATCTCTTGGACCTTAGCTGATCTTCAAGTATTGAGTAACAGAAGTCAGGAAGTTTTCCTTTTGGTGCGCGTATGTCAGGCTCAAGACTTGTGGTGTCTCTCTCAAGTTCATGGTTAAGCATAAGTCCGGCACGATTCCTGGTGAATTCCTCACCGTCTGCAGCAGCCTTTGTAAGAAGTTCGTACTCTTCTTTATTTTCAGGCTCATTAAGAAGCAGGGCAAGAGCTCTTTCTCTTGTCCATTTTTCAACTGAAGAAAGCTGTCTTGCAACCTCAAGCATCATATCTCTGTCGCGGGCCGCACTTGCACAGAAAACCATTCTGGTCATCAGATCGGTCCTTGTGAGGGACAGATCATTCCAGGGGAATACAAGTCCTGTGAACTCAACCTTTTTAGCCGGAAGACCATCATGTATATCCTTAAGGATCAAGTAGGCCTCACGTGCTTCTTTTTCGTCATTAAAATAATATCCGGGATCAACATAAACCCTGTTAAATACATATTCACGGTATCCGCCGTCTTCTTTTTTCAGAGTCTTTGTGATGGGTGCATCGACTCTTTCCATGAAATTAGGGATTATCTGTGCGACAATATCCGGCTGATCTTTTTTCTCTCTGAGGATCTTAAGATAGACCGATGAATCGTAGCTTACCCTGGCAAGGAAAAAAGTACTGGTAAGGCTCTGCTCCCGGGTTCCATTCATGATGTAACGCTCTGCAACAGAAAAAGCAGTATCCACATCAGTTTAGGCAATAGCCCAGAGAGCAAGGTATATCTCCATGTGATCATTGCTGCTCAGATACTTTTCCCGGGAAGCGGGATCATTAAGAAGCTCCTCTATAAGAGCAGCCTGTTTCTTTCCAAGTCTGTCACCGCCCTTTTCCTCATAGGCAAGCAGACCCACACAGGTCTCAACAGCTCTCTGTACCGAAGAAAATCTCAGAAGGTCATTATCTAGTATGACCTTAAACATGTGACGAAAGGCCTCAATGGTACCGAAGTCCATATTTTCACAGATGGACTGTCGGAGACCTTCCTGAAGACGTGCGGCAAGAAGAAGCTTTTCCATCAGAACGTACATCTTTTCATTCTGACTTAAGTAAATACCCCGGATCATGCCATAGTTAACACTTCCTGCGGAATTCATCACTATGTCCGTGAGAGTCTCGATTATCCTCTCATCGCCGGAATCGATCATTGCTCCTATGACATAGGGAAAGTTCATGTTATTGCGGTTTTTATATGTTGTATGATCCTCTGAAACCTTCTCCAGAAGGTAATCGCACATGTCAACATCCAACACAGAAAAGCGTGCAAAATCACGAAATATATTATTGATCACCTTAACATAGTCCCGGTAATCACGGCTTCTGAAATTCCGTCTGTAGACGGTAGTATCAAACTGATAAGCCCTTACATTGTCTATCTCATAATAAAAATACTGAAGAAGATCAGGCTTTAATACTTTCTTCAGATCCTTTTCGTATTTCTTCCAGAAAACAGAAGGCACATCCTCACCCAGTGCCTTCCTGTACACCTTCTCCAGTCCCGTTCCCGTAACTGATGCACCGTGGAGGATATCCTTAACAAGCGTCTTAAACTCGGCAGAAGTCTTATCGATCCGCTGGTCCATATCACTGTTTATACGTCTTGTGAACTCCAAATACTTATCCATCTTATCCTCCTTAGGGGACGGTTCCTGCTTTCATCGTACCTCGTTCACACCCGTTCACCACATGCGACCTGACAGCATCGTAAGTCTTACAAAGCTTATAGTGTCATTTTCATGTAGCGAAAGTTTATGATCTCTGAGTTCCTCTTCTGTAGGTGTGGGATCTGCAGATTCAACATCCACGATCTCATCATTGATGAAGATCGAAACAAGTCCGTCACGGTATGCGAGGATTGCAGTTGCAACGGCATTATTTATGTCAGGCATTTTATCATTGTAGATAATACCGAAGGATACCCTTCCTATCTCTGCAAGGTCGCTGATCTGCTCATCGCTTAGGGGAGTGATCTTATTTTCAGCTCTCCTGATAAAATCATTAACCATTATCCTGACAGTCTCTTCAATGAGCTCATATACATTCGAAGGAACAGTTGCATACTCCAGCGGTACGGTTTTGATCCGCTTATTTTTTCCTATGCTTTTTTGATTTACTTTTATTATCATCCCTGTATCCTTGTGAGAAAGAACCGGCTTCAAAGCTTTAATATACGACTAATGTATCGTTCACGAAGCTCACAGTGATCATATCTCATAAGTATAAAACACTTCAGGATAACCTTCATTCATAACAACAAAATCATGTTCCCAGTCAGATAATCTGCCGCCCCAGGACTCATATACTTTTCTTGCTTTTGCATTATCTTTCAGCACACCTATGACATACTTATCGTAGCTTTTGCTTTTCGCCCAATCGACGAACAGATCTCTCAGTCCCGTTCCAATTCCCATTCCCTGATATTCAGGATAAACATAGAGAGCTACCAGATCGGCGTAGTCATTTTTGAAGAATTCATAATTTGAATCCAGTGTTCCGAACATCAGACCAACTATTTTACCCTCGCTCTCAGCTACATAAGCGATCTTTCTGTCACCAATGAATTTCTCTTTTGTAAATCCCGCAGCTCTTTCCTGTCTGTGTTCATCCCTTGCATCAAACACCTTGGCAGGCAGTATGTGTCCGTATGCCACACGCCATACTGAGTCCAAAAGCGTATACCATTCGTACCCATCTTCATCACGAATATCTCTGTATTTTATATCCATGAACGATCCTCCCTCATAACACATCAGGTACCCTTATACTGATCAGGTGTGCAGCTTATCCAAGCATTTTTGCTATGACTTCATTTATGACTTTGCCGTCAGCTTTTCCTTTAAGTTCAGGCATGACAGCCTTCATGATCTGTCCCTTGTTGCCGGTAGCGATAACTTCAGCGAACTTCTCTTTAAGTACAGCTTCTATCTCTTCAGCAGAAAGCATTTTGGGAGCATATTCTTCAAATACCTTAAGTCTTGCTTCATACTCTGCCTTGAGTTCTGCTCTTGAATCGGGACAGGTATCTATCTGCTCTCTTACACTCTTTATCTCTTTGAGGATAGCCTGATCGGTCATATCATCGGGAATATCATCACGGCATCCTGCATCTATGGCAAGCTTCTTTGTAGCTGACACAAGTGTCGATATAGCATCCTTTCTGACCTTATCGTGATCCTTCATAGCCTGGATCATATCCTTCTGTAAAGTTGAAAACTGCATTTTGTTACCTCCTGTTATATCAATAAAATCATGATTACAATTAACTGTTGATATCTCTTTGTATTCATTCACTTTATAGATCTTCAGTTTCAGATAATCTCATGTTCTTAGTGATGATCGGTATTATCTCGTTATCATTATTTACTGCATAAAACCTTAAGCTTTGCATCATCCATATTCTTAGCGCTAACAGTGACCTCACAATCACCTGCATCGTAGCCAGATCTTATTATCAGCATGGCACGTCCACGATAAGTTACAGCATCATCATCTGTATAGTTTTCATCTGTTACGGGTGCTGATGATCCAAAGCCTGCAAGGATACCCGCACCGTTTACAGATGCCTTAAGCGCTATCTCTGCATCAGGTACCGTATGTCCGTCCTTATCACACACATCTATCTGTGCATATATCAGATCATGTCCGTCAGCACGCATCTTAGTCTTATCCGGTGTGATCTTAAGGAACGCAGGTGCTCCGGCAGTAATAAGCGTGTCTCTGCTGATCTCTTTTCCATCCTTAAAACCAATGGCAATGACTTCACCGCTTTCATATACTGTCTCAAACCTTGCAGTATAAGGCATCGGCTTTTCCATGCAGATATTCTTCCTGCCGATACTCTTTCCGTTAACAAGAACTTCAACCTCTTCAGCAGCTGAAAATACTACCAGTTCAATATTCTTCCCTTCATATCCGGGATAAGTCCAATTGCTGAGTACGTAGGGAAATCCCCACATGCTCACTATCTCTTTTTTACCATAGGTATCAGGATGCATTGAATACAGCTTAGTCTTGCCGCTTCCCCATACGATACTCCTGTACTCACCCTGTGGCATGATATTGCCGGTTATATCGAAATCGGCATCATTTGCAAGTCTCCAGGGATAAGGTGAAGTTGCAGGGGGCATAAGATCCCAGGGATTCTTCGGTGCTTTGGGATCTTCAGGATCAACATATGCTGCCTTTCCTATACCTGCTTCGCCTATGTAATCCCATGCTGTCCAGGTGAAATCTCCGATGACATAAGAGAGTTTCTCCACCATGGGCCATCTGAAACCGATCTCCTTGGGGAAATTCTCCGAACCGAGGATGACTCTTTCGGGATACATCTCATGATCTCTCTCATAGATCTCTTCCATGTAGTTATATCCCACAACATCAAGTCCGTTGGTAAAGGGTTCACTCGCCGTCTCCCACAGCGTTGTCTTAAAACCGTCACCTGAATTCTGTGCATGATTCCATCCCACAGCAAGACTGTCATCAAGTCCGCTCCAGAATGAGCATATGCCGTTGCTCACAGGCCTTGTTCCGTCGAGAGATCTTATAGTCTCCGCAAGTTCCGTAGCTCGCTCATATCCGCATCCCAGGCCTCCCCTTTCGGGAATCTCATTACCGGTAGACCACATGATGACAGAAGGATGTGATCTGTCTCTTCTTACAAATGCAATAAGATCCTTTTTCCAGTCAGCTTCGAAAAACTGATGATAATCTCCGCCTCTTTTTCCTATAAACCATGCATCAAAGGCCTCATCGAATACATACATTCCAAGCCTGTCACAGCATTCGATAAGAGCAGCCGACGGAGGATTATGGGCAGTACGGACAGCATTAAATCCCGCTTCCTTAAGCTTTCTTATCTTGCGTTCTTCGCATGAAGTCATGGTTACAGAGCCGAGAAGTCCATTGTCATGATGGAGACATCCGCCCTTCAGCTTGACACTCTTTCCATTTATCAGAAGTCCCCTGACAGGATCTGCTGAAACTGTTCTTATGCCAAACAGCACCGAAGCTTCATCCGTTGTCTTTTTTTCATCCTCTTCAAAATGTGTCCTGTATTCGCCGATATCAGTCACTACTGCCTTTGCAGTATAAAGCTGAGGATCATCTGCATCCCACAGCAAAGGATCCTTTACTATGATCTGCATTCTTGCCTGTACTGTCTTGCCGTGACTTACCTTTATAACCCGTTTTGTCTCCGCTGAAGCATTACTGCTTCCCTCGGGGTAAAGTGATATCACAACCTCTGCCATACGGTTGGAATTACCGGTATTTTCCACATCTATCACAGCTTCAAGAAATGCATATCCGTCAGCGATATCTTTGGTATATACAAATATTCCGTCAGGAACTATATGCACTCTCGGACCGTGCATAAGACTTACACTACGGTAGATGCCGGAACCTGTATACCATCTGGATGCAGGCTGCATGCTTGTGTTTACATTAACTGTGATACGGTTTTCCTTGCCAAAGGTAACGTGGTCACTGAGATCAACGAAAAACGGAGCATATCCGTAATGGCACTGTGCTACCCTGCTTCCGTTAACATCAAGGGTTGCATTCATCATAACACCGTCAAACCTGAGTCCCGTATATCCCTCTTTCCATTCTTCCGGAAAGAAAATATTCTTCGTATAATTGGATAATCCTCCTGTGAAAAATCCTGAATCCGAACCCGCAGGTGCATCCTTTGAAACCTCAGTTCCGATCATGCCGTCGTGAGGAAGATTTACTGTTTCGCCGGGATCTGAATCCAGCATCGTTATGGAATCAAGATATCCTTTTCTGTAAGTCCATTTTTCATCAAGAACCGTACTTATCATATTGATCCTTTCTCTGCGGGAACCATTGCCTGTAAAGCTACATTCACACCAGATACTATTTTAACAAATATTCCTTAAAAAGTACTTAAAAACAGGTCAAAACAAGCTGATTTATCCATGTTTTCCCCTTGGACTTTCACCATATCTCTTGACATATGCCCTATAGAAAGCTGAATAATCCCCAAAGCCGCATTTTTCGGCCGCTTCACCAGCTGTTTTTCCGTCTTCAAGCATCTTTCTTGCCGTAACAAGTCTCTTGGCGGTTATGTACTCCCAGGGCGATGCACCAGTCGACTGTTTGAATATCCTTCCTATCTGGGACTGACTTACATAGAATTTGTCTGCAAGATGGGGAATGGATAGTTCATCCGATATATGACTGTTCACATATCTCAGTATCCTCTCTGACAAGGTACTCTTCTTTCTTCGCTTGCCTCCTGTCTTTACTTCACCTGCATCATCAAATTCATCATCAAGTCCTGACAATATCTCCATGATCAGACGATATGCTATAAGCTTTCTGTCATAATCGTCATCATATTCTCTGCATAATCGTTCGAAGAGTTCTTCAAACCCGGGTTTTTCATACAGGTTCATCTGTCCCAGTGATCTCTCAGTATAAAGCCGCATCAATCGCCTTTCCGGATCTATGTCATCAAAGAGACTTATGGGAAAATTAACAGCATATCTTTCGTATATGCCGTTACTGAGAAGCTTCGCCCTGTGAACCTCTCCGGGCCCCATTGCGAGAAGACTTCCCTGCTTCATGTGATATTCGGTTCCTTCAACCAGATAATCCGCTTTTCCATCGATAAAATAATAAAGCTCACATCTCTCATGAATGTGCATCTTATATCCGCTTCCGTCTGCATGCTCTTCTCTTACATGTCTCGTATATATACCGTCAGCCTCATATTCATAAAAAAATTCCATCTTCACATTCCTCATTCATATTTTTACATGATCATCATGATCGATCCATTTATATCTGCGCTGGGTACTTATCACTTTTTCCGGAAAACAATTCGAAAGCGAACCGGCTTATACAGTGACGTTAACACTGTATGATTGAATTTGCAATGTTTAGTATATTATTTGCAATTTTAATGCATATTCATTCATGCTAATATCCTCTCAACAAAGAAAACAGATACAAAGACTGCATGCACAAAAAGGAGGAATACAAAAATGAAATTCAGACTGGCTGCATTTGCCGATGAAGCTTCGCAAAATATAGATGAACAGATAAAGACCATGAAGAATAATGGCATTGAGCTTTTGGAGATAAGAGGTGTAGACGGGACCAATATCGCAGATATCACCGTCTCTAAGGCAAAGGAAGTAAGATCCAGACTGGATGATGCCGGCCTGTCAGTATGGTCCCTGGGGTCACCCTATGGCAAGATATCCCTTTCCGACGATTTTGATAAGCATCTGGATCTGTTCAAACATGGTATTGAACTTTGCGACATACTGGGGACTAAGCATATCAGACTTTTTAGTTTTTATGATGCGGAAGGCCGATTTGATGATGTGGCGGACAGACTATCCAAATTCACGGAAGCCGCAAAAGGTACTGATATTATCCTGTGCCATGAAAATGAAAAGGGTATCTATGGAGATGTCGCACCAAGATGTCTTGAGATTCACAGAGAATTTCCTGAGATCAAGGCAGTATTCGATCCTGCCAACTTCATCCAATCAGGTCAGGATACTCTCGAGGCATGGAAGCTTCTGAATCCCTATGTAGAATACATGCATATAAAAGATGCCCTTCCTGACGGAGCTGTAGTACCAGCAGGAAAAGGATCCGGAAACCTTACTTATCTGCTTAATGAATATTCAGGTGAAGTTCTTACCATAGAACCCCATTTAACAGTTTTTCAGGGACTGGAAATGCTTGAACAGGATGATAAGAGCAAGGTCGGAATATACTCTTACCCAGATCCGCTTACCGCTTTTAAAGCAGCTTCCGATGCGTTAAAAGACCTTATTAAACAGCAATGATCAGACAGCTGCATTAACGGATCGGTCAATCTGAAATCATTATCAACCGGACATATTTAATTACATTTACAGGAGAAATGTTATGGACAAGATAAGACTCGGAATCATCGGCGTTGGAAATATGGGGACGGGACATCTTCAGAATATCGCAGATGGTCTGTGTCCAAGAATTGAAGTCACTGCAGTATCTGACATTGTTCCGGAGAAACTCGACAGAGCTAAGACAATCTGTCCTTCCATAGAGTGCTTTGGTGATACGGATGCAATGCTTGACAGCGGACTTATAGATGCAGTTCTTATCGCTGTCCCCCACTATGACCATCCCACTTATGCAATAAAGAGCTTTGAACGGGGATTACATGTGATTACGGAAAAGCCTGCAGGCGTCTACACAAGACAGGTTCGTGAGATGAATGAA
>JAEEGJ010029737.1_pt1 | contig 10753 bp, 10 predicted proteins | sample 8958761 | NCBI WGS metagenome assembly JAEEGJ01 (sample SAMN16246546, study PRJNA631951) | gut metagenome | biome: gut microbiome; feature: rumen; material: RS-attached | host: Bos | place: Iran: Karaj | collected 2018-10
TCTTGCTGGAGACAATGGACAGCGAACAGGCTACCCCCTCCGTTTCCCAGGCGCAGCGGATGCGGAGGCTCAGTCAGACGGGCGAACTGAACGAGGATAACATGCTCCAGATCATGATGGAACAGAAAAAGCCCCCGAACTCAAGCATCACGATCCCGTTGGACAAGCTCCGCAAATACTTCCCCAAGTCTTACTCCCCCGCCAGGATGGAGGAAACCATCTTCAAGCTCCTGGATCAGTGGCTGAAGCACCGCCAGCGGAGCGCAGAGAGATAAAACAACATAACAGACTGTCGCCGGTCAGCTGGACGCTGCCCGGCTTTTTTGCTGCCCAAAATCATGAACAAGGAATGGTGTTTATGGCTGTATTTCGTATCGACAAAACCAAGGACTACACAGTGATGGCGAACCATCACCTCCGCAATAAGGCCCTCTCCCTGAAAGCCAAGGGGCTGCTGTCCCTGATGCTCTCCCTCCCCGACGATTGGGACTATACCACCAAGGGGCTTGCCATGATCTGCAAGGACGGCGTGGACAGTATCTGCTCCACCGTGCGGGAGCTGGAGAGCGCCGGTTACATCCAGCGCCGCCGCATCCGGGACGGACACGGACGCCTGGCAGAGATCGAGTACACGATCCTGGAACATCCCGCAGAACCGGAGATTTCACCTAAACGGGAAAACCCAGTCTTGGAAAACCCTGAACAGGTTGAGCCTGAACAGGAGAAACCTGAACAGGAAAAGCCCGTCGCCTTATTAAATACTAAGAAATCAAAAACGGAAAAATCAAATACTGACCGATCAAATACTCCGTCTTTCCTTCCTTCGGAAGCGTCTGCGGCGGACGGACCGACAGACGGACGGACGCTGAGAGCAGAGATCCGGGATCAGATCGAGTATGACTATCTCATAACGCCCTCCAATCAGAGGCAGGTGGACGAGCTGGTGGAGATCATGGTGGAGGTCGCCATGAACCGGAGCAAGACCGTCAAGATCGGGCGGGATGCGGAGTATCCGTCCTCCTACGTTCAGGACCGATTCCGAAAGCTCACCGGAGAGCATATCCGCAAGGTGTTGGAGGGGATCGGAGAAAACACCACCCGCGTATATAACACAAAAGCCTATCTGCTGGCGGCGCTGTTCAACGCGGTATCTACCATGGACAACCATTACGCCATGCTGGTCAACCATGACTTCTACGGGGATTCCCCATAACTCAATTCCAGGAGGTGACTGCCGATGCAGGAAGAAATCGAAAACAAGATCGTCGTTATGATCACCAACTGCTCCAAGCTCACGGCATCGGAGCTGCGCCGTGCGCTGGAAAAGGTGCTGGCCCAGGCTAAAGCGAACCGAAGCCAGAAGCTCCCGAAACAGGACAAAGAAGCACACGGCCAAATGACCGTGAAGGAGCTTGCCCAAAAAGACAAAGGGATGCAGAGCATCGAAGTAAACGACGATACCATCGGCGCTTTCAGCCGCGTGGCCCGGAAGTACGGCATAGACTTTGCCCCCTTCAAGGTCAAGGGTGCGGACAAGTACCTGGTCTTTTTCAAGGCGCCGGACGCCGACGCCATGACCGCCGCTTTTACAGAGTACACACAGAAGCAGGTCAAGAAAGCATACCGGCCCTCCATTCTGGAGAAGCTGGAGCATTTCAAGAGCCTTATCCAGCATCCCAAAAAGGACAAGACCCGCCACAAGGAGCCGGAACGGTGAAGCGGCGCAATTGGAAAAAGCTCCTGATCCTCAATTCCCCGTATCTGCTGTTCGCCCTGCTGGGCACAAAGCTGGGACAGGCGGCGCGGCTGGCCCCCGGCGGGGACTTCTCCGCAAAGGCCTTGCACATTCTGGATGGCGTAAAGGCGGCGCTTTCGTCCTATGCTCCCAGCCTCCATCCCATTGACCTTTGCGTGGGAATCGCTGTCTCTGTGTTGATCCGGCTGGCGGTCTACATCCGAAGCAAAAACGCAAAGAAGTTCCGCAAGAACGAGGAATACGGTTCGGCCCGCTGGGATGCATACTATCAACTGTAAAGACGCATACATGGACGCAAAGGAGGATAACGCCATGACACAGTACAACAAGATCACCGCGCTATACTCCCGCCTTTCAGTTGGTGACGAGGACAGGGACGGCGGCGAGAGCAACAGCATTGTGAATCAAAAGGTTTTTTTGGAGCGATACGCAAGGCAGGAAAAGCTGACGAATATCCGCCACTATATCGACGATGATGAAAGCGGCAGGTTCTTTGACCGCTCCGCCTATGTGCGAATGATGGACGATGTGGAAAGCGGGAAAATCGGCATTGTCGTTATGAAAGACATGACGCGATGGGGGCGCGATTATCTCCAAGTGGGAAACGCGATGGAGATTTTCCGCAGAAACAAGGTGCGCTTTATCGCGGTCAACAACGGCATAGACAGCGAGAAGCCCGACACATTGGAGTTTGCGCCGTTTATCAATATCATGTCGGAGTGGGACGCAAAGGACATCAGCAAGAAAGTGAAAACAGGAATTAAGACCAAAGGCATGAGCGGAAAGCCTGTTGCCACCGAAGCCCCCTACGGCTATATGAAAGACCCCGACAACAAGGATTACTGGATAATAGACGAGGAAGCCGCCGCCGTTGTCCGTTTGATTTTCAGCCTGTTTCTTGAGGGCAAAAACAGAAATCAGATCGCTGTATATCTGAAAAACGAGGAAGTCCTGACCCCAACCTTTTATCTCAAATATCACGATAGAGGAACATCAAAAAGCCGAAATCTGAACGAGGAAAACCGCTACAACTGGAACAAGGCGACATTGACCCGCATTCTCACAAGACAGGAGTATTGCGGCGACGTGGTGAACTTCAAGACTGCGAAGCATTACAGGGATAAGCGCAACCACTATGTTGACAAAAGCGAGTGGCAGATATTTGAAAATGTGCATGAGCCGATTATCGACCGCGAAACCTTTGAAAACGTGCAGCGCATATTGGAAAACGCGCCTGTCAGACGCCCTAACGGGGACGGAGAAATCCATCCCTTGTCTGGTTTGCTTTTCTGTAAAGATTGCGGGGCAAAAATGCACATACGCATAGATTACAGGTATAGCGGCAAGCGGCACATTGCTTTTTGCAGCGAATACCGCAAGGGCAAAGGCAAAAATCCAAAGTGTCATTCCCCACACAACATTGACGCGGATTTACTCTTGCAGACCGTCGCGGACGTGCTGCGCAAGATCGCAGACTACTCTATCAGCAACAAGGCAGACTTTGAAGCCTTAGTCAAAAAGAGCCTTGCCATACAGCAGACGGACAAGGTAAAGAAGCAGCAAAAGCGCATACCGCAGATTACGGCAAGGCTTGAACAGATCGACACGGTTTTGAATAAGCTCTATGAGGATATTGCCCTCGGCAGGATCAAGCAAGACCGCTATGAGCAGATGTCGAAGAAGTATTCAGAAGAATACTACACGCTAAAAACGGAGCTTGCGGAAATCAAGGAACAGCTATCAGCCTTTGAGAACGCGGACGGACGAGCGCAAAGGTTTATGAAGCTGACAGAACGCTATGCAGCCTTTACCGAGCTTACCCCCGCTATCCTAAACGAGTTTATCAGCAAAATCCTTGTCCATGAGCGTGATGTAAAAAGGTCAAAATACGCTGTCCACCGCATTGAATTGTATTTCAACCATATCGGCAGGTTTGAAAACGAGCTGACCGAACAGATAGAGCTTACAGAGCAGGAATGCGAACGCATGAGGGCAGAAATCGAAGAAGTCAAAAGAGAAAAATCCCGCGCCTACCATCGAGCTTATTACAAGGAATACCGAAAGAAAAACCTTGAAAGGTGCCGCGAATATGAGCGAATGAAAGCAAGGGAATACAGGGCAAAGAAAAAGCTGCAAGCCGCAACCTAAAACCGAATAACCAACACCACGAAAAGAGGTTTCCTATCAACGGGAAATCTCTTTTTACGTTCAGCGAAGGAGGACTTTAATGACAGAAAAAACAGAAGCACAGACCGAAGAAATTCAGACCGAGGAACAGACCGCAGCCCGAAAGCCGGACGGCGTTTTCACAAGAAAGTTTGGAGCAAAGACCTTTATTGCCGAGATATTCTTCAATCACAGCAGCAAGGACACATTTCAAGATAAGCTGCTAAAGGCAATCCGTTCCGAGAAAACAGAGTAAAAACAAGCCACCTTTTCCATTCCCTTCCCATCCTATCCCATCAAAAAACCGAAAGGAGAAAACACACATGGCGAAAACCAAAGCAGAGAAAATCGCAGCCATCGAATTACAAATGACGCAGCTTGAAAGCCAGAGAAAGAAGCTGATCCAAGAACAGAAGCAGCAGGAACGAAAGGACAGAACGAAACGCCTTTGCAAGCGCATGGGGCTATTTGAAAGTATGCTGCCCGAAAGCATATCGTTGACAGACGAGCAGTTTCAAATCTTCCTTGAAAAGACCATAGCCGCCGAACACAGCCGCCGCATACTGGACGGATTGACTGCACAGCAGGGCGCACAGCCACCCGCAAGAAATGTCGCCTATACGGAAGCACATGAGGACACAGACGAGGACGAATAGGGCGATATTGAAAAGCGGTCATGCCGTGGACGCATGACCGCTATGTTATGTGAGCGCAAAAAACTCGAATTTTGCCGCCCTATGTATTACATCCTCTAAAACAATAGGTTATATTCCTAATTCTTTTCTTATGTCTGCAACAAACTGTGCCTGCTGTTTTTTTAGATACGACTTCACAAACGGTTTCATTAACAGTTTCTTCGATTCCACAAGTTCTGTGAAATCTATCTCTGTTTCATCACCTTTGTCAGTGAAAATGCCGATCCAATGACCTTTCATATTTTCATTTTCCATATCAAATTCCCATCGTTTGTATGGCTCGACAAGTGTCACTGTAAATGTTGTAGGGTAACCATCCTTGGTATATTCGATGAATTGCTTGTCGCTTATAACTTCTGTTTTGCTCAGGTCGCTTCTCCAAACAGCGTAATTCTCAATGTCTAAAACTACGTCCCACACTTTATGAAGTTCGCCGGGAATCACTGTTTTTATATTTGAAATCGTCATTTTTTCACCTCAACAAACTGGAAGTTATGTTACTCAATCACCTTGCCTGAATAAGGAATCAACAGTTTTCTAATCTCGACCAGATTTACCTGCTGATATTTGTCTGCCCACTTCAATAGCTGAGATAAAGACTTCAACGTCTCCTTTTTCCCTTGCTCCAAACCAAGTTTTCGGCGAACAAATCTGCGAATAATTCGGTATCTGTATTTATATCTTGGAACACTCAAAACATAAATCTTATCTGCATCAGAGAAACATTGCTGGCACCATGCGTAATAAACGCCCTCAATGATCCAGTCATTCTTATTCAGCACATCAGCGAGAAGGTGATCTCGTTCACCAGGCTCTCTTTTTACACCATAGGAATCAGATTTATTGTCCCATTGCAGTTCATCTAAATCATAATGCTGGATGTCAAGTTCTTTGGATAGCTTTTCTGCAAGATAAGTTTTTCCGCTCCCTGGACCTCCAATAATATGAATCTTCATTGTTTCCCTCACAAACGCCGATTTGTCTCTAAAGACGCTCCCATTCTATCACAGAAATGTGAACAAATCTACCAGCACGAAAATCCTAAAGCGAAAAGCAATAAAGATGATAGAGGAAACCAGAATGGAAGCAACGGCGCAAGGGTAAGGGACTGATCCCATACCCTTGCTTTTAGCAAGGGCGCACTTATATACCACATGAATGTGGTATGTGCGGTCTTGCAGACGGCGTTTTGTGCCTGTCGGCACAAAAGAAAACGGCGGGCAACGCCCGCAGAAAGGAGCGCAGCACATGGCGATTTACCATTGCAGTATCAAAATCATCTCACGCGGCAAGGGCAAGTCTGCCGTTGCTGCCGCCGCTTATCGCAGCGGCGAAACCCTTACCAACGAATATGACGGCGTAACCCATGACTACACCCGCAAAGGCGGCATTGTCCATACCGAGATTTTACTACCCGACCACGCCCCCGCCGAGTATGCAGACCGCGCCGTTTTATGGAACGCAGTTGAGAAAATAGAGAAAGCGAAAAACGCGCAGCTTGCAAGGGAGATTGAAATTGCCCTGCCCCACGAATTGACGAGGGAGCAGGGCATTTCTCTTGTGAGGGAGTATGTAAAAGAGCAGTTTGTAAATTCGGGAATGTGCGCCGACATTGCCATACACGACAAAGAGGACGGCAATCCCCACGCCCATATCATGCTGACAATTCGCCCCATTGAGCAGGACGGCACATGGGGAGCGAAGCAGAAAAAGGAGTACATTCTTGACAAGGACGGCAACAAAAACTATGACCCGAAAAAGCGTTCTTACAAATGCAAATCCATTCCCGCCACCGACTGGAACGAGCAGAGCAAAGCGGAGGAATGGCGCATCGCGTGGGCGGAAAGCTGCAACCGGGCTTTGGAGCAGTACGGACACGCAGAGCGCATAGATCACCGCAGCTATGCGCGGCAAGGGATAGACCAAATCCCCACCGTCCATTTAGGCGTAGCGGCGTTTCAGATGGAGAAGCGCGGCATACGCACCGAGCGCGGCAACCTCAACCGCGAAATCGAGGTGACAAACGGACGCTTGCGGCAGTTAAAGGCGCGGCTTGTCAAACTGCAAAGCTGGCTGAAAGAGGAAGCCGCCAACGCCGAGCCGCCAACCCTTGCCGACTACATTCAAGGTATCTTATCACGCAAGGCGCAGGCGGGGAAATCGGGCGTTTCTCAATCGCTGTATAACCTCAAGGACGCGGCGAATATGCTTAGTTTCCTCACCGCTAACGGCATAATGGATATGGCGGGATTGGAAGAAAAGATAACGGATATGTACGGCGAGCAGCAAAGCATATCCGAAAAGCTGAAGCCCATCGACAGGCGATTGAAAGCCCTTGACGAGCATATTATGAACGCCGAGAAGTATATGCAGTACCGCGACATTTACAGGCAATACAAGCAGCAGAAACCCCAAAAGCAGGAAGCATTTTACGAAGCCCGCCGCATGGAACTGACCCACTACGAAGCCGCAGAACGCTATTTGAAAGGTGTGATGAACGGCAAGACTTCTCTCCCCACAAAGGCATGGAAAGCGGAGCGCGACAAGCTGAAAGCCGAAAGGCAGCAGCTATCCCGCCGCTATTCCGCGCTCAAAGACGAGGTAAAGGAAGTGGAGCAAATCCGCAGGAGCGTTTACAGTATCTTGCGGGAGGAAACCCGCAGGGAGCAGCCCACACGCAAGCAAGACCTTGACCGTTAAAAGCAGGGCGGCGGGATAATAAAACTATCCTGCCGCCCTGCATAAGTCTTGATTATATCTCTCCACAAACGGAAAGTTTAGTCATTCATCTTTTCTTGACACTCGCTGCACTCCCTGTCGTGAATGGAAATAATACCCCCGCATTTTAAACAAGTATTCTCCGAAAAGGGAATCTCCGGATTCAAGGTCGCCGCTAAGGACCGGGACGCGATCCAGGAGATTCAAAAGGACGCCGTTGCCGGGAAGTTCGACATCCTTCTGGTGTTCATGTTTGACCGCCTGGGCCGCAGGGACGATGAAACGCCCTTCGTGGTGGAAAGGTTCGTCAAGTGCGGCATCGAGGTCTGGAGCTGCATGGAGGGCCAGCAGAGGTTTGACAGCCATGTGGACAAGCTGATGAACTACATCCGCTACTGGCAGGCATCCGGCGAGAGCCTGAAAACCTCTATGCGCGTCAAAACGCGCCTCAGTCAGCTTACCGGAGAGGGGTGCTACACCGGCGGAGCTTATCCTTTTGGCTACCGAATCGAGAAGCAGGGCCGACTGAACAAGAAAGGCCAGGAGGTCTATGATCTGGTGATTGACGAGGCCGAGGCGGAAATCGTTCGTCTGATCTTCCGCAAATATGCCGATGAAGGCTATGGTTCGCAGCGGCTTTGCCGCTGGCTTCACGATGAAGGGATCAGAGGCCGGGACGGGAAAGGGTTTCCCAACACGACAATCAACCGCATCATTAAAAATCGTATCTACGTCGGCATTCTGAAAAACGGAGACGTGGAAATAAAGCTGGATCGCCTGCAAATCGTGGACGATGCCCTGTTTGCCCGTGCGCAAACGGTCATGACAGGGCGTATACGCCCACACAACAGCGTTCCGATGAACAACAAGGGCAAGACCCTTCTGGTAGGAAAAATCTACTGTGCCCACTGCGGCAACCGTCTGACGATCACCACCAGCGGGCACAAACAGAAAGACGCCGAGGGCAATGAAGGCTACATCACCAGGCTGCGGTATCAATGCCACTATCAGGTCCGGCATCCCGGCGAATGCGCCGGACAGTCCGTGTACGTCGCAAGCCGTGTGGATTCCATTGTAGACGAAATCCTCCGCCTGAAATTCTCGGAGATCAAAGCAGCTTCCAGAGCCGAGGTGCTGAAACAGCAAAATGACCGGGACTGCAAGGCTGCGCAACAGCGTCTGGAGCAGGCGGAGAAAAAGCTCCGACAACACGAAAGAGATAAAAAAGACTTCCAGGACGAAGTCCTGAAAGTGATCCGCGGAGAAAGCAAGCTCAGCATGGACTTCCTGAGTTCTGCAATCGAACAGACGGAGAGAGAGCTTGAGGAAGCACAACTCGCCGCAGAAAGCGCCAGGCAGCAGCTTGCAGACATAGAGAAGCTGGCGCAGCAGCGGAAGGACGAGCTGAACGAAATCATTACCTGGGCGGATGTTTACGGCGGTGCGAACCTGGAAAGAAAAAAGATGATCGTCTCCCAGCTGATCAAAAAGGTCAGTATCGGGAGAGGCTATCAGGTGTCCGTCGAATTCAACATCACATTCGATGAACTGCAGCGGGCAATCTCCGGTGAATACCGCGAAGAAACGGACGTCTGCGCCGTCGATTTACCCGTCACAGAGCTTCAAACCAGCGCATAAACACGCGTATTCAACAACAAAAGCAAAAAAACACCATACGGTTCGCATCCCAAAGAAAACTGAGGATAAAATGTATGCCAGACTTACTTATAAGCAAGTCTGACATACATTGGTGGAGACGAAGGGATTCGAACCCTCGACCTCTCGGATGCGAACCGAACGCTCTCCCATACGGGCCGGTTTCTAGTCACTTTATGACAGGCGAAACTGGCCCAAAGCGTTATATTTCAAGGGTCTCCAGGCGTTTTTCACCTGTCTTTTTGATCCGCTCTTGAAATGGGATAAAATGGCAATCACAATCGACCTGAGGCGTGGCTTTCGTCCCTGCCACGTGAACTGCACCCCACCGGATGGGAACCGGGTGCCTCCAAGATTGTTTGCATCCCGGAGCACAATGTTCGCATCCCAATTACAGTCGTAGTGCCCTCGCACGCCAACACCTAAGAAATCTGAAACAAACATAGTATTCCCCTTTGTTGTACGCTTTGCCATAAGGAAGGAAGATAAGCAAAGAGTCCTAAATCATTGAAGATCCAAGGCCCTTTCAATTGATCAATGTTTCCTGGTTCATGACCCTAGTTGTTCAACCACTTGCTTTTATAATCTCAGATAATGTACCAAAAGATTCATCTTTAAGGTATTTAATAAGACTCTCGAAATCAATAGGCTTGACCTCCGGAAGCCCTCCATACTCATTGTTCAAGTACTTGCTTCTTACATTATTATTGAGGTAAATCCTTCTCTCTGAATCCGAAACGCACCTCACTATCCTATTCCCATTATCTTCTTCACTTAGAATGTATGTTGCATCCCGTGCAAAGTCTGCCAGCATCAACATCGTGTTATGTGTTGATACTATCACCTGTCCTGTGATATAGGGAGAAACCTCCTGTATGATTTTTTGAAATAGTATATCATGTATTCCAGAGTCAGCTTCATCCAGTACGATTGTTTTCCCCATACATGCTGAGAGTAAGTAACAAACTGCTCGAAGAATCTGATGCGTTCCTGTCGATTCCTTTTGAAAATCTAGGAGTCGGACAGCACCTGCTATCTTCTTTTTTATGTACATTTGATAGTGTAGGTTTTTTTCTGAATATTCACGCTTATAGCTGACTTCAGATATTTCGGAATTGATTGCAGAAAACAGTTTCGTGAAAAGATGTTCAGCAATGTCCAACTGAGATTCATAAACTCGTGCGATTGTTCCTTGCTCCGGAGCAGTTAATACTCCTGACGAGGCGGGCATTTTCTCCCATTGGCGATTACCGATCTTAACCATACATGATAGTGTCAAAAACGCATCAAGAACCTTAGCGAAATTGGGGGATATACTGTCTTCTCCATAAGATTTAGCTTTATCTGCGAGTTCGTGAAGGATTATTGCAAGTAACGAATGCTTTCCCCAAAATCGTTTTGCTGATTCTTTGATATCCGATAGCAACGCCTTATTATCTAGTATTCCATTGTTAATCGCTATCTTATCTGCAGAGCAGTCAAAATAGACCCCTCTTCGCTGATTCAGTAAGTATTCCAAGTGTTCATGCGTTATTTCAATGTTGTCGAACTCGACAGTATACATTCCAGTGCTACCGGACAGTGAAAACTCATACTGTGCAGCAACCGGTTTATCGCTATCAACCATTTTGTAATCACTTATGATTGCTGGCATGTCTCGAATGCCTGCCAATATTTCTTGACGAAGTGCTTTATCTAGTGATTCGTCTGCAAAAATAGCCTTCTGGTTAAGGAACCGTTCATAAGAATCCCGAACATTCAT
>JAEEGJ010029738.1_pt1 | contig 10753 bp, 6 predicted proteins | sample 8958761 | NCBI WGS metagenome assembly JAEEGJ01 (sample SAMN16246546, study PRJNA631951) | gut metagenome | biome: gut microbiome; feature: rumen; material: RS-attached | host: Bos | place: Iran: Karaj | collected 2018-10
GTCGTTGGCATTGCTGATGGCCGTCCTCAGGGCATCCTTCCCCTCGTAGTCGGTGGCGAGGAGTTGGTTTCGAGCTACCGAGATGGCCTGCACCAGCTTGCCAAACCAGCCATAGGCCTCGCGCGTCTGTGCCACCCAGTCGAGTGCGCTGACCACCCACTCATAGTGGTCTTCGTCGAGCGTGTAGTAGAGGTTGGCCATGGCGAGTACAGAGGCCACCGAATCGCACCCTGCGAAGGGGCTGCCGCTGACCAACTCGTTGAGTTTGGCAACCTCAACCATCAGTTTGTTATAGGCATTGGTGATAGCCAGGAAGTTTGTGTGAGCCTGCTGAAGCAGTGGGATGGCCGCTTCAATCTTTGAAGCATCGGCCACGGCGGCATCGTAGGCATTAAAGGCAGTCGCCATCTCGTCGCGATTGTACCAACGCTGGCGGTCGTCGCGAGTCGTGTCGGCCACACACAGGTTGTGGAGCGACTCCAGAATGGTGTTGTAGTCGTCGGGTGTGAGTTCCGACTGATAGAGATGGAAGTCGTCGAAGTCGATGGTCGAAGTGCCGTAGGTCTTCAATTCGAGTCCCAGGTCAAGGTTGCCATCGGGAACGAGAGCTTCTACCTCGTAAACCAGTCCCTTCCTTGTGGTAACGGCTGTCGTGGCGTCGTTGAGGAACAGGTCCACGGTGCCGTTGAAGATTCCGTACACGGCAGCGGTCACTTTGTAGCGTCCCGGCGTGACGTTGGTCACTACCTGATGGGCGCGTCCGGTGATGGAACCACTCGATTGCGACAGTTGCCAGTGGTATTGTCCGCCTGGGATGAGCCCACTACCTTTGCTAACGGCACTCATTTTCGACTGGACACCAGTACTGGTCAGGTCGAGAGCCCAGCCGAAGGGTGCATCATCGACCATGGTTGAGTTGCTGAAGTCAGCATTCTGGAGGTAAATTTCGGTAACCTCCGTTTGTGCGTTTGCCGTCGCTACCGACATGAGCAGTGCGAGGGACGTTAATAGGTACTTGAGTTTCATGTTAGTTAGGTTTTAGGAGTTTTTAGTTTGGGGTGATATGTAGTTATTCATCCCCGCCACCGAAGTTGCGGGAAGGTTCGTTTTGCGAGTCTTGATTGTTGCGTTGGTCTTCGGAATCTTCCTTCAGACTGGGTTTCATGTTGCCGAAGTTATAGGTCAGCGTGAAGTTCACGGTGCGCGAACGGCGCCGGTTCAGCTGGTGGCGCATGAAGGTTTCGCTCTCAGTGATGTTCTCCCAGCGGCGCGAATCGAGCACGTCGCGGCACGTAATGGCCAGCATCAGCTTCTTGTCGAAGAAGTGTTTGCGCAGTCCGAAGTCAAGTCCATAGGCAGGTTTGCGGTATCCTTGAGTGATGACCTGGCGCGAACGATAGTTGCCAGTGAGCTGGATAGAGAGGTCGTAGGGCAGGATGAACGCTGCAATCATGCGTGCATTCCACGTGAAACGCGACTGCTTTTCGCCGTTGATGGTCTGCCCGTCTATGACGTAGCTGAAGCCGTTGAGCTTGTAGTAGTAGGCATTGGCAGAGGTAGTGAGGTCCAGGAAGCGGAAGAGCTTGTTCTTCACCGTGAGTTCGAGGCCTGATGAGAGGCTCTTGGCCACGTTCTTCGTGGTGGAGTAGAACAGTCTGTCGGCGGGGTTCTGCCAGTTGATGCGCTGCATGACGTCGCTGGTGGGGCGATAGTAGGCCGAAAGCATCATGGAATGTTCGGTCCACGTCTTCAGGTAGTTCAGCGAGAAGGAGTTACTGAACTCGGGCGTCAGCTCAGGGTTGCCGAACGAGACCGTCGTGGCATCGCGTGTGTCGCGAAAGGAGTTGAGTTGTCCGCCCCAAGGACGGCGTAGGCGACGCGTATAGTTCAGCTGCAGCTGGTCGTTGTCGGTGATCTGATAGGAGAGGAACACCGAGGGGAAGAGTTGGAAGTAGTCCTTCTTGAAGGGCGTGGGGGCACCATCTTGACCACCCCCGGCAGGGAGGGAAGACGATGCGCTGGTTTTGTGCTCTTGCTCCCACGTGTAGCTCTCGGTATCAACGCGCCAATATTCGCCACGCAGGCCTCCCATCACGCCGAAGCGTCCGAATTTCATGGTGGCGGTGGCGTAGAGAGCGTGTACGTCCATATCGTAAATGAAGCGATTGAAGTAGAGTTTGTCCTCCTTGGCGGCACGTCCGTCCCAGTATTGGTCGTCGACGAACGACTCCTGTGGTGTGTTCTCGTGCGAGAAGCGAGCCTGATAGCCTGCCTGCAGCTGGAAGTTCTCGGAGATGGGGTTCTCGTAGTCGAGCTTCACTTCCCACGTCCGGTTGTTCATGTGCATGGGACGGCTCTGATAGTTGTACTGTGTGGGCTGCGATGGAGTTGTGGCGTAGTAGACAGTGTAGTCCTGATAGAAATTGTCGTTGTCGGACTTCCATCGGTGGAAGTCAACGACGAAGTCCAGATAGTGGCGATCGGTGAAGGAGTGGCGGTAGTTGAATTCGCCGTAGAGCATATTCATGTCGCCACGCGAACGCGTTTGGCGAGTCATCATGGAGTTGGGCTGCAGGGACGTGAAGTCGAAGCCGTCGAAGGTCTCGGGCGAGAGTCCCTCGGTGCCGTCGAGCGAGCCGTAGTGGTAGGGTGTGAGTCCGTAGTTCTTGTTCCGGCCTTTCATGAGCATGCCCGAGAGTGAGAAGTCGTCCTTCTTGGTGGCGTGCAGGGTTACGCCGGCACGGCTGAAGAGGTTGTTGCCGTGGTTGGAGTTCACGCCTCGGTACCACTGATATTGATTTGTCTTGGTGAACAGCTGTTCGCTCTCGCTGCGTCCCTTGCCTTCGCGGTGTCGAAAGCCAATGTTGGCATAGGCATCGACGAGCGGCGAATTGTAGTTGATGTTGAAACTGGTGTTCGCACCGCCGCGCGTGTTCGTGCCCACCTGCACAGAGCCATAATAACCGGGCTTCAGGTCTTTCTTGAGTACAATGTTGATGATGCCGGCCGAGCCTTCAGCCGAGAATTTGGCCGAAGGATTGTCGATGACCTCTATGCGTTCTATACTCTCAGCAGGCAGTTGCTGCAGAATCTGGGCACGGTTGTCGGCAGTGAGTCCGCTCGCCTTGCCGTTGATCCACACCTCGACGCTCGTGTTGCCGCGCAGCGACACGTTGCCGTCGTTGTCCACCTCCACCGAGGGGATGTTTTCTAGCGCCTCAGAGGCCGATTGTCCGGCATTGGTTACCAGCTGCGACACGTCGAACGACTTTCGGTCTACCTCAAGCTTCATCGACGAGCGCTGGCCCGTGACCGTCACCTCGCGCAGCGTACGCGCCTCTTCCGTCATGTGCAGGGCTGGCAGGTTGTGGTGGCGCTTCTGGTCAGTAATCTGCACGTTGCGCTCATGCGGCCTGTAGCCCACGAACGAGAGTTGCACGGTGAAATTGCCGTTAGGAAGTCCTTCGATATGGAAACGGCCGTCTTCGTCGGTGACGGTGCCTTGAATGAGGTTGTCAGTACCCTGGCGGAGCACCTTCACAGCCACGTATCCCAATGGTTCGTTAGTCTGTTTGTCTAGTACTCTGCCTTTGATAGTTCCTTGTGCTGAAGCTGCTATTGCCTGAAACAATAGCAACACGAAAAATATAAACCGGTTCATAACTTACTATTATGACGCGTGCGCGTGCGCAGGGTTTAATGCGCGCACAAAAAAAGCACTGCCTTCTGCTGTGGAAAGGATAGGTTCCGATGGCAGAAAGCAGTGCTACAGGGTTCAAAAGCGATGCTACAGATAATCTAACAACAATGCTTCAAGCTCAAAAAGCGATGCTGCAGATAATCTAACAACGATGCTTCAGAGCTCAAAAGCGATGCTGCAGAAACTCCAAAAGCGTGGTTTTTGGGGTTCGGATGCATCAGCCGAGGCGGCGGAGCTGCACGGTGAAGTGGCGCATGAGGGGTGCTTCCCACTCGATGGCCACGCCGCGCGTGATTTCGTTGCGGCGGTCGTAGACGTTCTTCAGGGCTGCAGCAATGACGTTCATGTGGTTGTCGGTATAGACGCGGCGTGCGATGCAGAGGCGCAGCAGGTCGAGTCCGCCGAAGCGGTTCTCGCGCGTCACGGGGTCGCGGTCGGCCAGGATGTAACCAATCTCACAGCCGCGGATGCCAGCTTCAAGGTAGAGTTCGCAGGTCAGCGTTTGTGCCGGGAATTCCTCCTTCGGCACGTTGCAAAGCACCTTGTCGGCATCGATGAACAGGGCGTGGCCACCCACGGGGCGCTGATAGGGGATGCCGTACTCGTCGAGTTTCTTGGCGAGGTACTGCACCTGATGGATGCGTGTCTCCAGCATCGGGAACTCAGTGTTCTCGTCCAGTCCTACGGCCAGTGCGTTCAGGTCGCGGCCGTTCAGTCCGCCGTAGGTCAGGAAGCCCTCAAAGGGGATGCAGAACTGCTTGGCACCCTCATACCAATCCTCGCGGTTGGTGGCGATGAAGCCGCCCATGTTGACCAGTCCGTCTTTCTTGGCCGACATGGTCATCGCGTCGACGTACGAGTACATCTCGCGGGCAATCTCCTTGATGGTCTTGTCGGCATAGCCTTCCTCGCGCGTCTTGATGAAGTAGGCGTTCTCGGCAAAGCGGGCCGAGTCCATCACCACGGGCACGCCGTATCGGTGGCACAGTTCACAGGTTTCGCGGATGTTCTTCATCGACACGGGCTGGCCGCCCACGGTGTTGTTCGTCACGGTAAGCACCATGAAGGGCACGTTGCCCTCGTTCTCGCTGAGCACCTTCTCCAGTTTCTCCAGCGAGACGTTGCCCTTGAACGGCAGCTCCAGCTGCGTGTCCTTGGCCTCGTCGATGGTTACGTCGATGGCGCGGGCCTTGCGATATTCAATGTGGCCTTTCGTGGTGTCGAAGTGGGCATTGCCAGGTACCACGTTGCCCTCCTTCACCAGATAGGAGAACAGCACGTTCTCGGCAGCACGTCCCTGGTGAGTGGGGATGACATATTTGAAGCCGAAGATGCGCTGCACCACCTCTTCAAACATGTAGAACGACGTGGCACCGGCATAGCTCTCGTCGCCCAGCATCATGGCCGACCACTGTCGGTCGCTCATGGCACCGGTACCTGAGTCGGTCAGGCAGTCTATGTAAACCTGCTCGGCCTTCAGCATGAACACGTTGTAGTGGGCTTCGCGCAGCCATTGTTCTCTCTCTGCGCGGGTACTTTTGCGAAGCGGTTCGACCATTTTTATCTTCCACGCTTCAGCGAATGGTAATTCCATAGTAGTTGGTTTTTTGTTGTTTATGTATTTGTTATTAGGATGCATGTGTTGCGCCGACACGTCGCGATGCCCTGCTTCGGGGGCAGCGGCATTGGCTTGTTTTTTTTGACGAATGTCGGGGGGCATGAAAGGCCTATGCGGTCGGCCTGCATCAGGTCGGCTTGGCGAATACTACGGGCGATAATGATCGATCTCCTTAATATTCAAAAACTTGTGCGATTCGTAGGCTGCACTGCTTGTCTTGTGCATGGCGGTTGTTCGATTTGCGCTGCAAAGGTAGGGAAAAAACGACAAAGCACCAAATCTTTTCTTCTGAACTTTCATTTTTTAAGGGAATGGTATAGCAGATGGCATAGAATCGGCCTGCAAGGCCCGCATCATTAAGATGCGAGATGCCAGCAGAACGCTCGCACCTCGCATCTCGGTTGCTATTCCCTTATGGGGCAAAAAACGTGGGAACGCCTACTTCAGCAGTTCTTCCAGCTTCTTGCCGAGAGCCTCGCCGCGGCACTCCATGTTCGCAGACTGCTGTTGCGTGCGGCTGATGGTAACCAGCGTTCCGTCTACCTTGTAGTCGAGCGGTTTGCCAGCCAGCATCATCTGCAGTGCACGCTCGAACGGGGCATCCTTCACCTGTCCGGTGACGCTGTAGTTCTCTACGTCCTCGTAGGTAAACATGATTTTCTGCCTACTTACCTTCTCCAGTCGGCGCAGTGCTTTCTGCAAAGATTCGTTCTGACAACTGATTGTCACGCTGCCCCCTTGTGCCAGTGCCGGTAGCACCGTCAGGCAGAGCAGGAGCAACAATGTTGTCCATCGTCTTTTGTCCATAAGCATTCGGTTTTTGGGGTAATAATATTCCTTAATACTATACACATAAAACGTTTTTGTAAACTTTTCGGGTATGTTTTTTCTCTATTTTCCCCATTTTTTTTTAATTTTGCCCCAAATATGTAACCAACAGATGAAACCACAGAGCAACTTCGAGCAACTGTTCCGGCGGCACTATAGCGAGCTCTTCGCCTTTGCACGGCGATTCCTGCCGCGTGAAGCCGACTGCGAGGACGTGCTCAGTGCCGCTTTCGAAGACGCGTGGGCCAACTTCCACGACATAGCACCCGAGTCGCAGCGTGCCTTCCTCTACAAGACCGTGCGCAACAAGTGCATCGACCACCTGAGGCGCGATGCCACCCGCAGGCGTCATGCCGAACTCTATGCCCTGCTGACCGAGGGCTACGAGCAGGCATCGCAGCTGGCGGAGCTGATGGAGCGCGAGCAGATCGTGCGCAGCGTGGTCGATGCGCTGCCTGACTACACGCGCCAGATATTCACCGCCTGCTACGTGGATAGGAAGCAATACCGGCAGGTGGCCGACGAAATGGGCATCTCGCCCAATACGGTGAAGAAGTATGTCTCGCAGGCGCTGCACATCATTGCCGAGCAAAGGAAGAAACGAAACAACATCAAACGCACATGAACGACGCCGACAGCAGCATTCTACGACGCTTGCCGCCACGGCAGCACGAGGAACTGACCATGAACGATCCCTTCGACTACTCGCCACATCCGCTCTGCCAGGAAGCGGCAGAGCTGGCCATGCCCGACATCGGCCGACTGATGGAGGGGCAGTCGGAAGGGAAGATGTTCGGCGTGCTCGTGGTGGAACCTCGGCAACAGGAGGGCGCGTCGGCGGAACTGGGCTTCCTGGTGGGCTACTCGGGGCAGATCGACGGCCGCAGCGACTGGCCAGGGTTCGTGCCTGCCGTGTTCGACTATCTGCAGGCCGACGGCTATTTCAAGCAGGAGGAGGCTCGCATCACGGCCATCAACGGCGAGGTGGACAGGCTGGAGCAGCAGCCACAGCGACTGCAGGCACTGCAACGGTTGGCCGAGGCCAGGGAGGCGGCGCAGCGCGAAGTGGACGAGATGCAGCGCAGCGTGGTCGAGGCGCGCGAACGGCGGCGGACGGTGCGTGCCCAGCGGCAGCTTGATGCCGACGAGGAGTCGGCACTGGTGCGCGAAAGCCAGTTTCAGAAGGCCGAGTTGCGAAGGTTGGAGAGGCGGCATGCTGCCGCCATAGAGTTGCTGCCCGTGGCCTCGGAGCAGTTTGAGGAACCTATCCGACGGCTGAAGGACGAGCGTCGGCGACGCTCGGATGCGCTGCAGCGATGGCTGTTCGAGCACTTCGAGATGCTCAATGCTGAGGGCCGACGGCGCCATCTGATGGATATCTTCAGCGAGACCACGCTCGGTGTGCCACCGGCAGGAGCGGGTGAGTGTTGCGAACCGAAACTGCTGCAGTGGGCATACGCCCACGGACTGCGGCCTCTGCAGATGGCCATGTTCTGGGTGGGGCCCTCGCCAAAGGTGGAGATTCGCCACGAGGGGCGCTACTACCCTGCCTGCAGGGGAAAGTGCCTGCCCATTCTGCGGTGGATGTTGGGCTCGACACCTGCCGACGATCACCCCTCGGAGCGGTCGGTGGAGGTGCCCATCCTCTACGAGGACGACGACATGGTGGCCGTCGACAAGCCTGCCGGACTGCTCAGCGTGCCAGGCATCGCCGAGAAACAGTCCGTGTGGAGCATCATGGCGCAGCGCTATGCCGATACGGCCGCGCCACTGATGGTGCACCGACTGGATCAGCCCACCAGCGGCGTGCTGCTCATGGCCAAGACGAAGGCAGCACAGCGGCAACTGCAACGGCAGTTCATGGCGCACGAGGTGAGAAAGCGGTATGTGGCACTGCTCGAACGTGAGTCAGTGGGCATCGAACGGCTAGAGCGTCTTTCCCATGGCGCTGCCTCTCCTGAAGGGCCGCTGCTGACCATCGACCTGCCGCTGTGGGGCGACCCGCTGAACCGTCCCTATCGCTGTGTCGATGCCGAGCGGGGCAAGGCTGCCGTCACGAAGGTACAGCTGTTGCAGCCCTGTGGCGGTCGCCTGCGGGTGGCACTCTATCCACTGACAGGGCGCACGCACCAGTTGCGTGTGCACTGTGCCCACTCACTGGGCTTGGGCAATCCCATCTTAGGTGACAACCTCTACGGCAGCGTGGCAGCACGCCGACTGTACTTGCATGCCGAGAGCATCAGCTTCGATCACCCTCGTACGGGCAAGCGAATGATCATCAGTGCGCCGGTGCCGTTCTGAGGCTCCGTGTCACGACTGAAAAGCAATAAAAAAAGGAATAATATAGCAGTTCTTGCTCCATTACTCTACGCAAGCGTCCCTACGGGTCGAGCGGGCACAAAGACGCCCCGCAGGGGCAGCATCTCCTAGCCCAGGGCAACGCCCTGGGTGAGCAGACAACCACCCTTCGTCGCCCTGCAAGGGCAACACCTTTAGGACACGTTTAATGATTCTGCCCCTGTAGGGCGCAATTTCCTTTTGTGTCGCTCCATCTCCCAGGGCTCAGCCCTGGGCTGTGTGGTGCTGGCCTTGCAGGCCGATTCTGTGCCATTTGCTATATCATTCCCATAAAAAAAGATGGCCCACCGACTTCTTTGAAGTCGCTGAGTCACTCATCAAAAAAAATCCTTAATATTTCTTCCAATTAGTCCTGATTTGTTTCCGATAAATGGCACTTTCTTTCCGGAAACATAAATGTTTTCTGTAAATTTCTTTGCGAAAATCTAAGCAAAGAACACGATGAGCATCTGGGCAATGATGACGCGCACAAACATGCCCAGTGGATATACAGAAGCATAGGCGATGCTCGACGCGTCGCCTTTGGTCGTGTCGTTGGCGTAGCCCAGTGCCATGGGGTTGGCCATGGAGCCGCAGAGGATGCCGCAAATGGTGCCAAAGTCGTAGCGACGTGTGTGTAGGGCGATGAGTCCGACGATGACTACGGGAACCACTGTGAGCAAGAATCCGAGGCCCACCCACAGAAATCCCTCCGGGCGCATGACGGTCATGAAGAAGTCGCGACCGGCATCGAGTCCTAGGCAGGCCAGATAGAGCGACAGGCCGAGTTTGCGCAGCATGAGCGATGCCGAACGGGTGGTGTAGCTGATGAAGTGCAGGCGCGGTCCCAATGATCCCACGACAATACCCATGATGATGGGACCTCCGGCGATGCCCAGACGGACGGGACTCTCCATGCCTGGCAGCGACAGGGGGATGGTGCCCAAGGCCAAACCCATGATGAGGCCGAGGAAGATGGCTGCCAGATTGGGCTCACTGAGCGTCTGCACGGCATTGCCCAGGAACTGCTCGACGTTGTCGAGCGACTTGGGCTCGCCCACCACGGTCAGGCGGTCGCCATACTGCAGGCGCAGGTCGTCGGTGGCCAGCAGTTTGATGTCGCCACGGGTGATTCGGCTGACGTTGACGCCATAGACGTGGCGCAACTGCAACTGGCCCAGGCGTTTGCCGTTGAGCACCTTGCGCGAGAGCACCAGCGTGCGACTCTCAACCTTGGCGTCGATGTGGTTCCAATCAATGCGTTCGCCATTCCAGTCGGTCTCGGTCTTCTCGCCAAAGAGTATCTCCATGGCTCCGATGTCGTCGCGACGCGTCACGACAAGGACGTTGTCGTAGAGTCGGAGCAGCGTGTCGGCCTGCGGCACAAGTACCTGTTGGCCGCGCCAAATGCGTGAGATGATGAACTTCAGGTGGCTCATCTGCGAGATTTCGGCCACGGTTTTATCGGCAAGTGCGGGGTTGACCACGACAAACTGCCCCACATAGGTCTGGTCTTCGCTGTCCAACGAGCGCAGTTCCAGGTCCTGAGGCTTCACGAACAGGCGGCGGATGAACATCATGGCCAGGATGACGCCCAGCACACCGAGTGGATAGGTCACGGCCGTGGCCAATGCTGCCGACCCTGAGGGCAGGTTCAGGTGGGCCAGTGCCTGCTGGGCAGCACCCAGAGCAGGCGTGTTGGTGGTGGCACCGCAGAGTACGCCCACCATGTCGGGCAGACTCACTGAGGTGACGCCCGTCAAGGCAATGGCCAGAATGGTGCCCAGTGCAATGACACCGAAGCTCCAGAGGTTGAGTTCCAGCCCCTCGTGGCGCAATGAGCTGAAGAAGTGGGGGCCTACGTGGAGGCCAAGCATATAGACAAATACCACCAAGCCGAAGGTTTCGGCATAGTCGAGCATCTGTGCATCGACCGACAGGCCGAGATGACCTGCCAGGATGCCAATGAAGAACACGAAGGCTACGCCCAACGACACTCCTCCCACGCGAATCTTGCCAAGTGCAAGACCCACGCTGCAGATGAGCGACAGCACGACAACCGTCTGTAGTGCCGACTGCTCCATGAAGAGTGCGCTAAGCCATTCCATCCTTAAATGATTCCAAACGCCACGTCCATCATCTTCGTGAGGTTGTTCTGGCGTTCCTCGGCAGTGGTTTCCTCGCCTGTTACGAGCGAATCGCTAATGGTACAGATACACAGGGCGCGGGCACCACAGCGTGCCGCATTCATGTAGAGCGACGGAGCCTCC
>JAEEGJ010029741.1_pt1 | contig 10752 bp, 10 predicted proteins | sample 8958761 | NCBI WGS metagenome assembly JAEEGJ01 (sample SAMN16246546, study PRJNA631951) | gut metagenome | biome: gut microbiome; feature: rumen; material: RS-attached | host: Bos | place: Iran: Karaj | collected 2018-10
TCATTCGCTCATAAACATGAATCGCCTTGTCAAAATCCAGTCCAGTAAGTGCCTTTCCTGCCGTAACGATTGCAAAACGGTTTACACCCTCGTCCTGATTTGCTTTTGCCGCCTGAATGATTTTTTCTTCGTCCAAAAAACTGTACTCTTCGCAGGCTGTATGATTGTGGGCGCTTTGGGCACAGAATTTGCAGTTTTCGCCGCATCGGCCGCTCCTCGCATTGATAATGGTGCACAAATCTACGTTATTGCCCTTAAAATGATCGCGGATTTTGTCTGCGCAAGCTGTAAGTTCGTCAAGATTACAGTCTTTGAAGAAAGAAAGGTCGTCATTCCGTGTAAGACGGTAGCCTGATATGATATTTGAAGAAAGTTCGCATAAATTCATTGTATTTTACCTCTAAAACACAGACATTTTAGCGAAAAATCTTTTTATTGTAAACCTAGACTGAATTATAAGGTTTACAATAAATTCCATTTATCTCATATCTACCAATCTTTTTTATTCAACAACCGCTACGGCTTCAATTTCAACGAGAGCGCCTTTTGGTAAAGCAGCAACTTCAAAACAGCTTCGGGCAGGTTTTGAGACAAAGTACTTTTCATAAATTGAATTGAAGGCGGCAAAGTCAGAAATATGTGCGAGGAAACAGCTTGTTTTTACAACTTTTGAAAAGTCGGTTCCTGCTGCCTTTAAGATTTCACCAAGATTTTTGATTGTCTGTTCAGCCTGAGCTTCGATGGTCTGGCCTTCGATTGCGCCAGTTTCAGGATTTAGCGGAATCTGTCCTGAGGTATATAAAAATCCGTTTGAAAGGATTGCCTGTGAATAAGGGCCGATTGCTGCCGGTGCTGATTTTGTTTCGATAGTTTTCATGGTAGGCCTCCTGATGATTACCTATTAATTAGATAGGAATATAATACATAGAAGGGTGCGCTCAGTCAATTAAAAAGTATCTTGATAAAATACACAAAGTTTTTGCTTACCTGTTATAATAAAACTGAGAGGCAAAAATGACTATAAGAAATTCAAAAGAACAGGATTTTATGCGGATTATGGAGATTTATGCCTTCGCGCGTGAATACATGAAAACTCATGGAAATCCAAATCAGTGGGGCCTACAAACTGGCCGCCAGAGGAACTGATTCTCAATGATATAAGCAGTATTCTTTCAAAGCAGAATACTCGCGGCGGTAAAGGCCATAGTCTGCAATATTGGTTTTATGAAAATCTTCATAACATCGAAAAATCTCCAGGGCTTCTTCCAGAGTTTTCCATACACAAATACAGCCAGCCTTTGCTTCGGCTTCTGTCAGATGCAACTTACCGGTCTCTTCAACAAGCTCGCAGACAAAATAATGATTTATATGGTTCCAGTCTAAAAAAAGTTCATCAATATCAAGATAGTTTTCAAGAGCCTTTACAACCATTCCGGTTTCTTCAAGCAGCTCGCGTTCACAGCATTCTTCCAGCGTTTCGCCGTTTTCAACTCCGCCACCTGGAATGATGTATTTGTTATTCTTGCTTTCATATCCCAAAAGAACTTTGCCGTCTTTTACAAGAATGCCACGGCAGGCATGACGCAGATTTTTTACAAACCCGAGATAATCATCATTTTTTAATTCAAGCTTTTTCATTTTTTTAATCCTTATTTTTTTTATTTTTTGATTCGTTTAACCTTTCTGCAGCCAAACATTCCATATTCCTTTGGAACATTCAAAACCCCATTCACTACAAACTTCCCAAGCACCTCGCGGATTTCTTCCTTTGGCACGGAGCTCAAACTTGTCATGCTGGAAAGCGAATAAATATATTCAACCAGATCATCAAGGTTTGTTACTGCGAGAGAATCTTCATAGTTCAATCTCTGGACGTCAGAAAAAAATGGCTCAAGAATTTCTTCTCCATTTTGCAGGGTGAAGTTTTTATTGGCATTATCTTCCACGCCATAAGCATTCAAAGCCTTGCAAAGAAATTCCATAATTCCGTGCTCTCCAAAAGTTGCGCAATAAAAAGCACCACCCTTTTTCAAAACCCGACGAACTTCGGCCAGTCCGCGATTCATGTCAGGCACATGGTATAGCATCATATTTGCAATCACGACATCAAAGCTTTCATCTTCAAAAGGAATATTTTGAATATCAATCACGTGATATTCAAGGCCAGCGCAATCTCCGAGGTTTGTTTTCGCATTTTCCAGCATACCTTCAGAAAAATCAGAAAGAACAAGTCTGTCACAAGCCTTGATTAAATCCTCCTGCCCCTTCCACATTTCGCCGGTCCCACAGCCGAGTTCAAGAACCTTCATTCCCTGCGAGATTTTATAATTCGAAAATATCCAGTTGCCGAAGCCCATTTTATTTGTGGAATATTTTTGATGAATCGAAATGCGGGTATTCAGATTTCCTGCGTTTGCATACTGTTCTTTTACTTCTTTCTGATTATTAATTGTACTCATTTTTTAACTCCCACATACATTGCGTGCCCGCACATTTCGATTATTGATTTATCTTCCGCAGTGAAATCAATCAAATCCAGGATTTTTGAAAAGACATTTTTATTTTTGAATTTGAAAATCACATCTTCTTTTTCATAACCAAAACCGCGGATAGAACGAAGCATGATTTTTTCAAAACCATTTGCAGAAAAGAGATTTTCAATTTCTTCTGAAGCAGGATAGTAGCCTTCCTGAAAGCCTTTGTCCGAAAGATTCTTAAACTTTCCGGATTCAAAACATTCTTCCAGAGTATTGATATCAACCTGATCAGGACTCCAGCAGAATCTTTGAACAAGGGCGATGCTGCCAGACAGATGTGGAATAAAACTTGCAAAAACTTTTCCGCCTTTTTTAAGAACGCGACAAACTTCGCTTATACATTTTTCGCGCTCGGCTTTTTCTGTAAGATGATAAAGAGGCCCAAAAAGTAAAACTACATCAAAAGATTCATCCTTATAACAGCTCAGGTCAGTCGCATTTACCTGGTCACAGGAAATCAGATTCTGAACATTATCTTCTTCCTTCTGCCTATTAGCCTGAGCTAACAAAGTTTCAGAAAGATCTGCAAGCCAGACTTTATATCCTTTTTTTGCAAGTGGAAAAGAGTAAACTCCGGCCCCGCCACCAAGGTCGAGGATTGAAATTCCGTCCACCAGCGGCAGCTCCTTCTCCAAAATCCTCATCGTCATTAAAAACTCAAGCTTGCCGCTGTTGTCATTTCTGAGTCTGTTTTTTTCATCAAAATGCCTGTAGTAGTTTTTAACTTTTTCAAAATCTGTCACTTTTTTAATCCTTAAACTTTTCTTACATCAATTGTTTCGTTTTTTTGCGGGAAGAATATAAAATTATATTTCACCGGATTTATAAATCCAAGTTTTTCAGCAAGCTTCACAGATGCAAGGTTTTCAGCATCGCAAGACCAGATTGCTTTTAAGCCTCTTTTATCAATTTCTTCCAGGGTTCTGACGCAGACTGCAAAAGCAAATCCTTTACCAAGTTTATCTTTATCAGTGATAATTCCAAGTTCTGTGTGCCCTCGGACAGTAAAGGTTGCTTCACATTCACTACAGATTTTTCCATTTTCAATTGCATAAAAACCGAAGGCTATTTTCAGGAAGTTTTCTTTTGACCCGTAAACTTTCTCATGAAATTCTTTCCATGGAACCTTTTCGTATAAATCCGGGTCAAATGGTTTTATTTCAACTTCTTTTGGTTTTTCTTCAATAGCTTTTCGCTGAGTATATTCGTGTCGGGGAATTACTTTTCCCAATTCAGCCAGCGGAGTTTTAGAACCTCTTTCAGGTGTCCAGATAACTTGAATCCAGGCATATTTAATTATTTCACGCAGGGTCTCTTCAATCCAGAGAAAATCAGCATCATCACTAACATAACCCCAACTCATATCAAGCTGACAGATAGCTTTTTTAGGTGAATTAAGATCATCAACAAATGTCTTTCCGGGTAGTATTCCATCAAAATAAGACCAGAGCGCAGACGTATTCGGCTGTCTTTTTTGAAAGAGCGGAAAAATTAAAGCCTTCTTTTCTTCCGGTAACTGGATAAGCATAGAACCTCCCGTTTTCTTTTATAGTAACAGATTTTCCCTTTCACTTTCAACTTTCCGTTGAGTCATTTCCAAAAATAAATTGTTAGGATTTTTCTGAGACATCTGCTAATATACAATTACCGCGCGGAATTAAAGACCGGCAACTTTCAGACCTGTCACCATGAACTTGTTTCAGGGTTTCATAAATAAAGCTTGCCAGAACAACAGGAGACAAAACAAAATGAAAAACTCAATTGGTTCAAACATCAAATATTACAGAAAGCAGCTGGGGCTCACACAGGAAGAACTTGCGGGCCAGCTCTTTGTAACTTCTCAGGCGGTAAGCAAATGGGAAAGCGACGCGGGGCTGCCGGATACTGCGCAGATTGTTCCGCTTGCGAAGGTGCTCAATATTTCAACTGATGCGCTTTTTGGTCTTGAACAGGGAAATTATGATGCTGTTACGGCCGCAAAGGTTCATGTAAAATTCCGCGAGCTGCGCAGTCAGATTGATAAGAAAAAGGGAGCTCTGGAAGCTTGCGAATATCTTCTTTCTGAATGCGAGGCAAATCCGCTGAACTTTGAAATATACATGTACTTTGTTCAGAGTGTTGCAAACTTAAGCCGCAATATCGATCCATTCGGCGAATACAAAAAAGGCATGAATGAAACTTACGACAAATATTTTGACGAGGCTTTGAAAAAATCTGTTCAGGTTATCCGCTACTGCAAGGAAGAAGATTTTGTTGAAAAAACTCACTTTGCCCTTTCCTGGATTTATATTCACTGCAAAGAATATGAAAAGTCACGCGAACACATAGCAAAGCTCCCAAGCATAAAATCTAACATGCTCAAAGAGAGTATTCTTGCCAAACTGGAAGGCTTTGAAAATGGCGTTGAAGCACAGCTTAAAGCCCAGCACAATAATTCTCAGCTCATGTGCCTGCCTTTCAACAAGGAGTTTGTATATTCCGCAGAAACTTATTTCTGGAACAAACCGGAGCTGACAGCCGGCTATTGCGAATGGGCTTTGAACATAATCTTTGCAATCTGCAAGGATCCGACTATGAAGCCATTCTGCCAGGGCTTTGTAAAAGATTTGTATGCCTTTAAGATTTGCGGTGAATTGAAATCTGGTCGCGCTGAAGATATCAAAGCTGCCCGCGAAGATTTTGCTGCACTCAAAAAGCTGATTTATGATTATGTCGATTTCTGCGCAGCCGAACTTGAGCGTAAAGACCTTTTGAATGCTTATGATGAAAAGGGCATCTTGAATATGAAGCTTTACACAAAAGAGGACGGCGACCGCCGCGTAAAAGAACTTGAAGAAAAAATCAGGAACTGGTGCGGCGAGGATGCGTTGAAAAAAGTATTGTAAACTTTTTGCAGCTGGGGCTTGTCTTACTCAAACCCCAGCTCCAGCTGATTATCCACCCAGGACTTTTGTTCCGCGACATGAAGCTTATCTCCGGGCAGACTGCCACCAATCAAAAATGGCGAAGCAGGGTCGTGGAGTTTTTGATTTTTTGCAACCTGGGCTAAGTCGTTGTTTGCATAACAGTATTTGCAATAGTGACGGCAGGTGTCATAGGCGCCAATATCAGCAGAAAGGTAGCAGGCACATTCTTTCCGACCAGGCTTGTAATTCGGTACCTTGAGCTTTTTTCCGATTGCCCTTTCGTAGTCGCGGATGGTCATGCAGCCGCCACAGTCTGCGCCATAGGGAGCAAGAAAATCTCCTTCACCGCAAGGCTTTACAAGCATTCCGTGGTCAGCGGCAATTTTAATAATCCCCCGCCCCAAAAAGAGTTTATCCCGGTCACTAACTTCCCTAGCCTCCGGAAAATTCCTTTTCACCTTTTCATATAAATCAATAAAGCTGATGACAACAATTTTTGTAAAGCCCTCGAGCGCACTCGCCATTTTTTCAAAAGCCCGCAGATGAAAATCAACAGTGTATTTTGAATCAACAAAAATAGGATCATAACGCCAGCCGGAAGCCTCAGTCCCAACCGTACGCGACAAATACTTAAAGCTCTCAATAACCTCAGACTTCTCCGGCACCCCTGGCTCAATGTCCTTTCCATAAGGTGTAATCGTAACATACCAGAACTGGCCAAAATCCTTCACTAAATCAAGGTAAGGAAAAAAGGGCTCAGGATTTTTTGTACAAAAACCAATTGCATCCACCACCTGGGGATTAATTTCGTAGCGGGTAACAAGCCCCGGATTATAAGGATTTCTTACAAGGACATACCCTTCCCTGATTCTGTTTGCAAGCCACTCGGGAAAGAAGGCCGGAATGTCTGTGCGTTGACCGGTATTTAAAATCATAATTTACCTGCTCCAGGCTTCTCTCATAAACGAACTGCCAGGCCTCATTATGGTAGCAAAAATCACCGGGCCTGCCAATAATTCCCGAAAAATATGCACCATTTAGAAAATTATCAAACTTTTCTAACTATCACTCCCCGTTTATACTACAACCATGAAATTGAAGAATATAACTCTGAAAAAAACTAAATTACTAATCATTTTAATTGCCGCTTCACTTATGTTTTCTTTCACATACGTTTCTTGTGATATTGCCTCTGCAAGTGCTGATGAAACAAATTTAGAAAGCGATGATATCTCTAACGATACCGATAATGGTGATTCTAACAACGGAAATGATAGTGGAACTGATAATGTTTCAAATACCAATAGCGACAGTGAAATTGATAGTGAGTCAAACGACGACAGCGACAGTGAAACTGATGGTAATTCTGAGGAAAGCCTTATAACTGATGATTCGGTCTCTCCTCTTGCTTCCAGTAATACAAATCCAAGCAGTAACCCTGCTTTTCCAGTAACTCGTGCTACAGTTAGTATTCCCGAGGGTGCATTGATTGTTTTTGATTCTGATAAGGGAATAGATAAAATTAATAATACAGCAATATGGGGGAATGCAACTTTATCAAATGTAACAGTAGATGGAAAGACTGTTAAAAAATATGAATTAGGCTCGGGTAACGATAAAGCATTTGTGGGAAATTTAACAGAAACTTTTAATTTCCCGGAGGCATCAATTATCTATTTAAGCGTTTATGCAAATAAGGATTTTAAATTTGCTTATCATCCCGGAGAAAATGGAGACATTCCTCAGACAGTCAGGTGGCCAGATTTATGGGACTGGTATTCTGTTTTCAAGACTATGACGGGTGAAAGTTCTATGAATAGCATTGCTTTTTCTTCAGATTCAAATCAGGTCTTCTATATAGATCATATTTATATAGTTCCACATGAACCTGTAATAGAGACAATTGACCTTCATGATTATAGAATCATTTGGCAAGATGAATTTGAAGGCACTTCTCTTGATACATCAAAATGGAAGTATGAGACAGGCGCTTCAGGCTGGGGAAATAATGAGCTTCAGAATTATATTGATGATGGCAGAACTACTGTTGTTAGCGATGGTACCTTAAAAATAAAAGCTTTTAAGGAAAATGATGAATGGAAAAGTGCACGTATTAATTCTAAAACAAATCTGAAATATGGCTATATAGAAGCAAGAATGAAGATTACAGATAAAAAAGGTGCATGGCCAGCATTCTGGATGCTTGGTGAAAATATTGGTAATGTAAGTTGGCCTGATTGTGGTGAAATTGATATTATGGAAAATGCACCATCAACATTTGGTAATGGTAAAGTTTTTGGAACTTTACATGCAAGAGGACATCATGGAGGTGATGGTATTAGTATCGGTTCTAAAACAATTGAAAACTTATCTTCTGAATGGCATACCTGTGCAGTTCTTTGGACAGAAGAAAAAATCACACTGTACATTGATGGAGTTAAAAAGAATTCATACAACAATGATGGAAGAACAGAAAACTGGCCGTATAATCAGAATTTTTACATTTTGTTAAATTTAGCAATTGGTGGAGATTTGGGTAATACAAATGATGCAGCAAGTTTAACAGATGCACAGTTTGAAGTTGATTATGTAAGATGGTATCAATAGTAGATTAAAAAAAGATCCCCCTCTCCATACTGAAAAGGGGGATTTTCTGGCAGATGCTGAAACAAGTTCAGCATGACAATTTATTTATGTCTAAATCTGATCCATTCTAGGAACATCTGCAGTGTAGTCTACACCTGCAACGTCAAATCCGTTTGTAGCGTAGAAGTCGTGCTTGTAGCCGGCGAGGTCACATACGTCTTTAATGTTGTCATTGTTTACGCTTGCCATAAGCTTATCAACTTCTGCCTGAACGTCTGGCTGCATTTCCCAGTCGTCTACGCGGATGCGGTTTTCTTCATCAACTGGAACCTTGCCTGCGGCGTTGTTGTCGCCTGTGTAGAGGCGTTCTGCGAAAAGACGCTCCATCTGTTCGATACAGCCTTCGTGAGTTCCCTTTGCCTTCATTACCTTGAAGAGGATTGAAAGGTAGAGAGAAATGATTGGGATAACTGCGCTTGAGCGGGTTACGAGGCCCTTGTTTACAGAAACGTAAGCGGCACCGCCGAGTTCCTTAGCAAGCTTGTCGTTCAATTCGTGTGCAGTAGCTTCGAGGTGCTTTTTAGCCTGACCGATTGTTCCGTCGCGGTAAATAGCGTGGCTCAACTCTGGTCCGATGTATGAATAAGCAACTGTGCGGCAGCCTTCTGCGAGAACGCCGGCAGCAGCGAGTTGGTCAATCCAAAGCTTCCAGTCTTCACCGCCCATTACCTTTACTGTATTTGCGATTTCTTCTTCGTTAGCAGGCTCTGCGGCAGATTCCTTAAGGCTGTCTGTCAGAATATCTATTCCAAGTCCGGCATAAGTCTTACCAATTGGCTTGATAACTGATTTATAAAGTACATGAGCTCCAGTCTCGCTGTTTGGGTCAATCTTATCAGGGTCTGAACGAACTGGTGAAGCAAGTGAGTAAACGATAAGGTCAAACTTTTTGCCGGCCTTCTTTGCTTCTTCGATAATCATTTTGCGGGTTTCGTGGCTGAAAGCATCTGCACTGAAAGTTTCTGTAAAAAGTCCTTCTGCTTTTGCGGCGCGGTCGAATGCCAGGTTGTTGTACCAGCCAGGAGTTCCGCCCTTGGTTTCTGTTCCGGCCTTTTCAAAAGAAACACCGATTGTGTCTGCGCCGTATTCAAATGCGGCAGAAATGCGTGATGCTAAGCCGTAACCTGTAGAGCAGCCGAGCACGAGCACGAACTTAGGGCCATTTCCGCCCTCTTTCAAAGATTTTGTTCCGCGCTTTGCCTTCTGGGCTTTTACGTAAGCAATCTGATTTTCAACTTCTTTAGCGCATCCAATAGGGTGAGCGTTAAGACACATGTTCGAACGAACCATTGGTTTTATGATCATAGTGAAAACTCCTATAGCTGGATTGTCGGGTCAAGCCCGACAATGACAGAAATTGTCATATTCGGGCTTGACCCGAATATCTACTTTACATTTTATCAAAAAGTGTCATTTAAAACAAGAACGCCCGACGGTCCCTGTGAAAGGGCGCCGGGCGCTTCTTTTATTGTCTTTTCCTTTACTTTCTCTTTACTCCCTCCTTCTTAACAACCTGGAAGTTTTCAAGTCGCAGTCTGAAAATCTGCCATACGCACTGATCTTTAAGACCAGGAATATCGTAGTTCCAGTACTTGGTTGAAAGAATCGGCGGATCCAGACAGAACTGTACGTCGCCGCTGTAGCTGAAGCCGGCATCCATGTCCATATCCAGAATCATTACCGGTGCCCCATCTCTTCGGATTGCGAATCCCAGGTAAGCACTCAAAGGTGCAAAGAAATCTACCTTAGGACCAATTGACACATCAGCTCCGGCTCCAAGTATGCTGTAGCCAACTCCTGCTCCTACACGAAGTTCAAGTACAGGGCAGATTGTGAACTTAGCACCACCGCCAATCTTAAGCTCATCGCTGTCTACCGAAGTAATTCCTGCAAAGCCCGCATTTTCTGAATAGCGGTTACAGATTGCATAAGTGTCGCAGTAGAAAGAAGACGGGCGAGGAATACCCAGGAACTTCTTTCTAAAGCCCCAGTCAATACCGGCGGCACAGTCAAAGACTGTCATGTAAACTCCGCCTACTGTAAAGTTATCAAACTCAACCACTGCAGCAATCTTGAAAAGGATATCAAGTCTTGCATCGAAGGTGACAACGAATGGCAGAACAGGAACTGGATTGTAAGAATAATGTAAGCTCTTTGCATCCTTAGAAGGACGGATTCCTGTTACAGGAGATGACTTCTGCAATTTCTCTGAAGCATTGAATACCCAGCTGTCGAGACCAAGCTCATCCTTAACATTTATACTGTCCATAGTGTCAATGTAATCTTTAACCTCTTCTGCTGTGTAGTGTCCATCAGGGAACTTCTTATTGAACTTTTCCTGAAGTTCTGAAATGCTCTTCTTTTCTGGTGCTGAGCTTGCAAAAAGTGATGTAGAAGAAACATTAAAAGCAATTCTGTTTTCAAGTTCGAACTTAAGCAGAACTCCAACTTTAAGCTCTACACATGGGTTAGCATTTGCAAAGCTGATATTACCACTTGCACCAACTTTAAGCTCTGTTTTTGTTCCCTTTACAATGTCCTTGAGCCAATCCTGTCCAGTCAAAGTTGCAAGTAATGGAGCAAAGTTGTAGCTGCTGAGTGTTGAAAAGTACTTTTCCATTGCATCACGTTTTACTTCGTACTCAATATATTCTTCAACCTTC
>JAEEGJ010029749.1_pt1 | contig 10750 bp, 10 predicted proteins | sample 8958761 | NCBI WGS metagenome assembly JAEEGJ01 (sample SAMN16246546, study PRJNA631951) | gut metagenome | biome: gut microbiome; feature: rumen; material: RS-attached | host: Bos | place: Iran: Karaj | collected 2018-10
TATTGCAATTCCTGCCTTAATACTCATCTGTACATTTCCGAAAAGTGGTTCAATCTTTGTCTTTACTGTATCAAGAGATTCCAAAGCGGCATCTCTATAAGTAAGCACTACAAAATGATCTTCGGCGAATCTGGCAACAAGTCTACCCTCAAATTCATCTTTAAGAATAGCAGAAATATTTCTAAGGAGTTCATCTCCCTTTCTAAATCCATATTCTTCATTATAGCCTTTGAAATTACCAATATTGTAATAAACAACAACCGGCTCTTTTTCCATATTAAGTACATTGCTGATAAGTTCATCGGCTCTTACACGGAAGAACTGCATATTAGGAAGACCTGTTACTGCATCTATACTATTAACACTTGGATCAGTAACAACCTCTGAAAGAATATCTGTCTGTCTCTTGAAGCTGTCATCATAAGCAAATCCATCAATAACGTCAGCATGTTTTTGTCTCTGTACTTCTGAAAGTCTTACATCAGCATGTCTAACAATATCTTGGATCATCTCACGAGAATCAGGATTTCCATAAACATAAACAATAATACATGTTGGATGAATTATTTTGCTATCCACAGTTATCTCTGTGAAATCTTCTTTTACCTTAGCTAGCTTCTCCTTAAAATCTTTCTCTGAAATATCTTTTGCGATAACAAGGACTTTCTCACTTTCAAAACGGAAACATGATTCCTCGCCAAAAGCTTCACGGACCAGCTTACCAAGATAAGCAACAACCTCTTCACCAAAAACATGACCATATACATCATTGAGAAATTTATAGTAGCCTATTTCAATAAGACCAAAGAAAACATTTTCACCATGAAAATCATCGGAATCTGTTTTAAGCGCATATCTGTTTTTAAGTCCTGAAATCTCATCATGTCTGGCTCTTCGTTCTGAGAGTACATAATTTTCAAGGTTATCAAACCTCTCAGCCAAAACAAAGAGATTCAGAAACACCGAACCCATAAGGAAGCTTATGGCATGCACCACATCAATCTTAAATACCTCCGGATTTTTGGTATACCATCCCAAAGCAAAATAGATTGCCATCATTGCGAAGATATAAAGTGTATGTCTGAATGGATTATCCAGGATAAATACCGGCATGCAAATAAGCATAAGGAAAAAGGTAACGGTTGGAGTTCCAGGATCCCATACAGTACCCATGAGAATACCGTATATAATCATCGGAGTCTGTATCAAATAAAATATCAAAGTACTTCTCCGAACCTTATCCCTTACAAAGTAATATCTAATAATTGTTACAACAAGAAAATATACCAGAATAAAAACACTCAGAATAAATCCATTCGTCTTTTTTATTCCAACATTAGATAATACATTGATAGAAGCAACGAGAAGCGCGATCAGGAGGAAAGCCTGAATGTTAATATGGTTTCTCAATTCAACTTCATCTTTATATTTGTAATATCGGCTAACACTTAGTCTTTTGAAAAAATTCATACCTTCTCAAAGTCGTTAAATAATAAGCCCCCTATTACTGATTATTTAACATATCCTCTCTAAGCCCAGCGAGCTTCTCTTCTGCATCTGAAATACTTTCACCCTTAACACCGAAATAGAATTTAATCTTTGGTTCTGTACCTGAAGGACGAACGCAGCACCACGCATTATCCTCTAATTCATAATAGAGAACATTTGATGATGGAAGACCTGTACTTGTCTTTTCCCCTGTAACAAGATCAACTCTTTCATCAGCCTTATAATCTCTAGAAGCAAGAACCTTAAATCCACCTAACTCCTTTGGAGGATTAGAACGGAAGTTCTCCATCTTCTTCTGAATCTCAGCTGCTCCGTCAACACCCTTGAGCTCAAGTGTTGCAAGACCTTCTTTATAGTATCCATATTTTTCATAAAGATCCTGCATAGCGTCGCAAAGTGTTTTACCCTGCTTCTTATAGAATGCAGCTACCTCGCAGAGCATCATTACTGCCACAATAGAATCCTTGTCTCTTGCATAAGTTCCTGTAAGACATCCATAAGATTCCTCAAGACCGAATACATAATTATTGCAGCCTGTCTGTTCAAAGATCTTAATCTGCTCTCCAATATACTTAAATCCTGTAAGAACCTCGATGCAGCGTGCATTGTAAGCTGCCGCAATTGCCTTAGCAAGATCTGTTGTTACGATTGTAGTAACAAGAGCTGGATTCTCAGGCATTGTACCTGTAGCCTGGCGCTCTCTGAAGATGTATTCTGCAATGAGCATTCCGGACATATTTCCAGTAAAGCTCATATACTCACCTGTCTTAGTATCCTTAGCGTAAACACCAAGTCTGTCTGCATCAGGATCAGTTGCAAGAACTATATCCGCATCCTCCTCCTTAGCAAGCTTAAGTGCAAGCTCCCAAGCCTTTGGATCCTCTGGATTAGGATATGAAACAGTTGGGAAAGAACCATCAGGAATCTTCTGCTGTGGTTCTACATAAACCTGGGTAAATCCAAGATCTTTAAGTACTCTTCTTACAGGCACATTTCCTGTACCATGAAGTGGTGTATAAACGATCTTAATATCTTTAGCCATCTCAGGAATTACTTCTGGATGAATACTCTGTGCCTTTACATTAGCAATGAACTTTTCATCGAAGTCAGTTCCGATGATATTGAAGAGACCAAGTGCTCTTGCATCATCCTCATCCATTGTCTTAACCTGGGCAAAATCTGTAACCTTGGCAACCTCTGCCATGATACCTGTATCATGAGGAGGTGTAACCTGAGCTCCATCCTCCCAATAAACCTTGTATCCGTTATACTCTCTTGGGTTATGACTTGCTGTCACAACAATACCAGCTATACATCCTAGTTCTCTAACCGCAAATGAAAGCTCTGGTGTTGGACGAAGTGATTCAAATAAATAAGTCTTAATACCATTAGCATTCAGGCACTTTGCAGCTTCACGTGCAAACTCAGGTGACATGATTCTTGAATCATGTGCAATTGCAACTCCCTTATCCTGTCCATTATGCATAAGAATATAATTTGCAAGACCCTGTGTAGCCTGTCTTACTGTATAAATATTCATACGGTTTGTTCCAGCGCCTCTTACACCACGAAGACCACCAGTACCAAATTCAAGACTTCTATAAAATCTATCCTCTATCTCTTTTTCATCACCCTTGATAGCCTCAAGCTCAGCTGTTGTCTCCTCGTCAAAATAAGGATTTTCAAGCCATGCTTTATAAGCATCCATATAATTACTCATTCTTTTAATGCCTCCCTAAAAATATCTTTTTTTGTGTCATTTTTCTCTATCCACATAGGTAGCATCATTATACCATTATTTATAGTATTATTGCTATCAAATATTGTCTAAATTTACCGTTTTTTTGTTTTTTATTTTACATATTTCGAAATTGTGTTATCATATCATATCGAAACCTTAACTAAGCAACATAAAAGGTGAGGAAAATGAAGAAAATAATACTTACCGGCGGTGGAACAGCCGGACATGTAACCCCAAACATAGCTCTTATGCCAAAACTTAAAGAGCTGGGGTACGAAATCGAATATATTGGTTCTAAAAAGGGAATCGAAAAAAAGCTCATTGAAGAACTTGGCATTCCTTATTACGGAATATCATCCGGAAAGCTGAGACGTTACCATGACATCAGGAATTTTACTGATCCATTCAAGGTATTCAGAGGATTCGACGAAGCCAACCTGCTGATGAGAAAGCTGAAGCCAGATGTCATCTTCTCAAAGGGCGGATATGTAACTGTTCCAGTTGTTCTTGCAGCACATATACACAGAGTACCTATCGTTATTCACGAATCAGATATGACTCCTGGACTTGCAAATAAGCTTGCACTTCCACATGCGACTAAAATATGCTGCAACTTCCCAGAAACAAAAGAACTGTTTTCTGACAGAGCTACAGTTACAGGTACTCCTATCAGACAGGAGCTGTTCCAGGGCGATAGTAAAAAAGCTTTTGAATTCTGTGGATTCGCAGAACAAAAACCTACCATCCTCATAATCGGAGGAAGTACAGGTAGCGCCGCAATCAATAAAGCTATCTGGAGTTGTCTGGATGAATTATTAAAGAAGTTCAATGTTGTACATCTCTGTGGAAAGGATAATGTGAACAAGTCCTTAAACGACAAAAAGGGATATGCCCAGTACGAATATATTAAGGATGAGTTAAAAGATCTCTTTGCCCTTGCAGATGTAGTAGTTTCAAGAGCTGGCGCAAATGCTATCTGCGAATTGCTTGCACTTAGAAAGCCTAATATTCTGATACCACTTCCACTTACTGCCAGCAGAGGCGACCAGATACTGAATGCTGAGTCTTTTGCAAACAGTGGTTACAGCTATGTTCTTAAGGAAGAGGATGTTGATAATCAGACACTCATGAGTGCAATAAACGAAGTTTATGATAGAAGTGATAAATACATAGACGCAATGAATAAGAGCGAACTTGCAGATTCCATTAATACCATAACTGAGATAATAGAATCTGTATTAAAGAAATAATGACGATAATCAGCAAACAGAATAAAGACATAAAAAAGGCTTCCGGAAATCCGGAAGCCTTGATTTTTGTCTATTATTTTTTATCAGCCACCAAGCTCAACGAGGCAATCAAGTGTCTTCTGATAATATGTTGATTCATCAGACTCATTATATGTTGTCTCATCAACTTCGATTGTTGCAGGATATGCAGACTTTCCTGGCTCGAGTACATCATCACCAATCTTAATCTCTTTACCATTCTTTGTGATGTGGAAGATAAGTCTTACATGCGCATTTGTATGTGTAACCATACCATCACTATTATCTTCACTCTCTACTGAAATAGTAGTCTTATATCCATCAGCATAAACATCATATGCACCATTACCTGCATCATCTACAGAAATCTCCTTGATAGTCCATGCTGGATTTCCAACAGCTGCTTCAAATACAGCACCAAATTCTTTTTCCTTATTCTTTGGAATAGTTGTCTTCTTAAGAACATCAACTATTTCATTATAATTTGAATTAGTCTTCATCTGGATTGTCTGTGTGATAGGATTCTTGTACTGTCCTGGAAGTACGAAGTAAATACCTGCTATAACAGCAACCGCAATAACAATACCAAGAATTATTCTCGCTATTTTGTTTCCCATAACCATTTCTCCTTTGGATAAAACATTATTTTTTAACTGCTTAGAAGATTTCTTTCTCTAATTGATAAATATAACCTTCAATAAGCTGCATTCTTTTTGAATACTCTGTTCTTGCCGCTTCTGTTTTGCAGCATCTGATAAGAGGTTTATTCTGACGATAGAATTCCTTGATACGATAATAAGCTTTTTTATATGTCGCATCTTCTTCATCAGCTGTAACCATACAGTCACGCATAATGCCAACTGCACCAACCTCATCCAGCAGAACCGAATCCATGACAATCTTGCATTCCAGAGACAGATCCTTGTCTGTATCTAACTCTTCGCAGGCCATTATGATCTCGCCTACTTTTACTATAAGCTCAGGACTTACTCCAATGCTATCCAGATATTCAACAGCCACCTCAGCACTAACCTCGCTGCTTGGTCTGTCCTGTTCCCATCCGATATCATGAAGAAGCGCAGCAAGAACAATGACATCAAGGTCACCGCCAAGCTTCGCCTGTAATCTTATAGCCCATCTATACACACGCATAGTGTGATCATATATATTTCTGAAGGGATACTGTTCAGTCGCCCTATTTTCAGAAGCTGTTTTCTTAACAAATTCAATTACTTCTGAGTAATCCATCCTATGCTAACCCCTAACACTTTTGTTTAGTAAACTACACCACTATATAGTCTAGAAACACTTATATAATAATAACACTTTCACTTAAATATTTCTACATTTTTTTAAAACCGCGCGACCAGCTTTGTAAAGCCCCAACGAGCGTACCTTAAGCAGTTAACTCAACCCAGGTAGCCTCACGGCGCACAGAGAGGTTCTACTTAGTGCTGCTTTGTTCCCAACCTGACACGGTTCGCAGATTCCTGTCGCGTAAGACCTAGATTTCAACGTCACTTACCAAGAACAGCCTCGCAAGAATCAGTCCGAGACTGGTCATCACCCCTGCTATAGCGGATTGCAGGTACAGGGCACCGCTATCTCCCCGGCTGCGCGGAAGTTTTATAACTATATCAGTATACATAATACATCAGAATAAGTCAATGGGACCTGACCCCGTTGACTTATATGTTAATTGATAAAAACATTTCAATAGCTATATTCTTAATTTGGATTATGTTTGTCACTATGTTTATAGTATTAAAATCAAATCCGATAGAAAAAATCCGCACTAAATGGCAATGCTATTAAGTTAAATAACTAACAACAATAAAAAAAGAAAGCTATATTCCATAACGGATATAACTTTCTTTTTTTTGTGAGGGATTCTAAGTTTATTCTTTAGGTAAATTTTCGATGTTTTGAGTAAACTCAACAGCATTATCTATTAGTTCATTAATGTACTCTTCAATAATGCCCATTATTTCATCATCAACATATCCAATCACAGTATAATCGAGTTGATTTTTTTTGAAATAATAAAATTGCTCACATTTGATATAGCCATCTTTATTATTGCCATAATTAGAATTAGTAATATTTTGTTCAGTAGCAGCAATAGGTAGATTACCAGGATAGGATAATTTCCTTTTTGTTTGTTCTTTTGATTTGAGTGATGACATAACCAACCCAATTAGATCAAAAGATACACCTTGCACTTCACCGCCATCGTCATTGATCACAATAAAAGTATGACGTGGAAGCGTTCTACCATGTTCTTCGTAATGACTAACTAAAATGATATCTCCTCTTTTACACATCTTTTTTCTCCTGCTTTATTTTGATATCAACTTTAGAATCACCAGAAAGAACATCTTGAGACCACTCAAAGGGTGTCACATCTTGCAACATTCTCTCAGTAGAAGAAGATTTAACATTCATATCGTTAAATCTTATTTTTGTTTTAGATTTGTTATTAAATACAACATTGTTTCTCATTGCTCTTTCTCCTTTCGTTGATTTTTAATAAAGCTTTTCTCCTTTCTTGTAATATTTATATCTAAGACACAAGCATTACAAGAAGGATAATCCCTCTCGGCTGCTCACGTCTAAATACATCGTAAACCTGAGCAACCATCGCTCTTTCCGTCCTTTTCCCTTTGACGCACTCTCGGACGTTAATGAGTACATCATTATCCTTTTACACACCTATGCTCCGAGTAGATGTTCTTTCTTTATACCTTAATTATACTGTAAAACACCGTAAAATCAAGTCTATTTACCTCCTCATTGTTTCAGATTTCTCCATATAATCAATAAAGATACTATTATTATTATGGGGAAATTTATGGTTTCTAAAAAAAGACTTATTGTCTCTCCAGCCTCCTCATCCTAGCCTTGTACGATAAACCATCTAAATAACCTTCACTTTCAACCCTGTTAAGTTCTTCTTTTATATGTTCCATAGGCTTAGAATAGTTATAGCAAGTAAGAGCAGACGCATAGAACAGTTTGAGAAAATCCGTTCCTTTGCCATCTTCGAGTATCTGTTCCACTAAGCCATTAAGATAATCCCTTACATCATCCTTATCCGCCTCTAAAGCAACGCTGTGTAGGAGTCTCGCAATAAGATCAAATGGAATCTCTCCGTTCTCATTAAAGAAACTCTCTGCATATACATCATATCTGTCAGCCAGAATAGGTATCATATATGCTCTTATATCAGCCTGTCCCCTCTCCACAGCAGAGATATATGGCTGATTTGAGCCGAGGATATCTCCCAGATCACGCTGCTTATCTCCTCTTGAATGTCTTAACCGTTTGAGATTGTCTCCTATGACAGCCCTTATGCTGCTCCTGTTTTCCTTTAAAGTCACCGCATCATCTGTATACCTTCCCATAACCCACGCTCCTTTGTACAGTATTCATAAAAGATATGTATTATTATATATTTTTCGACATTTAGTGTACAGAGTGACGAAATGTAATTATTCACTATTTAAGCATTCAACCGTAGGTTATAATTAAAGGCGTAAAAAAAATAGCACCAGCGATGATTTGGCGATCCGAACTGGTACTATCACATTGACATTCAACTAAGGATGTCTCTATTTATTTATGTCTCGATATTACCATAGAAACAAAGGTAAAGCAAGGCTTTCTTAGTTGATGTCAGAAATTTCAATCTAAGGAGGTCTTATTTTTATGAGCAAAAAGATACCCGGAAACCACAAGCACCTCACCCTGTCTGACAGGATTTTTATTGAGAAAGGGCTGAATGACAACCTTCCGTTCTGTGAAATAGCCAGATATCTCTGTAAAGATCCGTCTACCATTACGTTTGAAGTGAGGAAACACATCACTAAAGCCCCCAGCAGTCGTCCTTCTCCTGTAAGGAACAGTTGCAAATACAAGAGGGAATGCAGACTAAAGAATGTTTGTGGCAACAATGCCTGTGTAAACAAACGATGTTCTGTATGTAACCGCTGTAATAAGCATTGTAATAGGTATAAGCCTGATGACTGTTATAAGAGACTTCATAGAGCCCCTTATGTCTGTAACGGCTGTCCCTCAAGGCAGGGCTGCCACGAATACAAGTATTACTACAACGCGGTAGATGCACAAAACGAGTACGAAAGAGAAAGAACAGATAGCAGAGTCGGTATAAACCTTACACCGGATGAGCTTACTCATCTTGACAATCTCGTTACCCCTCTCGTACTTATGGGGCAGCCTATCTATCACATATACGAGAATAACAAGGATGAGATACCCGTAACGAGTCGAACCCTTTACCGTTATATCAATGACGGGGTTCTGGGAGTTAAGAGGATGGATCTGAGAAGGGCTGTAAAGTACAAGAAAAGGTATCGGTCAAAGGATAAGCAGAACAACATCCCTAAAGGAGCAAGACTCGGAAGGGATATGGCCGAGTTCAGGAAGTACATAGAAACCAACATAGACGATGCTGCTAATATCGTCCAGATGGATACTGTAATGGGTAAACAGGGCTCCAAGCAGTCCCTTCTAACCTTATACTTCAACAACTGCCACCTTCAACTTATCTTTACCCTTGAAGAACATACCTCTCAGAACGTATGTGATGTCTTTGATTTTCTGGAGATGGTTTTAGGAACAGAGACATTCAGGAAGGCTTTTCCGGTCATAATCACGGATAACGGGCCTGAGTTCTCCAATCCCACTTATCTTGAGAGGGCATCGGATGGTAGCCGGAGAACTAGGATTTTCTACTGTGATCCATACAGATCGTGTCAGAAAGCTGAATGCGAGAAAAATCACGAGTATATCAGATATGTGATACCTAAAGGCTTATCTATGGATGATTACACCCAGTCGGATATGAACCTTCTTATGAGTCATATAAGCAGCACGAGCAGAGAAGCCCTTCACGGAAGTAGTCCTTATGAGATGGCTTTAGTATTTCTAGGAAAAGAGTTCCTGGATAAGCTGCATATCCAGAAGATACCGTCCAATGATGTCAATTTAACGCCTATGTTATTGAAGGAGAACAAGAATGAAGACGTATGATGTAATACTTTCTGAAAACACATCTCTGGCTAGTAAAGAGCGTCTTATAAGGATGTACAACGAGGCAGTTCAGGAGATATGGTATCTGTCCGACAAGCTGGAACAGATAAGGGAAGAGAACGAGGCTCTCTGGAAGAGTTGGGAGGAACTGATGGATCAGCTCTACGGATAAAAATAGGGGCTGAATATAAGGAAAAGGCAGTTGAATTTACTCTGACGAGTTTCTTCAAAACTGCCTTCTTTCTGTGCTTGAAAATGTACTTAGTCTGTCGTGACCTGCTCATTTTAGTCGGGATTTACTTTTACAAAACGGCTTTCAGTCTGGCATTCCGGCTGTTCAAATGAAATTGAAGTATCTTTTTCAATCAACGGCACCCCTTTTATTGTAACTTGAAAAGTTAAATGCCACTTTAAATATGTAAACTGCATTTAGTGTTTCAACGAATAAACAATCAAAAAAATAGAGGTAAAAAGAAATATGAAAATAGAAGATTTATATACAAATGCAATATGTGAGGATATAGATAGGACTATTATTGACAGCATCATATCGTTTATAAAAACGGATGGATTTAATACTAAAAGCTTCTCTCTTGTGTCAGTAGAGAACTATGTATGGGAGTTTATATCAAATAATGATCTAAATAGGGGATTTTTATTATTTTACAATCCTCATTTTGTACACAAGCCTATTCCACAGTACCTATTATGTAATGGATGCGTTTGTTTTTCTTTTAACGCAAGAACTATTACCGAAGCATATATTCAGCATAACAAAAATATATCTAATGAAGACTATAAATTACTGGCGACAGAATACCCCCATACTGAAGATGGATTTAAGAGAAACACAAAGGAAATAGCTGCAAAAATTGGATATGAATTATTTTGTGATGTCTCGAATTACACCAAAGAGTGGCTTCAATCTTGATCTGGTTCTTCTATGCGATAGAGAGTATAATCCCTGTTGTAGAACTTAACATTGATATAGTTTCCATTACGTTCAGGAACACCTATCATAGCAAATAAGTATGCGTGTTCTTTTTCAAGACCATTTATTGTATTGTCCCCAAAGTAAAGTGACTGTAACAAGCGATTTTCTTTATATATAGAGTGAACCTTTATAACATTAAATCTATGATGATCCATTGATTTAGACTCAAGACTGTCAACAGACAAA
>JAEEGJ010029754.1_pt1 | contig 10749 bp, 9 predicted proteins | sample 8958761 | NCBI WGS metagenome assembly JAEEGJ01 (sample SAMN16246546, study PRJNA631951) | gut metagenome | biome: gut microbiome; feature: rumen; material: RS-attached | host: Bos | place: Iran: Karaj | collected 2018-10
TACCTACACCAGGGTCACCAATAAGAAGAACATTTCTTCTTTGTTTTGCTGCCTCTTTAATAGTCCCAACAGACTCTTCATGACCAATAACCTGATCAATAAGCAAAGGAAGCACTTCTATATCAGCAGTATTTGAAATTGACTCATAATCAAGCATAGGTTTGATTCTGCGGTTTCCTTCATCATCTTCAACAAATTCGACTTCAAGGGAATCCTTTTCTTCAGACTTGGTTTCTGCAATTTCTTCAACTGCATCAGCATCAGCAACATCATCAGCTTCTTCAGCTTCATCAATTATATTGTCTTCTACAGAAGAGTCTACGATTTCTTCTTTAGACTCTAACTCTTCTACTTCTGTAGCCATTACTTTATCTTCTTCCATATAAAACCTCCTAAATATTTTCATTTTACTTAATTTCTAGTTAATATGACACATTCTTTTTTAAATAAAGTTTTAAATTTATAAATTACCTCATATTTCACCAATAATTCATTAATATTTCATTATATTAATATATATTAAACTACATGCTTAATAACTTTATGATTTTAGTTATATAAAAAGGTTTGTATTTTAGTAACTTTTATTTACTAAAATGAGGGAACATGAAAATCAAAAAATTAATCCCAAGATAATCAAATCAAATAAAACTTATATTTTATAAAAAACAAATGAAACTAATATACAAGAATTTTGGGTAAGATTATGACAAAATGTTTAATGATTCAAGGAACTGCTTCCAATGCAGGAAAGAGTTTAATCGTTGCAGCTCTTTGTAGAATATATACAAAAAGAGGGTATAAGGTTGCACCATTCAAATCACAGAATATGTCCTTAAACTCCTACACTACAAAGGAAAACAAGGAAATTGCCATTGCACAGGTATTGCAGGCAAAAGCTGCAAATATAGAACCTACAGTAGACATGAACCCTATTTTACTAAAGCCAAAAGGGGAATCATGTTCACAGGTAATCATTCAAGGTGAAGCAGTTGGAAACAAGGACTTCTTTAGAAAGTATGACAAGACAAAAGCTACCCAAAAGGATATTGACAATAATCTGATGGACGATGAAGATTATAGAATCATGGCAAAAGAAGCGGTAATAGACTCATTAAACAACTTAAAGAAAGATTATGACATAATCATTATGGAAGGTGCCGGATCTCCTGCTGAAATTAACTTAAGGGAAGGGGACCTTGCAAACATGGGGGCTGCAGAAATAGCTGATGCAAATGTGCTTCTTGTTGGAGACATTGACAAGGGAGGAGTGTTTGCATCAATAGCTGGAACATTCTTGCTTCTTGATGATGCAGACAGGTCAAGATTCAAAGGAGTTATCATAAACAAATTCAGAGGAAAACAGGAATTGTTATGCTCTGGAATTGAAAGACTTGAAGAAATCATTGAAGTTCCTGTCCTTGGAATAGTTCCTTATGCAGAGAACTTGCAGCTTCCTGAAGAGGATTCAGCATCCTTAAAGGAACATGACTGGACCAAGGAATTCAAAAGCAATGACGATCATATAATCATTGGAGTAATCAAGCTTCCAAAAATAGCTAATTTTACAGATATCGACCCATTTGACACAGAAGAGGATGTTGAAGTCAGGATGATTGAAGTCCATAACTATCAGGACAAGATAAAGGATGTTGATGCATTGATCTTGCCTGGAACAAGAAATTCCACTGAAGACATTATGGAACTGGAAAAATCAGGTTTGGCAGACAAAATCAGGGAATTGTCAAATGACTCAAAAATACCAATCATTGGAATCTGTGGAGGATACCAAATATTGGGAAACAAGATTTATGATAAGGACCATAAGGAATCAAAGCTTGATGAAGTTGAAGGATTAGGTCTTCTGGATATTGAAAGCGAGTTCATAAGAGAAGGAAAAATCGTAAAGCAGAGCTTAGCTACAATCGAAATAGACGAAGAATCCAATAAGAATGGCATGTTCCATGAAATCTTTTCAAAAATCAATGGTGAAGAGGTTACCGGCTATGAATTGCACGAAGGAACTACAAACCTCATAAGTGCAAACCCATTATTCAAAATAGAAAAGGGCATTGGAAACAACGATAATGACCAATTCGATGGGGCATACGGCGAAAATGTATTTGGAACCTATTTCCATGGAATCTTCAACAACTACAATATAAGAAGGGAATTCCTAAATGCTTTAAGAAAAGGCAAAGGACTTGAAGAAAGAATTGGTGAAGACCCATTTGAAACAAGCGTAGAGAATTCACTTGAAAAATTAGCGAATATTGTAGAGGAAGCTCTTGATATGGATTATATTGATAAATTGATTTTTGATGAATAAAAAGATTAAAAAATCAAATAAGTAATAAAATAATAATTATAGAAAAAATAACTTAAAAGTTAATAAAAAATTAAAAAAGAACTAAAATAAGAAAATAAGATAAGTAAATAAAAAAGTAAGAAAATAAAAAAAGTTAAGAAAGTAGAAATCTAGTTGAGATCTCTACCAAAGATGTGAACAGCACAAGTACCACCAGTACCACCAACATTATGGGTCATACCGATTTCAGCACCATCCACTTGACGTTTACCTGCTTCTCCTCTTAATTGCCATACGATTTCAGCAGCTTGAGCGATACCAGTAGCACCAAGAGGGTGTCCTCTTGCTTTTAAACCACCAGATGGGTTAATTGGACAATCACCATCGATATTGGTTTGTCCTTCCTCAAGAACTTTTCCACCTTCACCTTTCTTAGCAAATCCGAGGTCTTCAATTGCAAGCAATCCGTTGATTGAGAAACAATCGTGAACTTCAGTAGCATCGATATCCTTTACAGTCACTCCAGCCATATCATATGCTTTTCTGGAAGCTGCAATGGTTGCATCCAAAGTAGTAATGTCTTTTCTGCTGTGCAATGCAATGGTTCCAGAAGACTGTGCAGATGCTCTTACATAAATAGGAGTGTCTGTGAACTCCTTAGCTCTTTCTGCTGCACAAATAACAATAGCTGCTGCACCGTCAGAAACAGGTGAACAGTCGAGTAAAGTTAATGGATCTGCAACAGGAGAGGATGCCAATACTTTATCAACACTAATTTCAAATGGGAATTGAGCATTAGGGTTGTTTGAAGCGTTTTTGTGGTTTACTACAGACATCATAGCCAATTGCTCTCTTGTAGTTCCATATTCGTACATATGTCTTTGAGCAATCATAGCGTATAATGATGGGAAAGTAGCTCCTTGCTGTGCTTCCCATTCTTGGTCAGAAGCGGTAGCAATAGCTGGAGTTGCATCAACAACATCAGTCATCTTTTCCACACCAGCAGATACCACTACATCATGGTATCCTGAAGCGACAGCCATAATACCTTGTCTAAGTGCGAGTCCTCCTGATGCACAAGCAGCTTCAACTCTTGTACATGGAATTGGGTTCATACCCATACTATCAGAAATAAGTGCTGCTATATGTTCTTGACCTACGAAAAGACCTGCAGACATGTTTCCAACAAACATTGCCTCTAAGTCTGCACCGCTAACATTAGCATCTTCCATAGCTCCAAGACCAGCTTGTGAAATTAATTCTCTAAATGAACTGTCCCATAATTCACCGAATTTTGTTTGGGAAGCTCCGATAATTGCAACATCTCTCATTTTTTCACCTTTATCATAATAATTATAATTAATTCCTCTAACTTTATCCTCTTTCTATGCCATTCTAAGTTTTCCTTTAAATTTAGCATAAACTGCATAATCAACATAAATCTTTTTAGAGAGGATTTCTTCAGTTGTAGGAGCTAAATTTTTAACTTCTTCAATTCTGTCATTTACAGTTAAGGTAAATCCATCACTACCTGCACCTGAACCGTAGGATACAATGAAAATCTTATCTCCAGGTTCTGCTTTATCCAAAACATTGGAAAGTGCTAAAGGAACAGCACCAGAGTATGTGTTTCCTACATTAGGAGTTAAGAGACCATCCTTATATTGTTCTGGTTTGAATCCTAATTTTGTAGCTGCTCTTAAGTAGAATTTACCATTAGGTTGATGGAAAATAGCATAATCATAATCTTCCACTGTTGTATCGGTTTTCTCAAGCAATCCTTTTGCTGCTCCAAATACATGTTTGAAGTAAGCTGGATCACCAGTGAATCTTCCTCCGTGACTTGGATAAGGTTGACCTTCTCTTCTGTAAAAATCAGGAGTGTCAGTAGTGTAGCTGTAAGTAGTTCCAAAGTCAGCAATGGTGTTTTTATTACCAATGATATAAGCTGCACCACCAGCAGATGCAGTGTATTCCAAAGCATCTCCAGGAGCTCCTTGAGAGGTATCAGCACCAATAGCTAAACCGTATTTAATCATGCCAGAGTCTACTAAACCCATAGTGGCTTGAATTCCTGCAGTTCCTGCTTTACAAGCAAATTCCAAATCTGCTGCAGTCATATCAGGAGTAGCTCCAATTGCTTCTGCAACGATTGTAGCGGTTGGTTTTACTGCATAAGGATGAGATTCTGAACCGACATAAACCGCTCCAATATCTTGAGGATCGATTTGTGCTCTAGCTAATGCGTGTCTTGCAGCGGTAACTGCAATGGTTGCAGTGTCTTCATCAGATGAAGGCACTGATTTTTCATTAACGATTAAACCGTTTGAGATTGAATCAGGGTTATCTCCCCATACCTTTGCGATTTCTTCTACTTTAATTCTATATGAAGGCACATTTGCCCCATATCCAACAATTCCTGCCATTAAATCACAACCATTTAATAATTTAGTTTCAATTAAAATAGCTAATAATTGCTATTAATTTAATTTTAATTTAAATAAATAAATATAATTTTCAATTTCAACAATAATTTTATCTTTTATTTTGCTTTATAATGAAATATAAACTTAAAATGACTAAAAAAAACTTAAAATATTCATTATAAGGTTATATTAATATAATATTATTTTTTAATACATATAAACTTAATTAATAAAATAAAGAAAAAACAAGTAAAAATAAGTTAAAAAATGATTAAAAAACTATACTAAAACCAGTTAACTATAAAATCATTAGAAAAATAGTTAAAAATCATAAAATTGTTAGAAAAATAATGTATAAAAAAAGATCATAAAAAACAGATGCAGCTGCCGGGATTCGAACCCGGGTTGTAGGCTTGGAAGGCCCAAGTAATAACCAGACTATACCACAGCTGCAATATAAAAAAAGTGCGGCGTCCGGGATTTGAACCCGGGTCTCTAACGTGGCAGGCTAGAGTCTTAACCAGGCTGGACTAACACCGCAATATACAACATATAAATGTTAGTTAACATAATATATAAATCTTTCTATAATTAAGATTTTCAATATATAATTAACAAAAAAAGCAATAATTGCAGTTTAAATAAGAAAAAACATTAGATATTTAAAGCAGATGATTTATCAAAGGAAGCATAGATTGAATACCTAAAACAAATATAGCAAATCCACCAATAAACTCAATATGTCTGGAATATTTCATAGCGGATTTTGTACCGAAAACACCTATAAACTGCCAAGTAATTACTGCTAATAAACTTAGTCCTGCAACAAGTATAGGATCTGCACCTTCAATTACGCCTTGAGCGGATAAAACCAAGTTTTCGATGTTTCCGAAAATTAATAATCCTAAGAAAGGCTTATACTCATTTACAAAATCTTTAAATGAAGACATTCTATCACTAACCTCTAACTGCTTCTAGCATTGATTGAATACCTAAAATAAAAATAGCTAATCCGCCAATGAATTCAATGTAAATACCATAAGCTTCCAATTGCTGAGTACAAACAGTACCAATTATTAGCCAACAAGTTACGCAAATTAAACTAAAAATCGCTAATTTTAAAGGATTTGCTGCTTTAACTACACCTTGAGAAGCTAAAATCAAGTTCTCGATATTTCCAAAAATTATTAAGGAAATTAAACCAATTGATAAAGCCATATTCATCTAATCACCATTTACTCCCTAGATTAAAATGATTGCTATTTTTTATTAGTTATTATTTTAGAAGAGATATGAAAAAATATCAATGAAAAATAATAATTAATAAGAAATATAAGCAAAATTAATCTTTAACATATTTTATTAATATTTAATCATATTTAAAATTTACTTAAAAAAATTAATCATTCTTAAAAATTAGAATAAAAATATTAAATTGTTTTTAAAAACTAAAAATAAGAAAAAAAGAAAAGAAAAGAAAAAATAAAAGCAAATAACTGAATGCATATAGAAAAAATAGATTTAATTACTTTCTAGCGATTACACAGAGCCATCCAGTTACCAATTCCCTATCTACACTATCAGGACCACTTTTTGAGAAGCATATAATGTCTGAAAATCCAGCTTCACGCAAGTATTCATCAAATTCATCTTCAGAGAATATTTTCATGTCCAAGAGATCAATAAGTTCCTTTTGACGTTCATCCTCTTCATTTGGAATAGCCTCATTGCAGATGAACATTATTCCATCATCTTTCAATACCCTTCTAACTTCCTTACAGTCATTTACAAAGTCTGGCCAGAAATAAACTGTTTCAAACCCTGTTACAATATCAAAAGTATTGTCTTCAAATGGAAGTTCAGAGACAGATCCTTGAATAACCTCACATCTTCCCTCATCAATGGCATCCTGATTTAACTTTGTGGATTTCTCTACAGCTATTTCAGAATAATCAAGCCCATAAACCTTATTTTCAGTCATTTGAAGGAATCTTTCCACATTAACTCCTCCACCACAACCGATATCCAGAATAACATCATCCTTTGAAATGTCCAAATGGCTTACACCCCATTGAGCAAGGCTTTCATGACTTTCATTCATCCTATCCAATAATTTATCACCTAATTCGCCAACAGGTTTTCGAGCATTAATGATTAGTTCCTTCTCTTCTTCACTTCTAATATTTTTTTCATTATCAGCCATTTTATAACTCCTATATCAATCATTTTTAATATCAATTTATTAATATAATCTTACCATTAATAATATCAATTGCATGATTAATAAATTTTAGTATCTCTGAAGAAAATGTTAAAATAATTAAAGGAATATTAAAGAAGATTATTCCTCAAAATAAACTTCTCTAATAAACTCATGAATGCCTATATCAATCAAGGCAAAATCATTGAAAAATCCCAATAGTGCCAATTCATTCAAGTCATTTTCTTCAAGATCAATTGGAATCTCACTTTCCCCATCACCCCCAGATTGAGAAGGTTCATAAGAACTATAATCCCTGCTATTTTTAACATACCTATACTCTTTACGATTTTCTTTATTTTTTTCCTCATTGCTTTCTTTTTTATTTTCCAAAGACATTTTATCAAATCCTTTACATATTTTTTAAAAAATTCTTGAATAAAGATTGATTTTTAAAGAATATAAACATAAACAAAGAGCATTTGAAAAGTAATATTAAAAATAAAGAATAATTTGTTAGTTAAATTAAAAATGAATCATATATAATTTAATATAGTAAAAAATAATCATAATTATTAGAAATAGTTTAATATGTAAAACCAATACGAAATTTTAAATTGAAAAATGATTAATTGAAAATAAATTTAATATTAGAAAATAAGTAGAAATTATAAAAAATAAAAGTAAAAAAAAAGAAATAAACCTTAAAAAAGGTTCATTTGTTAAAACTCAAACTCTTAGCTACATAGGAAAGAGTTTTGGTCCAGGTTCTACAGACTGAAGTCTGTGAAGCTGAGTTACATCATTGGAGGCATGCCACCCATACCTGGGTCCATAGGCATGTCGCCAGCACTGGTTCCGCTGGAAGCAATTACGTCATCGATTCTTAAAATCATTTCAGCAGCTTCGGAAGCAGATTGAATAGCTTGTTTTTTGACACGTTTAGGTTCTACAACACCTTCTTCTTTCATGTCAGTAACATCACCAGTGAATACGTTTAATCCCATGTAAGCAGATTTTTCGTGAGCAGCTCTTAAGTCTACTAAAGAGTCAATGCTGTCTAAACCAGCGTTTTCAGCTAAGGTTTTAGGAACAATTTCTAAGGATTCTGCAAATGCAGTTACTGCTAATTGTTCTCTTCCGCTAATGGATTGTGCGTATTCTTTAAGTTTTTTAGCCATAGCGATTTCAGGAGCTCCTCCACCAGCTACAACTTGACCGTCTTCTACAGTAGCAGCCACTACACCGATTGCGTCATCAACAGCTCTGTCGATTTCGTCAACGATGTGTTTGGTACTTCCTCTGACGAGTAAGGTTACTGCTTTAGGTTCTTGACATTCTTCTACGAAGATCATGTCGTCACCAGAGATTTTCTTCTCGATTACGGAACCTGCGTGACCTAAGTCAGCTTCGGTTAAGTCATCTAAGTTGGATACAACGGTAGCACCGGTTGCTTTAGCTAATTTGTCAATGTCAGATTTTTTAACTCTTCTTACAGCCATGATTCCTGCTTTAGCTAAGTAGTGTTGTGCTAAGTCGTCGATACCTTTTTGTGCGAATAATACGTTTGCACCGACATCAGCGATTTTGTTAACCATATCTCTGACCATTTGTTCTTCTTGTTCAATGAATGCTTGCATTTGAGCAGGGTCAGTGATTCTGATTTCAGCATCTACTTCAGTTTCTTTAACTTCTAAAGGAGAGTTGATTAAGACAACTTTTGCGTCTTTTAATTCAGATGGCATACCTGGGTGTACTTTTTCTTTGTCTACGATTACACCTTGGATTAAGGTAGATTCTTCTACAACTGCACCATCTTTCTTCTCGATTTTAATGTGATCAGTGTCAACTTCACCATCGTCAGCTACTTGTTGTACAGCATCTACGATTAAGTTTGCTAAAGGTTCACGAGCTTTTTCGGTTCCTTTACCAGTCATAGCAGTCATAGCTACTTTTACTAACATTTCACGGGAAATGTCTTCAATAGCGATTTCATCTAAGATTTCTTGTGCTTTTTCTGCTGCTTGTCTGTAACCCATAGCAATGATGGTTGGGTGAATGTCCATATCTAATAAGGTTTCGGATTTTTTGAGGAGTTCTCCAGCAATGATTACTGCAGTAGTAGTTCCGTCTCCAACTTCGTCTTCTTGGGTTTTTGCAACTTCTACGAGCATTTTTGCTGCAGGGTGTTCAATATCCATTTCTTTTAAGATAGTAACTCCGTCGTTGGTTACTACAATATCTCCGAGTCCGTCCACTAACATTTTGTCCATACCTTTTGGACCTAAAGTGGTTCTTACAGTTTCTGCTAATACTTTACCTGCTAAGATGTTGGTTCTTTGTGCATCTCTACCTAACAATCTGTTAGTTCCTTCAGGTAAAATGAAAATAGGTTGACCTTGTGCCATTCTATACACCTCAATTTTTTTTAATAAATAATTTTTTGATAGATTAAATAAATATAAGTTAATTTAAATCATTGATAGATTCAACTAATTTAATAATATTTATTCTATAATAACAATGGGTTTAAAGTAATATATAAAGTTTTTGTTTTTATGATGAATTTTTGGAAAATTATTATTTTAAAGAAAAATATAGAAAAAGGAATAAAAATTGAATAAAATTATAATTATTTTAAAAAAATATGAACAAAATAATATAAATTTAATTTAGTTACAAAAATATATTAAAATTGAAAGTTCCTTTGCAGTTAACACTAGTTCCTTTGCGGTAAACAATTGAAAAAGGCATGATGAGCTAAGCATATTTTCCAAAATATTATTATAATAAGATAAACAAAATTTTAAGTAATTATAATTGACTTGGAGGTGATTTTATAGCAAATGAAGGAATTGAAAATCACAATCCATCTAATGATTATGACAATGCAGATCTTGATGAAAAATACAAAGAATTGGAAAGTCTGAAAGACGAGATTGAACAGCAAATATCAGAAATGGATGAAAATAGAGCTGTAAAAGTTCAGGAAAAACTTGAAGATGCAAAGAGAAAAAATAAATTCAGTGAAAATATCAATGAAGAGAACATCGATGAAGAAATAAGAAAACTTGAAAGAACCAATAAGAGAATCAGCACTTACCAAAGATTCGTAGATGCATTTGAAAAAGACCTTGACATTGATCCTGGAAGACTAATGGGACTTACTGATGGGATATTCAGTATAGTAATGACTCTTTTAGTCTTTGGAATGGTCTTGCCGGATAAGGAAATACTCAATTACACTGGATTCATAAATTTTTTAAGCTCCATCGGACCAATAGCTGGACTAATCATTGTGAGCTTCATTGTACTGGGTTCATTCTGGATTTACCATCATGAGTTTATGAAAATAAAAAGCTTGAATATGCCATATCTATGGCTAAATATCTTTTATTTAGCATGCCTATGCTTCATACCTTTTTCAACATCAGTCATTGGAAACTATTCACATTTCTTCTTGGCAAATGTAATATTTGGAGTGAATATACTTTTAGTTATAATATTCTTTTTAATCATGTTCCATTATGCACACAAGAGAGGATTCCTTGAAGAATACACAAGCGAAGAAGATAAGACATATGTATACCACACTTTGTATATGCTTATGGGTGTCACAATTATCGTAAACCTTCTTGACTTCAATGTAAACTCTAACTTCATTTACTTGTTCCTATTGATTCCTATCATTTCAACATTAAGACATATTCAGTACCTAATGAAATAATATATAATAATTTATCAAATAGAGGAATTAGGTGAAGTAAAAAAAAACTAAGACTTATAAAAAAAGTTAATAAATAACAAATAGTATA
>JAEEGJ010029761.1_pt1 | contig 10746 bp, 8 predicted proteins | sample 8958761 | NCBI WGS metagenome assembly JAEEGJ01 (sample SAMN16246546, study PRJNA631951) | gut metagenome | biome: gut microbiome; feature: rumen; material: RS-attached | host: Bos | place: Iran: Karaj | collected 2018-10
CAACAGCACCTTGTTGCGCTGTCCGCCGGAAAGATCTGCTACATCCCTGTCCAGACCGATATCTCCCAGGCCCAGGCCATTGGCAAAGTCTTCAATTTGGCTGTCCAGAGAGTAAAAACCGCTGTGCTCCAGGCGGCTCTGGATCTCGCCTACCCGGGCCAGCATTTTGTTCATGGTATCCTCATCCGCTTCTGCCATTTTGTCGTACAGTTCCAGCATTTCCTGCTCGGCGGCAAAATCTTCATTGAAAGCTGTACGGAGCACGTCCCGGATGGTCTTGCCGTTCTCCAGGCTGCTCATCTGGTCCAGATAGCCTACCTTGATTTTACCGGGCCAGGTAATCTGCCCATCGTCAGGCAGCAGGTTGTTGGTAATCAGATTAAAAAAAGTGGACTTTCCTTCCCCGTTAGCGCCCACCAGACCAATGTGTTCCCCTTTTTCCAACTTGAAGGAAACATCTTCCAGAATCTGGCGCCCGCCGAAGGAATGGCTTACGTGACTTACAGTTAAAAAGCTCATAGGCCCCCCTGTAATGCTAAGGCTTCAAAAAACAAACGGCCTCTGCCGTTTCCCGTACGCGTATGCATAAAAAAATATATGCCTATTCTATCCTATACAGGTCGCTTTTGTACAGAAAAATTTTGTGGTACAATATAAAAAAACTATAACATTTTGGTTAAACGTTAGCGGATTAATTATGACGGACAAGGAGGAAACACCATGATTACCGGTAATAAAAAAGACATCGCAAAACTATTGCCATATGTATCCGAACGACTCGGGACCGCCCTGCAATACATTGCGGAAACAGATTTTGCCAACGTGAAGAACGGTGAATATCATTTGGACGGGGATAAGGTCTTTGCCCGGGTGGACCGTTACACTACAGAACCCAAAGACAGCAAAAAGCCGGAAAGCCATAATGCCTACATTGATGTACAGTATCTGGGGGAAGGCACGGAAAAGATTTATTACACGGCCAAAGCAGATACACATAAAATCATAGAAGATTACGCGAAAGACCGTGACCTGCTGTTCTATGCGGATGCCGGAGAGAAGGACTGCGTTACGCTGGGCGGCGGTGTCTTTGCCGTTTTCTTTCCCTGGGAGCTGCACCGTCCCGGATGCCATGCAGCACACGGGGGCTGCAACGTGCAGAAAATTGTGGTGAAAGTATTGGCGGAAAATTAATAAAAAAGTTGTTGACAAGGTCTTGTGATTGTGGTAATATAACTCACGTAGTCGTTGAGACTGCAAGCTAATTCCACCATAGCTCAATGGTAGAGCATTCGGCTGTTAACCGAAGGGTTGTAGGTTCGAGCCCTACTGGTGGAGCCAACGTGGCCGGTTGGTCAAGCGGTTAAGACACCGCCCTTTCACGGCGGTATCAGCGGTTCGAATCCGCTACCGGTCACCATATTTTTTTTTGGGCGCTTAGCTCAGCTGGGAGAGCGTCTGCCTTACAAGCAGAATGTCAGCGGTTCGATCCCGTTAGCGCCCACCAATTTAAAACATAAACGCAGGACAGGTTTGCAGCCTGTCTTTTTTGTTTTAACGAAACAATTATGTATATAATTGCGTCAGGAATTTATTTTGCGGGCACTTTGTGTTATAATCTAAAATAATGTGAATCACATATTAGTATGATTATAATTTAATGTGATATGCGCATATAAATAATGACTCATTCGGATTTGTGAGAGGGTGTTAAAATGTTAACGGCAAAAAGAATTACGGCTTTGTTATCTATGGTTGCGGTTCTGGTTTTTATGGCATTCCCTGTTATGGCAGCTGAACTGTCGGTAAAAGAGAACCGGACAAGGTCAGGAATTGTCAATGTAGCAGTACCGTATATTTCCGGTTCCGTCGGTGGAAAACAGATTGATGATATGGTGAATCAGGCCGTATTGTCGTATGTGAATTTACAGATGAAGCAGGTTTTGTCCCAACAGGAAACAGAGACTTTTGAAAGTACCCACCCGGAACCCCGAGAATTAAGTGATATGTTGCATTATAATACGGATCTGGTCAAATATACAGACAAGACTATTGTTGATAAGAATACAGAGGGAAGAGTGACCGCTTCCTGGTTTGTTCAAAATGAATATGAAGTCAAGGCTGCTAAAGACACATTTTATTCTGTAATTCTTAAAACGAAAACGTATACAGGCGGCTCAACGAATGTGGCTGTATGGAAAGCAATGAATTTCGATTTGAAAGACGGGCATTTAATGGAATTGAAAGAACTGTTTGATACTGAAGCAGATTACGCTGGCCGTTTGCAGACACTGATCGGGTATCAGCAGAAGGGAAGAGCCCGCCTCATCAGACATATCAAGGGAAAGAAAGTTCCGGAACCCGTTCCCGTTTCGATTACAGGTCAGGAAAATTTCTATGTGGACGATCATTATAATCTGGGTATCATTCTGTATTCAGGAACATCTGATACGACACCGGCGTCTGTTGACGGGGATGTTGCAAAAACAGAAGAAACCACGGATAAAAACGTTGCTGATGGCTCAAATCAGCCCGCTGTAAACCGGCAATCCAGAACAGAAAAAATAGAAGTGTATGATATTTCGCTGAATGATTTTGCGGATCTGATCAAGCTGTAATTTTGTACGGAGAAACGATTCAGAAGAGAACTGCTGTACAAAGAGAACTATTGTACAGGTTAATACGAGCTGAATCATAATTCAAAGGAGCGGATTCCCATGGATAAAGAAACATTGAAAGCTGCGGTCTGCAGTGCCATCGATGCGTCGAGAACTGATATTGAAAAACTGGCGCTGTGCATTGAAAACGAGCCGGAGCTTGGCTTTAAGGAGAATAAAACGGCAAAAAAAGTAGAAGACTATATGCGTTCGTTAGGGCTGGATCCCCGGACCGGTCTGGCCCTGACCGGCGTCAAAGCCCGTGTGAAAGGCGGCAGGCCCGGACCTTCAGTGGCGGTGCTGGCGGAACTGGATGCCATCGGCACTCCGGACAGTCCCAAGGCGGATCCACTTACCGGGGCGGCCCACACCTGCGGCCATTTCCTCCAGACCTCTGTAATGCTGGCAGCCTGCACCGGGATCATCAAATCCGGAGTAATGAAGGATTTGGCAGGCGATGCCGTGTTTTTCTCCGTTCCCGCTGAGGAATATGTGGAAATCACCTACCGGAAGAGCCTGCGTGAGCAGGGGAAGCTGCATTATATCTGCGGTAAGGGCCAGCTCATTTACGAAGGCCACTTTGATGATATCGACATGGCCATGATGATGCACTCTCAGGCCAACATGCCCCAGAAGGCGGTGGCCATCGGCAGTTCCAGCAACGGGTTTGTTGGCAAGACCGTGCAGTATATCGGCAAGTCTGCCCATGCAGCCAACGCCCCCCACGAGGGCATCAATGCCTTGAACGCGGCCTGCCTGGGCCTCATGGGCATCAACGCCCTGCGGGAGACTTTCCGTGAGCAGGACATCATCCGGGTACACCCCATCATCACCAAAGGCGGTGACCTGGTGAACAATGTGCCGGCAGATGTGCGTATGGAACTTTATGTACGTGCCGCTACCATGGAAGCCATTGATAACACCCACAAACGGGTGGACGCGGCCCTGAAAGCCGGCGGGGACGCCGTAGGCGCCCAAACCATTGTGGAGACCCTGCCGGGTATGCTGCCTCTTCACTGCTGCAAAGAGATGAATGACCTGTTCGTGGCAAACGTGAAAGAGTTCTCTCCGGAGACGGAGATTGTGGACTCCGGTCATTTCAGCGCCTCTACTGACATGGGGGATGTGTCCCATCTCATGCCGGCCATCCATCCTTTCATCGGTGGTACTGACGGGGCCCTGCACACCAAAGACTTTACCGTGACGGATTTTGACGCGGCGGTGATTACGCCGGCCAAAGCTTTTGCCCGCATGATTGTGGACCTGCTGTATGATGACGCGGCCTGCGCGAAAAAGATCATTGCGGATAACAAGCCGCTGCTGACCAAAGAAGAGTATATTGCCAAGTGCGATTCCTATTTTTCTTAATAAGAGCTGCGGCCTTGATACATAAATGTTTTTTCAATCTGCCTTACGCTTTGAAAAAAGCCCGGCTTGTAATTTCTTTCCCATAATAATTCCGGAGAAACAGAATTCATTGTGTCATTATATAATGTTGTTTTTAGTTTCTCCGTGATTATAATATTTTTTTAAGGAAGTGAGTGAAATGAAAGATTTCCGTCTCCACCTCATCGTTCTCATCCTGATCGTTGTGGCGGAAAAAATCGGCAACATTTCCATCACGGTGGGTGTCGGCAAAATCGTGCTGCTGCCCATGATGTATGCGTTGCTGATGGGCGTGGCGACAGCGCCCCGGTTTACCAAGATCTCCAGTGAAAAGAACGTCAAAACAGCCAGTTCCCTGTTAGGCGTTACCCTGATGCTGCTGATGGCCAGGTACGGTACCCTGGTAGGTCCCAGCCTGCCAAAGATCCTGGCAGCTTCTCCTGCCCTGATCCTCCAGGAATTCGGTAACCTGGGCACCATCATCATCGGTGTCCCCCTGGCAGTGTTTGTAGGACTGAAGCGGGAAGCCATCGGCGCTGCCCACTCCGTAGCCCGCGAACCTAACGTAGCCCTCATCGGCGAACGGTTCGGCCTGGACGGCGCGGAAGGCCGCGGTGTTATGGGCGTTTACATCTGCGGTACGGTTATCGGTACTATCTTCTTCGGTCTGATGGCCAGCCTGGCGGCGGCGTATCTGCCTTTCCATCCCTACGCCCTGGCTATGGCTGCCGGTGTAGGCTCCGCCAGTATGATGACCGCGGCAGTAGGTTCCCTGTCGGCGATGTTCCCTCAGATGGCAGACCAGATAGCGGCTTTCGGCGCAGCCTCCAATATGTTGTCCGGCCTGGATGGTCTGTACATGAGTATCTGGATGGCTTTGCCCTTTGCGGAATGGCTGTACAGAAAATCCTACCGCATGAAATACGGTGTGGATCCGGAGCCCCCTGTTGTTAAGAATCTGGAAGAAGGAAAGGAAGGTGAAGCAAAATGAAGATGAGTGAAACCTTGGGTGTTTTATTGATTTGCGGCTTCCTTTCATTAGTAGCTAACGTAGTGGGAACGAAAAACGGTTTTGTGGAAGCCATTCCCGGTATGCTGTTCCTGATCGCCCTGGCCTTTTTGGGCATCTGGCTGGGCAAAGTGATTCCCGGCGGCATCCCCGGCGTTGCCTATGTGGTAACCATCGGATGTATCCTGACCGTTCCCGGAGTGCCTTGCGCGGCTGCCATCTCGGCAGCGGTATCCAAGGTCGGTTTTATGCAGCTGTGCACCCCCATCCTGGCCTATGCCGGTGTTGCCATCTGCAAAGATCTTGACGTGTTTGCGGAAAGCAGCTGGCGTATCGTCGTGGTTAGCTGTGTGGTATTCGTCGGCACCTATATCGGTTCCGCCATCATCGCCCAGCTGATCCTGAAAGCGATTGGTCAGATCTGATAATCTGAATTTGAGGAAACAGAGTGCCGGACTGAACCGTTTTCGTTACAGTAATGTTGTGGGAACGGTAAGTCCGGCACTTTTATTATGTCTGAAAGGTGTTATATTTGATACAGTTCGTTAACAAATTTTATTATCAGAAAAATATCTTACACAGTTATTCGAAAAATAATAAGGTTTCTGCTAAAATTGTAATGATATCACTGCAAATCATGATTTTAGAAAGAAGGGCATCACGATGAAAATCATAAACCTTTTAAAAGGGACGAAGCCGGGCGTATCCTGCGAACTGTTTCCGCCGAAACAGGGAAGCCAGCTGGCCAATGCGCTGGAGATCGTTGACACGATTGCGCAGCAGAAACCGTCATTTATCAGCGTGACCTACGGCGCCGGCGGTTCCAACGCAGGAGAAGCGGTCGCCGTTGCGGCGGAGGTGCACAATTGCGGCGTGCCTTCCATGGCTCACCTGACCTGCATCAATGCGGATGAACAGCGGATCGAAACGGTGCTGGGGCAGTTGCGGGAGAAGGGTATAGATAACATTCTGGCGCTGCGTGGCGACCTGCCGGACGGAATGACGCTGGAGCATGCTGAGTACAGACATGCCAGCGACCTGGCAAAGAAGATCCGATCTTTTGGGGATTTCTGCGTTGGCGGCGCCTGCTATCCGGAAGGTCATCCGGAAAGCACCGGATTGAACGATGATATTGAAAAGCTGAAGATCAAGGTAGACAGCGGCGTGGAATTCCTTGTGACCCAGATGTTCTTTGATAATGATACCATGTATAATTATATGTACCGGCTGCTGGCCCATGGTATTACGGTCCCGGTGGTGCCCGGGGTGATGCCTGTTACCAATGCAAAACAGATCCAGCATATCTGTAAACTGAGCGGCACCAAGCTGCCATTGCGTTTCCGTGCCATTGTAGAAAAATACGGGGACGATCCCGAGGCCATGAAACAGGCGGGGATCAACTATGCTACGGCCCAGGTGCTGGACCTGCTGGCTAACGGGTTCATGGACGTTCATATCTATACCATGAACAGGCCGGAGATAATTGGCGGGATACTGAAGAATCTGTCGTGTATTGTGAAGAAATAAAAGATGATAACCTTCAACAAAGCAGAAGCATTGCGTTATTTCCGTGCGCTGCCGGGAGACGTCCAGGCCGAAGCGGCTATTGACAAAGCATATGAGAAACTGAAAAGTGAACTGCAACCCCGGTATACGGTGAAGCGGTTTGGGTGCCGCGTCGAAAGTGAAGGGGGCGGTGCTGTTCCTTCTCTTGTAGTATTAGATAACGGCACTGTGTTCCGCAGCAAAGCCCTGGCCCGGTATGCGGGGGAAGCAACGGAACTGTTTCTGTTTGGGGCGACGCTGGGGAGCCGGGTGGATATCGCGCTGCGGCGCATGGCGCTGACCAGTGTGGCGGAAGCCGGGGCCGGGCAGGCTGTAGCGGCAGCGCTCATCGAAACGTACTGTGATGACTGCTGTGCAAAACTGCAAAAACAACTGCCTGAAGGAAAGTGTTTGAAGTGGCGTTTCTCTCCCGGCTATGGGGACTGGCCCCTGGAGGAACAGAGAATTTTGTTCGCGGTGCTGGACTGTGCCCACAGCATCGGTCTCACGTTAACGGAGAGTTGTATGATGGCGCCGGTGAAATCCGTGACCGCGGTGATGGCGATTACGGAAGCCGTAGCACGGAAAAATCACAAATGCCTGTATTGTAATAAAACTGACTGTGAATTCAGACAGAAGGAATGAAAAATGTCTATCTGTGACTACTTAGGGAAAGAATTATTATATTTTGACGGCGCCATGGGAACGCGCCTGCAGGCTGCCGGCTTAAAGCCCGGCGAACTGCCGGAGGTGTGGAACATTACCCACGGTGATGTTGTGGCGGATATTCACGCCAGTTATGTTCGCGCCGGCGCCAACATTTTGAAATCCAATACGTTCGGTGCCAATGCGCTGAAGATGCAGGGCTCAGGTTATTCCGTGGAAGATGTGGTTCTGGCAGCTTTCGGGAATGCGAGGCGGGCGTTCGCTTCCGTTCCGGAAATGCCGGAAGAGAAAAAGTTCACCGCCCTGGATCTGGGTCCTACCGGTAAACTGCTGGCGCCTTACGGGGACCTGCAGTTTGAAGAGGCGGTCTCTTTATATGCGGAAATTGTGCGGGCCGGTGTGAAAGCAGGAGCAGATCTGATTCTTGTAGAAACCATGAGCGATACCTATGAGGCCAAGGCAGCCATCCTTGCCGCAAAGGAAAACAGCAGTCTGCCTGTCTTCATAACATTTACGTTTGATAAGGACGGCAAGCTGCTGAACGGCGCCGATGTGGAAACGGCTGTGCTGATGGCTGACGGCTTAGGTGTGGATGCCGTGGGCTTTAACTGCGGTCTGGGACCGGACCTTGTTGCGAAACTGATGCCCCGTGCCCGCCGCGTTACTGAGCTTCCCATCATTGCCAATCCTAATGCAGGGCTTCCGACAGAACAAAACGGCAAGACGGTTTTTACTACCGGTCCGGAAGAGTTTGCGGAGTATATGCTGGATGTGTACCGGGAAGGCGGTTCAGTGCTGGGGGGCTGCTGCGGCACGGATCCCGGCTATATCCGCCTTGTGGCAGAGCGGACCAAAGGCCTGAAACCGGTTGCTTTGAACGCAACTGCGGCAACAAATAATACGGAAAAGAAAAATTCCGTAACCGCCGTCACCGGATACGGTGCACCGGTGTTTTTTGATAAGGAACCGGTGCTGATCGGGGAACGGATCAACCCTACGGGCAAACCTGTATTAAAAGAAGCCCTGCGTAACGGGGATCTGGATTATATCTGCCGTCTGGGTCTGGAGCAGCTGGAGAACGGCGCCCACGTTTTAGACGTGAACACAGGCCTGCCCGGTTTAAATGAAACAGAAACCCTGTGCAAGGCAGTGACTTCCCTGCAGGCCATCACACCGGTACCGCTGGAGATCGACACCTCAAACTACGAAGCCATGGAACGGGCGTTGCGTTTATACAATGGCAAGCCCCTGCTGAATTCCGTTAACGGCAAACCGGAATCCATGGCGAAGGTATTTCCCCTGGCCAAAAAGTACGGCGCGGCCGTGGTGGGGCTTTGCCTGGATGAAACCGGCATTCCGGATACGGCAGAAGGCCGTCTGGCCATTGCTGATAAGATTATTCAAACGGCAGCGGAATACGGCATCAGGGCAAAAGATATCATCATTGATCCCCTGGCCCTGACGGTGAGTACTGACAGCCGCAATCCTGCCATTGATCTGGCGGTGATCAAAGCTCTGAAGTCAAAAGGGATCCACACCGTCATGGGGGTATCCAACATCTCCTTCGGACTGCCAAACCGGGACGCTGTGAACAGCGCCTTCTTTGCCATGTCTCTGGCTGCCGGGCTTTCCTCTGCCATCATGAACCCCCAGAGTGAGCGCATGATGGAAGCGTATCATGCGTATTGTGCCCTGAGCGGCGTAGACGAAGGCTGTAAAGATTATGTAGCCCATTACGCCAATGCGCCGAAAACAAAAACTACAGCTGCTGTTTCGGAATACACGCTGTACGACGCCATTGTGAAAGGACTGACAGAACAGAGCGGCAGCGCTGCGAAGAAACTGCTGGAAGAGAACAAATCACCGTTGGAAATCATCAACGGGTTTATTATTCCGGCGTTGAATACCGTGGGTGAGGGCTTTGGCAAAAAAACGCTGTTCCTGCCCCAGCTTTTAATGGCAGCGGACGCAGCCAAAGCAGCTTTTGACGAATTGAAAAAGCAAATGCAGAATGGTACGCAGAACAGTGAGGCCCGGGGCGATACCATCGTGCTGGCGGTAGTGAAAGGCGATATCCATGACATTGGTAAGAATATCGTAAAGGTATTGTGGGAGAATTACGGTTACCATGTGGTTGATCTGGGAAAAGACGTACCGGCCGAAACGGTAGTGGAAGCCGTAGAAAAACATCAGGCACGGCTGGTGGGCCTCACGGCCCTGATGACTACCACCGTTGCCGCTATGGAAGACACGATAAATGCGCTGCGCCGTAAAACAGACACAAAGATACTGGTGGGCGGCGCCGTTATGACACAGGAATACGCGGGTACCATAGGCGCGGACGGCTATGCGCCGGACGCGGTGGCTGCCGTCGATTACGCAAACAGGATATTCAAAAAGTGACGAAAGTTTTTGTCCTGTCACAATAGACAAGTATGTACCATGCGTTTTGCGATGTGTTCATATAAAGGATTTTTGTTTGCTAAAAAAGGATAAAAAGAACGCTCGTTGTTTCATTATATGAAATAGACAGCAAATCATAAAATTAGTAAATATTTTGTTACAGTTTCCCGGGAGTTGCCATAGAAAGGGAAAAATGCTATAATACTCATATGTCAAAAGAGGCGCTGAATAAGGCAGGTTTACGCCTGCCGGTATTTCAGGGTCTCCCGGGTAGTTATCCAAATACGAAGGAGGAGTTCTTTATATGAAAATGAAAAAATTTGTATCTGCTTTTCTGGCTTCTGCAGTAGCCCTGAGCCTGGTTGCAGGCTGTGGCGGCGGAGATAAAAAGAAAGCCGAAGAGAAAAAACCGGCGGCTGCCGCTACTGTAAAAGTCGGCGTATTCCTGCCCCTGACCGGCGATAACGCGGGCGGCGGCGAACTGGAAATCCGCGGCATCAAACTGGCCAATAAACTGCATCCGGAAGTTAAGGGCAAAAAGATCGAACTGGTCATTGCCGATAACAAATCCGACAAGGCTGAATCCGCTAACGTTGCGGCCCGCCTGATTGAAAAAGACAAAGTTAAAGTCATCCTGGGCACCTACGGTTCTTCCCTGGCCATGGCCGCCGGTAACATCGTAAAAGAAGCAAAGGTACCCGCTATCGGCACCAGCTGCACGAATCCCCAGGTAACCAAAGGTAATGATTACTACTTCCGTGCCTGCTTCATCGACCCGTTCCAGGGCACTGTTATGGCGAACTACGCGTTCAGCAAAGGCGCCAAGAAAGTAGCCATCGTACAGGAAGTTTCCAATGACTACTCCGTTGGTCTGGCAAAATTCTTCATCGATGCTTTCAAAAAGCTGGCCGGCCCGGACAGCATCGTGGAAATTGCCAACTATCAGACCGGCGACAAGGATTTCAGCGCCCAGCTTACCAATCTGAAAGCCAAGAATCCTGACCTGGTATTCGCTCCCGGTAACTTCACCGAATCCGCGCTATTAGTAAAACAGGCCCGCCAGCTGGGCATGACGATCCCCTT
>JAEEGJ010029762.1_pt1 | contig 10746 bp, 4 predicted proteins | sample 8958761 | NCBI WGS metagenome assembly JAEEGJ01 (sample SAMN16246546, study PRJNA631951) | gut metagenome | biome: gut microbiome; feature: rumen; material: RS-attached | host: Bos | place: Iran: Karaj | collected 2018-10
GTCCTGCCGCATGTCGATGGCGACGGCAAGGTCGATTCCGTGACGGTCATCAACCTGTCGATCGGCCGCACACGCGATCTGACGTTGCATGTGCGCCATCCGAAAATGCGCGCGCCGCTCATCGCGCGTCCAGTGGAGGCGGCCGTTCCCGCCAAATGCTTCTATGACGAAGCGAGCGACAATCTGACCGTCACCGTGCCGCGCATCGCGGCATGGAAACCGGTCACGATTGTCTTTGAATGACCTACATGCTGAATGCTGAATGCTGAATGCTGAATGCTGAATGCTGAATTTAAAAACCACAGATCACACAGATTACCTAGAGCGGTCAAGCCGCAACCAAAACATAAATTGGAACCACGAAAAGCACGAAAAGTACGAAAAAACAACATCTTAGAATCCACAGAACACACAGAATAAACAGAAAAGCCTCGCCGCCGGGCCGACAAACTCCTATATGTTTTATTTGTATATAATGAATTCTGAATGCTGAAATGGAAACGGCTCCGGCGGCTCAGCGGTTGTCATCGCTTCGCGAGGCGGGAACAGCATCATGCGGAAGCTCAATGCCTTAGAGATAATCTTTTTAGATAAACAAGAAAATGAACGATAGTAGTACAGATTTTCCACTGATTGCCTCGCGCCGGCCGACAAACTCCTATATGTTTTGTTTGTATATAATGAATTCTGAATGCTGAAATGGAAACGGCTCCGGCGGCTCGACGGTTCATCACGCTTCGCACAAGCGCAAACAACGTCATGCGGAAGCTTGAAGTACATGGTCTGTCTGTTCCGGTGGTCTGAAAGCGCTCGGCTGTCATTCTCCCGAACTACTGTTGCGCACGTAGAATGTGGCGCGTCCCACACCGTCCTTGCGGATGACGCCCTCCGCGGTCAGTCTCTTCAGTAGTCGAATGTTCTCATTTCGCGTTTCCCTTTTCATCCAGCCATTCATGTTTTTCGTCCATAATATAGCGCATTTTGGACGAAAGCAAAAAATATCTGGATGATTATTCAGCAGAAATCCCCCCCCCTCCACAACAGCCGCGCCACCGCCATTCTTCTCAAAGCCAGCCATCTTTATTGAAAGCAATCCAAAAACGGATTGCTAACATTGTTTGAGTATTTTCGAAGTGAAATTATCACTATGGGTGCAGTCTGGCAATGTTTTACGGTGATTGCGATGCGTTTATGGCCATATTTCAATGAAACGACGCTCTTTGGGCTCGGCACCGGGAGCATTGTCGTTACCGCCGATGATGCCGTCAGCCGTCAAGTTGTTGGTGACGGTTCTGGCGGAGCCTGCGCCAAGCGTTTTAAGGGAGGTAACGATGTTCTGCTTGATGACGCCGACCATGCACTGCATCATCGACAGAGGACGATGTGCATCGGCCTCATCCAGTTTTGTTTTGAGAGTCTCAAGCTTCTCGCGAACATCTTCCGTAAGGTCACCTTCCAATTTTGCGTTTATATAGGCGATGGCCGCTTCTTTTTTCTGTGCAAATGCCTGTTCTGGCGGCACGTTGTTGCCAATTTCGGGGACATCGGCACCATCTGCCTTGGCAGTGGCGAGAATCACGTCAAGGCGTGCCATTTCCGCACTCGTCATCATGCGCAGCATGGATTCCATTGCGATGGTCAGACGCTCCTGACTGGACTGGAATCCGCTGATTGTTGGCGGCACTTCAATGGAGTATTTCGTCTGAAGGAGTTTGAATACTGCGGTCATACGCTTGCCCGTATCGTTGCCTGTGCCCTTGCCTAGGATGTCGCGGACAATCTGCTCTACAGCCTGGCGGTTTTGGGCGAGTTTGGCCTTTCCGGCGTCGGAGAGGAGCGCTTCAAATCCCTTGAGGAACAGATCGGGAGCATTTCCCGCCGCACCGGCGATGACGCGGATAACGTTCTTTTGCTCATTGGAATTTAGTTTGGTCGCGTTGCCGAAGTCGATCATGGTCACGCCGTTGGGGACGCCACGGGCGATGTCGTTGGCGGTAGGAACCATGATGTTGCCCGCATGGAGGTCACCGTGATAGAAGCCTGTCTTGGTGAAAAGCCCCTCACGAATCCAGATGGTCGTGAGATTGGAGAGGGCGTCATGCTTGGCAAGAGTATCCTCATAAATTTTCGTGAGCTTCTCCGCTCCGTCAAGCATGCTCACGATAGCATCTTCATTGCTATGGTTGGCAATGCCGTCGATTGCGTTCGCCTTGTTCGTGGCGATGGACTCGTTCGTATCCTTGAGGAATTTGTCCATCGGCACGCCAGGCGCACGTTCAAGCACCATCAGCCCTTTGGTCGGATCCGTACCAGGAATCTCGCTAAGCCGCATGGAGGAGACATTGGTGAACGTTTTGTTCACCTTCCCTGTTCCCGCATCATAGACATCAAGACCAGTCTTGACGTTATTCGCCTCAATTGTGAGGTCAAGTTCTTTCATGATCCCCGCCAGTGTGCCTTCGAAGGTCAGCGACATCCCTTTGATTCCCTTGGCGACTTCGCGGAATACTTCCGCCTCGCGCAGTGCGCGCAAGTGTGCATCTGGGCGCAGCATTTTGATAACGCATTCGCGCGGTTCGACTTCGCCCTGCAACTTGATGGAGCAGAGGAAGGTCTGCGCAACCGAGGCCGCGCCCAGGGCGTCCTTTATGGTAATGGACTCAATCGCGCCGTTGGAGCGTGCAATGATGTCCGCCAACTGCGCTTTGACAGCCTTTTCGGGAATAGGCGCTAGTTTAGAGCGCATGTCATCAATGGCAAGACGGAAGTTCGGATCTTTGAACGCATCGGGATCCAGTCCCTGCATCATCTTTTGAAGAAGGGGCCCAGCGCCTTTGAGCAATTCACCGAAACGGATGCCGTCGGCGGCACCTGCGACGGTGTGGCGGACGAGACGCGCCATCATGTTCCGCTGGTCAAGACCACTCATCTTTTCGAAATACACGTTGAGAGTTGCTTTCAGAAGTTTCATTTGCGGATCGCTTGCACGGTCAGCGACAATCGTGTCAAGGGAGGAAGCTGAATTCATGGCATCGGGATTTTCCTGCGGGAAAACGTTTGCGAGCATCGTCTTCACTTGCGTCTGCACGCTCTGCTTCATCGCCTCCTCGATGCTTTTATTCAATTCGAGTTCAACCTGCGCGAAGAAGTTCGCCTTGCCGTGACGGCGGTAGTCGTAAGCCTTGTCCTTTTCCTCATGATCCTCCACCGCAAAAAATATATCGTCCTCGGAGGCGTTTTTCCTGGACAATTCCTTCTTCAAGGAGAATGCGTCGTCCTCCGATGAGCCTATGCCCGCCTCGTTGAACTGCCTCCTCTGCGAATAGTCGTCGATTTCGTTCAGTCTGGCCTTTTCGCCGTCTTTCCGTGCCTTGGCCACCTCGGCATCAAAGTCCGCGACCAAGCGGGTCAGATACTGGTCAGGAGTCATTTCACGGCCGACTTTCGCGACTTTTTTCGCCTGATTATCAATAAGCGTGTCAAGGAGGTTGACGACCGCCTTCTGCATTGCCGGATCGAGACTCGCCAATGCCGTCGGCACAGCGTTCTTATTTGCGGCGCGCTCCGTCATCAAGGCGGCAATCGTGTCGTGGTGCTTGGCGAATACGTTCCGCAGCCGCTGGCCATCAAGATAACCGGACTTGCCGATGTCCTTGTCATATTCGGAAATATCTTCCGAGAGAATCAGATCTGCCGCGAAATTGTGGATTCCCTGTTGCTCTGCCGTGGGACGCCCTTCGCCAACTGCGACTTGCGGAGCGGCCTCTGGCAGATGAATCTTGGTCTCTATATTTCCAGCCGCCTCCAGTTTGTCGTAGAGGGAAATCATGTCCTCGCCGACGAGGTGACGCTGGGAGACTATTTTGTCGTAATGCGCATCTAGTGCAGGACCGCTGGTGATGTTCTCCTTGATTGCCTGAATCGCCAGTTGTTTGGCCAAATCTCGGTCTAGATAGGCAAGGCGTTCCTCCGACATCCCGTAGCGGATGGAAAGAATGTCGCGGCTCAGTTCCATCTGGCGGTTCTTGATGCTCTCACGGCGCGGCACGCCGACGGAGTCCGCGCCATTGGCCGTCTTTTCAAGCTCAAGCCTCTTGTCATAGCGCGTCAGCATCTTCTCGACCATGTTACCGCCGAAAAGCTCCGTATCGCGAACGATATCCTTTTCGAGCCTATAGAGGGCATCCTCTATTGAGGGCAGAACCACGATGGCATCCTTGCCCTTGCCGTCGCCATCCTTGATACGCACTTTTGCTGTCTGGCCGCCGACGAGCCCGATGTCAACCTGCACGCCGCCCATCGTCGTGCGGATGAAACGTCCGTCAGGAAAGTCGGGGTCGCCATTCTTCTCCACAAGACGGCATTTCGTGCCTTTGAGGAAATCCCGCTCCGCCTCCGTGAATGGACGGATGTCCGGCGCTGTCTTGACGTAGTTCTCGTCGAAATTTAAGACATTGTTGCCCGCGCCTTTTTCCTGTACCTCTTTTTGGCACATCATGGAAAGGTAGCTCAATGCGCAATGTACATTGTCCACGCCTTCCTTGAGAGCGGCCTGCGTAGCGCGCTGATTTTTGGCGCTGATGCCGTGGCAGATATTGTAGATGCCCAACGTAATGATGCCGAGGAAGAACTTCTTGACCGAGCTTGCATGAATATGTCCGCTTTTGACCTCTGAGAGCCGTGTGGCAAGAACTCCGTTCTCGCCCTTCGTGAGCTTATCCACATCTTTGTCTGGAACGCCAGACATCCCCTTGAAGAGGTTTTTCTCGAATTTGCCCCAGTTGCCGATCGTCGTGCCGCTCATTTTCAAATCCTGTAATGTTGATGGTTATGCTTGTGTGGTACCCAAACTCAACAGTTGGCTAAGTTGTTGGTAGTTGAGGTAAAAGACGTGAGGAAGGATGGTGTTTTGTCATCCGAATAAGATAGACTGCGTCATTGAAAAATCAAGGGAATTGGCCGCAAACGAGAGATGGAGATTCCTCCCCCCAGAAGAGAGAGGCAAGACCATTCATCAATAACATATTTTTCAACGTGAACGTCACTTTGTCAAAACATTTTCCCGCCAGGCGCCGCCGCCATACGGGCAGACGATATGGGCCTTCTGGAAGCCGTCCAATGTCGCGGACGGCTCGTCCTTCACGGTTGCCACCTTCGCAAACCATTCATCGCCACTTAGCATGACTTGCCCATCGACATGCAGTTCGGCCAGAACACCGCAGGGCAGTCCGCCGCTGTCGCTACCACGAATCATCAGGATATTCTGCCCGTCTTGCAAATCCTTGGAGAGGTCAAATTCATGCAAGATATTCCAATCCTGAGTCTTGCCAATCAGACGCCCGTTCAGATAGACGGTCGATAAATCATCGACGGCGACTTTCAGCACGGCTTTCTGCCCCGCCTTCGCCGTGAATGCCTTCGCGACAAAGCATGTGCTGCCGGCCTGATTCACGACATCTCCGCTCCATATCCAGCTGGCCTTCGTCTTGAAGTAATTTGTATTCTCAAGTTTGAAGAGATAGGCTTCGATGACGTGTTTGACAGGGCTGCCATCTTTTTCAAGTTCTTCATTCGCAGGAGTCAATGGCATGATCGGCGGCGGCAGTTCAGCCGTTCCGCAGATGACGAAGCCATACGACTTCAAATCGACGGATGCCACGCCATTTTCGCCAATGACACCCTGCCCTTCACTGGCCGTGATTTCACGCCATGCGCCGTTGCCAAGCTCCGTTGTGCCGTTTACCGGCTTGTCCGTCACATTCATGATGAAGGCATAACGTTGCCCATTCACTTCCAATATGTTAACGCGAATGGCCGCATCAGATGTTTTCGGCGACGGCAATTCCTTGCCGTTCATCGTCACGCCAGAAAAACGATGGACTTCCGCCATCGTTGTATACATGGTCTCCGTGAAATCGACGCTCTTCACGAAATTCGTACCCCAAAGACCATATCCCGTACAAGCGTTCAGCATCGCGTCAAAAGCCATGAAACGCATTTCATGGAGCGACGGATGGATTTTCGCACGGCCGTTTGGGCCATTTTCAGGATTTTCGCCCCAGCCAAAGCCCTGCAGAGCCATCCAGATAGGCTTGCGATGCCATGTCGTGTCATCCATCCGCAGGCAATATTTGCCGACGGATGTCATCGTTTTGTCCTCTATGCCCGAATGGCTGTTCGGCGACGGAATCGGATAAATGTCGCAGCCCCAAATGTCGCAGGCTTCGCCATAGGGGCGGAGATCCTCCACTTCGTTGCGCGGCGCGGCGTTGATCCAGACGGGATGGTACGGATCCACTTCACGGTATGTATCATAGCTCGCCTTCAAGGGGACGTTCGATTTGCCGCCCCACAGCGGTTCATCGACCATGAAATAGCCGAACAGCGCGGGATGACGGCGAATGGCGGGTGTCAACCGTTCCTCCAGACGTTTCCGCAGCGTCTCCTGCATCGCGGGGCTGGCCTCCGCATAGCCCATCGGCACGATGGCCTTGATGCCGAACTTGTTCAATTGGTCCAACTTGCGGAGATTGACTTCTTCATCCGCGCTGAAATGCAAGAAACAGCAATTGACGCCGTGACGTGCCGCATAATAGAGGAAATCGTCATCATACGAACGGATGCTCCACTGGACGATTGGGAAGAACGGCTTGCCGTTGATGGTGAAATAGCGGTTGGGCTGGCCGATGATCTCCACGGGGGCCGTCGGTACTTTCAAAATCGTCTCCTCGAAATGCTTCTGCGACTTGCCGTCCTTGTCCAGCAAGTCGCAGGACAGCAGATACTTGCCGTCAGCCATGTCGTTTGCGAGCGGAATGCGGACATCGCCTGTTTTCGGAATCGTATGCGTCACGCCGTTGAACGAATAGCGGATCCAGTCCGGCGTCCCGTCGCCGTGGATGCGGAAAAGGATTTCCTTCGGCATGTTGGACGAATACAACGTGTTGCGATAGAACGGTTCCACGATTTCAAGCCGCCATGCGTCACGCGGGTCGGGCACGACCGTCTCCAGCTTGAAATTGCTGAAGCCGATCGCGGCCTTCGTCTTCGCGCCAAACGTAACGGAAATACTTGTGACACCGCTATTTGCGGGAACCGTGAACTTCTGGAACTTCCGTTGTGTGGAATTGGCCACGTCATTGAAGGCGAAGGCGCCCTGCACACGGGGCTCGATACGCGTCGAAATCTCATGGAACGGGAAAGCGGGATCCACTTCGCCAATGCCGATTGCATCGTAAGAGAGACGATAGGTCATGCCTTCCTTGACGGGAATGCCGTACAATACGGCCGATTTGCCGCCTTTGACGATGACGCTGTCATCCGTGAACGAATCGACATTCTCCAGATTCCACTGGCCGCCCGTCCCTTCATCACGACGCAGACGCGCTTTGCGAACCACGAGATTGCGGAATTGGATTTTCGCGCCATTCGTCGAACGCAGGGCGATATAGCCACTCGTCGACTCCGTCGCGTAGCTGAACGACGCCTTGTAGGTCTTCCAATCCTTCGTCGCATGGAATTTGGCCGCCCCTGTGCTACGATAAACTTCCGCACCGTTTTCAGGCCAATGCCATTCCAGATAGTTCTGCACCATCGCCTCTTCCGCGCATTTCATTTCATATGAAAAGACATACGGGACATTCGGCTCGATTTTGATGGGATACGTGACGATGGCCTCCTTGCCGTCCTTTCCGGACAACGTGAAATCAGCCCCGCCGTCACCGCCATGTTCTGCAATGACCTCTGCTCTAATGCTCCAACCAACGGGGGCGCCATTTGCTCCTATCTCCTTCCAATCCGCGTTCTTAATGATGTTTTCCTGCCCGAAGACAGCCAAACAGATAATGCATACGACTACCGCAAAACGTTTACCCATGTTCTTACTCCTATATTATAGTTTGAATGATCAATACAATCTCACTTCAAAAATTCTCGCGGACGCATCGCCCCATGTCTCCCGAACCGTCACCCGAACAGAGCTAAGTTTTTGCTCCTCAAATGAATGGATACGCAAGCGCAACTTGTTCTCCGTCTCCTCCGCAAGCGTCTTCCATGCAGTTCCGTCATACCCTTCCACAATGTACGATTTCACCAACTGCCGTGGCATCGGCGAGAGATATACACGCGACGGCGTCAAATCCGTATCAAACGTCAAACGAATCTCCTTTGCCGACACAGGTTCCTCAAAATCAAGCCTCAACGACTGCGGAAACTTTTCATCAGGAGACGAAATCCAGCCATGGACGCAGTCGTCGACAGGGCGTGAAACGCCATCGATGACTTGTTCGGGCGCCGTGTCCAACTCATGATGCAACAGTGGTCTCGTTACAATCGCATATTGCTGCGACTGAACGAATTTCCAACCTTGCCATGCACGACCACCCTTCGAATCCGTCGCTTTGTCGCGCAAAAGCCAATACACCTCATCCTGCGGCGGGAGGACAATCCAGACGTGGGATTTCGTCAGTTTCAACGGCTTTTCCGGAGCGAACAGCACGAAGCTTTCCGCCTTCGGCGGGACGGAGCCTTTCACAGTCGCCAGTAAATCCGCGCCATCCGGCCCTGTGGACGGATCATCCGTTTCATAGATAGTCGCCGTGATTTCAACAGGTTCCGCCAATTGCGACTCCAGCAGGCATTCGATGCCTTCAAGATTTTCGACGTCCCATCGCGCGAAGCATGTCGCACGTTTCATGTTCAGAACATGGCGGTTGACTTTCTGCCTCGCCCGCAGCCCCGGTTCTTTTCGATCGTATGTCACGATGTCCATGGAACTTGTCGCTGTCACTTTCGCTTTTCGCGCCAAATCCAGCGGGTCTTCGTTGCGCAGTTGTGGAATGAACTGATCGTCTTTCAACAACTGCTGTTGCAATTCGACGATGTGCTTCTGACCGAACTCCCTTGGCGTCAAACCTTTAGCGATGGCCATGGCCGCCGCCGTGCCGGCGGCCTGCCCCAACGTGAAAATCGTCGCCTCCACGCGAGTGCTGCCCAAAGCGATATGCGTCACGCTCTGGCAGCGTCCCGCAAACATAAGATTCGTTATATTATGGGAATACAACACACGATACGGGATGGAGTATTCGGGCACGCCCGGATGGGAATGCCAGTAGCCGTTGCCGTTCGGATTCTCCATGCCCAACGGATCATGCGTGTCCAGCGGCCAGCCGCCATAGGAGATTCTGTCGGGGAACATCCGCCCTTCCAACGCATCGTTCGCCGTCAGCACGTAATCGCCTTTCAGACGGAAACCTTCCCGGCGGGCGTTCATATACGGAACCCACGTCAATTCAGCATTTACCGCATCCGCCTTGCCCGACCATTCATTCTTCAGCCACCCCCAGTAGGCGAATGAAATGCGAATCAATTCGTCACGAGCCCGTTCGGGATCGGCCGTATCGTCAAAACGACCACCATGCTCCAGCCACCACGACGGCGAAATATTTTGGACTCTTCGCGTAAATCCTTCTGGCAGAACATGCGCCCAAACTGGCGTCTCATAGGGAACAGCATCCTTTCGCATTTCATAGCGATAGGCGATGCAACCACCCATGAGGCAACCACTCATCGTCAAATCATCGCGCTTTTCAGGAGCCTGCGCTTCATTGTATTCGCTTTGAGCCTCACGACCAAACATATACTCCGCGTCGGCAAAATAACCAACCCAGCCATCGCCTGTGCAGTCGATGAAAATCTTCGCACTGAAACGCATCTGACGTCCCGTCAACGTGTTACGAGAGATGACCGCCGCGATGGCATCACCATTTTTCTCCACCGTCAGAACACGTTCATTCGGAAAGACTTTCAGATTCGGTTCACGTTCCACCATCAGACGATAGGCGGCGCTCATCGTTTTCGGATTCACTTGTGCGCGAAGGAGATTCGCCTCCTCGCAAAGGCCTGACTCGCGGGAGTTCCGCTTGCCGTTCGGATGCGATCCCGCCGCGCCGTCCGTTCCGACGCCCAGTTCACAGCTTGAATTACCGCCTAAAACGGGTCGGTCATGCACCAACGCTGTTTTCGCTCCTGTACGGGCGGCGGAAATCGCGGCCCCCATGCCGCCTGGCCCTGCGCCGACCACAATGACATCGTAAGTTCCTCCATCTTCGATTGTTGCATCTTCGCCTGTATATTTCAGGCGATCCGCCAGAACATCCTCAGCCGTGTCAGACGGCTTGAAATCGCCGTCTAACGTGAATAATAGCGCATCGCAACGCGCAAACGCTCCTGAAAGATCTTTCAGCTCAACAGTCGCCTCCCCTGCAGACAAATCAAAATCACCACTTTTTTCCCAACGCCAACCGTCCTTTTTAGAAGCACCGTTGACGGCTTGGCTGACGCCATTTATACAAACCGCAAACTTTCCAGGCGAAAAATCCGGCAGCCAATCCTTTGTCCGCACCCACACATGCCACATGCCCGCCATCGGAATGCGAATCGTCGTCTTCGCAGATTCTATTGGCTTGCCAACGCCTGCCGCAATTAAATAAGCGGAACCCATCTTATGGGTAAACTGCGTGTCCAATTTCCACTCACCATAATCCGCAAACGATTCCGCCTCAAGCCATAGGAAGCCTTTCACGCACTCACGCGGCTCCACGACTGGCGCTCTAAAATCCTTCAATTCAGGAATATTCGGCGCGGCGGCGAACGTCGTCAGCACAGTCAGCATCGCACTTAAAAATGGGAAACATTGTTTCATTTTACCTCTCTTAAAACAAACATATTTTACTTTTTGAAGAATTT
>JAEEGJ010029767.1_pt1 | contig 10745 bp, 11 predicted proteins | sample 8958761 | NCBI WGS metagenome assembly JAEEGJ01 (sample SAMN16246546, study PRJNA631951) | gut metagenome | biome: gut microbiome; feature: rumen; material: RS-attached | host: Bos | place: Iran: Karaj | collected 2018-10
GGAGGTATTGATTATGTTACCAGTAATGTTTCAGAACAGTTGGATGCCAACAGTATTTGAGGATTTCTTGAACAATGATTGGATGCCTCGTGCCAACAGTACAGCACCCGCAGTCAATGTCAAGGAGGATGAGAAAGCCTACACGATGGAGCTTGCAGCCCCTGGCATTAAGAAAGAATATTGCCGTGTGGCCATCAACGACGAGGGCAACCTCACCATCGCCATCGAGAACAAACAGGAGCACAAGCATGAGGACAAGCACCATCACTATCTGCGCCGCGAGTTCAGCTACTCGAACTACGAGCAGAGCTACACGCTGCCTGATGATGTGGTGAAGGATCAGATTTCTGCCAAGGTCGAGGACGGCATTCTGACCGTCACCATGCCGAAGACCGAGCCGAAGCAGAAGGTCACCAAGGCCATCGAGGTCTCATAAGCCTTTCATGGCTTTGTCTACAAAGGATTGAAACATCTAAAAACAGTTGGGAGCAGCATCCATCGCGGTGTTGCTCCCTTATTACATTTTGTAGTGGTTGAACATTAAATGTCAGGCCAAGGCTCGAACTCCAGTTCCAACTCTACCCATTCCGGTTCCTCCTGTGGTGTTACGCTCTTTTGATTTGACACTCCCAAGCCCAACAAACGGATGGGGTGGGAGTGGAACTCTACACTTTGCATTAGCTGTTTGGCCAACGGCAGGATCTCATCTTTGGTGCGAAGAATATGGTCAACAGTGATGCTGCGTGTGATTTGCTGGAAGTCCAGGAATTTCACCTTCAGCGTCAGTGTACGTCCCTCAAAGTCGTTCTTCTCGATGCGTCTGACCAGCTCCAGCACCGTGTGATACAGATGGATGGTGACAGCAGCATTCTCGCTGATGTCCGAATCAAAGGTCTGCTCACAGCTGACACTCTTCCGCTCCCACTCGCTGATAACAGGCCGGTTGTCAATGCCTCGCGAGAAGTCATAGAACACCTGGCCCATCTTGCCGAACTCCTGAGTCAGTCGGCTTAGCGACATGTTTCTCAGGTCAAGGCCCGTGAAGATACCCATGTAGTGCATCTTCTCAGCGGTCTTCTGCCCTACGCCCCAAATCTTCTCTATCTTCAGTTGTGCGATGAAGTCCAATGCCCTGTCCGGATGAATCACTGTCAGCCCGTCGGGTTTGCGCCAGTCGGAAGCAATCTTCGCCAGGAACTTACAGTAACTCACGCCAGCCGATGCCGTCAGCCCTGTCGTATTACGGATGCGTTGCTTGATTTCTCGCGCTATATCCACACCCAACTCAATGCCTTTCTTATTCTCTGTCACATCGAGGAAGGCTTCGTCGAGTGAGATAGGCTCTATCAGCTCAGTATAGTCGTGGAATATCTTGTGCAACTGTGCCGACACCTCCTTATACTTTTGGAAGTGCGGCTCCACGATGATCAACTGTGGACACAGACGCTTGGCCACCTGAATGGACTGAGCCGAATGCACACCAAACCGCCTTGCCTCGTAGCTGGCTGTTGAAACCACACCCCGTTCAGCATCATGGCCAACCGCTATCGGCTTGCCACGAAGCTCTGGATTGTCGCGTTGTTCCACAGAGCTGAAGAAACTGTCCATATCCACGTGAATAACCTTCATGCGTACAAAGATACGAAGAAAATATGTAAAACGCGATATTTTACATGATAACGCTGCAATTAGATAGTGTATTTTTGACATTTATCATTGAAAAGTGTAGTTTTTGGAGGCAAAAAGTTATTGAAAAGTGTAGTTTTTGGGCCCCAAAACTACTCCGAGAAGATTTTTTCAATTGAAATGAGCTTTTTTCTTTGCTAAGAAAAAAGGTTTCATTTGGCTATTGTACCTTTGCGGCAGCAGGAAGAAAACCTGCGAAAACCTGAAAGCCGCTTATCCTGATGTAAGCAGGAAAGCTGGCAAGTTGTTGAATAGAGCAAAGAAAGATTTGGAGGATTGGGAGAAGAAATAACAGTTTTATCTCAAACCATCGCAAAATCCCAAAGCACAATCATCATACTTTGGGATTTTTCTCTCTTTTTGCCCGAACCTCGTATCTTTGCTGGGAAATTCGAGCCTGATGGTCTATCGGCGTGACTTCGGCTTCTTCTTTCTGCGTTCCAAGTACGCCGCCAATTCATTGATGGCCCAGATGGCTGACAAGACAAAGATCGGCATAAAGGCCATCGCCCACAGGAATGTCATGGTGTCGTTCAGATGGTACTTGCCTGTGTAATAGGCAAGGACTGGAAAGACGACCAGTGCCACCTTGTCGGCAAGATGATAGGCAATAGGGAACCACTCCATGCGCGAGGTCAGGCCGATGAGATGACCCTCTGCCTTGTCGCGGATGATCTCACAGGCCTTTTCAGCACCATTCGCCATAGCCTTGTCAACCTCTGACAATTGCCATTTCTCGCGGTCGGCCTTGGCCAGATCGTTGACGTAACGCTTCATGAGGCTGGAATCATGGATGTTCCTAGCCACCTGATGAAGAATATCCTCCGCAAACTGGTTCATCTCTTCCAACGGCACGACGTCCATGTCCTGATTGAGGAGTTTGTTGCTGTTGTTCCTCATCACATCGAGGGGAATATTGCCCAGAAACGTCTGCTGCACTTTGAGCATTTCAATAGCCTCGTTGGTTGACTTCACAAGGAACTTACCTTTCAGCACGGCCTTTACGCCACGCTCAAACTCCTTCTGTTCATAGAGCGTCGCACGTTTATGATCGCCATGAAAAAAAGCCTTCAGCTTGTTAACAACTTGCAGGATGGTATGCGGCTTCTCCTGCTTACGGGGGCTTTCCTGCCGTCCCCCAGTCTCACTGTTGCCTCCCTGCATCTGACTATCGCCAGAGGGAAGCATGCTGTCGTATTTATTTTTCATTTTCATAAAGAAGTTATCTCTTTCGTCCTCTATTATAATGCTGTCTGATGAAGCCGTTCTTCTTCCACCAATACCATTCCTCGTCCTTCTTTTTCGGCAGGTCGTTATTGCTCTGACCGTCTCCAAGGGACGGCTGCGTTTCTGGCAGGGCAAGATTAGCAACGACGTCAAGCATAGCTTCGGCAGCATCACCCGCACGCTCGGCACTGCATTCAAACTGATCAAGCAGTTCCATTGCAGCACTCTTCAGGCTGTCATCGTTGAATGATGAACCTTCACGCTCTCCTATATCGATAGCGTTTGCTACGATGCCTTCTGGCAGGATGTCCTCCTTGTCAAGCGGGCTAAACTCCGTCCTGAACGGACTCTTCACAAAACGTTTGATAGCATTCAGCGCAAGCCAGATGGCTGTCCGACGGTCTCTCTCGGCCTCCGTGGACTTACGGGGAGCAGGCTCTGTCTGCTTCGCGGGTGTCGGAACCGCTGGTTTCTCAGCGTTCTTCCTCTCTGCCGCCTCCTTAATCCTCAATAGTCGCAGATATGCATCGTCATCATCCGACTGCATCGATCTCATCGGTTTCTGTGGAATCACCTCTTCCTGCCGATTCTGCTGCCAGCGATAGCTCTCCGTCCGCGCCTGTTCCATCTCAGGATGCAGCTTCTGCCAAGTGCCATATAACTTCGAAACCGTCAGGTCGCGCCCATGCCCGAAACCTTTGGCCGAAGCCTTGTACATTACAGTACTTGAGTAGTTGCCGTCGAGGTCGTACAGCCTCTCGCCGATGGAGTAGCCACGGCAAACGCCCCTTGAGTCGTATGTAGGCTCCACTTCGAAGCCGTTCCTGCGCATCCCGGCAAAGTACGCCTCGATATCCCAAGCGTCCATTCCCTTCAGCACGTTCATCGCAGCCGAGTGAATCCGCTCCATCCGCTTGTTCTTCCTCTCCTCGGCCTTCGTCCAGCCGTACTTTTCGGCAATGATGTTCGCAGCCATCTTCGCACGCTCCTTGCATTTGTGCGTGTCCTGCATCTGCCCGTCCATCGTCAGGCGGTTGGCTACAATGTGTACATGCGGCTTGCCCGTATCAAAGTGTACAGTGGCTACATATTGGCTGTTTGCCAATTGTGTGTGCCTGCCGCTTACCTTCACCTTGGGTTTTCCTGTCCGTTTGTCGATGACAGACCTGCCGTCCTTGTCCTTCAACGCCTCCCGCTTATAGTCGGTAGCGTCCAGCACCTGAACGCAGTCCTTGCAGAATCTGTCCCATTGTGCCATCGTCCAGTTCTGGCAGACCTCCTGCGGCGGACACAGTTCGATGCGCCAAAATGGCTCATCTGCCTTGTGCCTGGAGGTTGCCAGTAGGAGTTGCATGTCCATCAGCACAGCCACGGGCGAGTACGGCTTACCCGTCATCGGGTTCAATTCGATGTTGTTGGCGGCGAGGAAGACAGGCTTGTCCTCCTTCCTCGCCTTCTCCTTGTCGAGCACATAGTTGATGGCGTTGGCGGCATGCGCCCCGTCTATCGTATCCATCTTGATGACCATACGCTAACCTCCCATGTTTAACACATTGTCCCTCATCCTGTCAAAGAACTCCAAGGCAGTGATAAGGTGCTCGCGCCACCAATCATACGACCTCCCGTTGATGACGAGTTTCATACGCTGCTCAGCGGAAAGGTGGGCAACCTCCTCAATCATGGCATTGAACATAAACAACACGTCGGCACGCTCCTTCTTCAGGTCACGAAGCAGTTCCACCTCTTCAGGAGAGAACGCTGCACGGGGATGCTTGCCACTCAGGAGCGTCGTACAATACTGAGAAAGATTCTGTCCGCATTTTTCTGCATTCCCGCGAAGTTCATCCAGCAGTCGTTTCGTCACTTTCAGGTGCAGCATCTCTGTGGCAGTCCACTTGCGGATTCGCAGTCCTGTCCGATTCTCACGCAGCACCTTGTCGATCAGGTCCACGCGATGGGCATCCAGCTTGTAACTGCCAAACAACGTGTACCGCTGTCGGCTGATGGGCTGGTCCACCTGGAACATGGTGTCGTCAGCCATCCGTACCCTGAAGTGCATCTGGCACTTGCCGTCGTTCTCATCTACCCACAGGTCGCCGACTGTCACGGGTTCCCATGAGAACTTGGTGTGCCACTTGTCATCCTTCTGTGAAAAGCACCGCTCCTTCGACTTGATGAAGAAGCCCTTCTCAAGTCTTGTTTTCTCTATGAGCTGCGAGCCTTGGAATATCACTGTTACGTTTCTGTCTACTGTCATAAATATACAATTATTAAAGGTGTGAGCCAGCGAACGCCTCCCCAATGAGAGCCAGCGAGCATTGCCAGTTCGGTTCGGCTGCCAAAAGAGCCATAGCGATTTTGGTAGCACGAAACTCCAACTGGCATATCTTAAGGCAAGTTTCGGTTTCTACCGGCATTGTCTGTACGACAAGAGTGTCCCAGACCGTTGGGAACGTTCTGTTTGCCAGGCTGTAATTACAGGATGTCATCGATGTTCCTCTGCTGATTAATGACTGCACCGTGCTTCTGCTCGTAGCGGGCGATACCGTCCTTCAGATACTTCTCCACGACGTCACGAATTGAGAAACCTTCCTTGTGTGCGATGGCCTTCACCTTGTCCACGATCTCTATGCCACAGATGAACGTGAAATGCATCCAGTCTCGCTTGCTGGCGTCGGCCTCTTGGGGCATCTTCTGCTCCTGAGGTCTCGCCTACTGCTTCTGGGATTTCGGCTGTTGGGTGATGCTCTTGACACTGCTTTCGAGATCATTGAAATCACCAAGGGGAAACGTCTGCTCGCTCATATCCGTTACAGTTTAATATGTTCGACAATAGCGTTAAAGGCGTGTTCAACCGCAGCCTTCTGGTACTTGTCAAGTGCTGAAACAGTTGAATAACGCTTGATGACTACACTCTGCTTGATCCTCGGTGTGACCATGCCGATCCTGCCAAGAATTTTTACCGTTTCCTCGCGCTGCTTCATCTCGTCGGCACGGTTCTCGGTCGTGTTGATTCGGTTGGGCAGGAATACAAGTTGGATGTCCTTCACGCGCTTGATGACCTTGATGAAGATACCAGTGGCATCGATGGTGTCGAAGTCGTAGGAGATAGGCACCACGGCGAGGTCTGCTGCCTTGTACAGCAGGTCGAGGTTGGCGGCATTGAGGGTTCCCGGCATGTCGAAGAGAACAACACCGTCGAACTCCATCGCCTCCTTGATGGAGGACTGCAGGCTCTGGCGGTCTGTCGTATCAACAGTACTCACTTCCCATGGGATAACCGCATCCGGGTTGGCAGCCAGTTCCCTCTCCCTGTGACGGGACAAGGATGCCTGAATGTCTGCATCCAGGACCTTCACGGAATAACCATTCTCACACAGATACTGCGCAAAGAGCGCACAACAGGAGGTCTTTCCTACACCTCCCTTAATGTTGGTGAATAATATAATTCTTCTCATAATTTTACTCTGTTTATTAAATACATTGTGTACATTTTTGCCATTATAGACCTTGTGTACTCTGTATATCGCGAATACAGTTTATCCATTATCGCTATTGTAGACTCTTTATACACTGGTTCCGTTGAATACTCTGTATACATTGTCTTCATTGCAGACAACATACACATTGCAGACATTGTAACCGTTGTATATACTGTAGCCAGTGTTAACGCTGTATACACATACACTGTAGCCAGTGCAGCAACCGGATACGTTGTGGACATTGTAGCCATCGTCTTCAGTGCATACAACTGATACACCCTATACATTGTACACTCAGTCATATCAAGCATGTTACCAGTCACGCTTGTTGGGTTTACGACGATGTGACGAAAGGATGGCATCATTCTCTTCCTCGGTGGTCAGGGGTACAGCATTCTTGCGTTTCACCTCCAGCCACTTGTCGAGTTCGTCATTGAACAAGACCCAACGCTTGCCGGGCTTCGATCCTGGCACCTCGCCCTTCTGCAACTTCATGTAGAGGGTGTTAAGAGGCATGCGGAGATAATCTGCCGCTTCCTCCACGTTCATCGTGCGACGCACACGTTCCAACTTCTGCTTGGTTTGGCTTTTCTGAAGGTCAAGCAGTACCACCTTCATGCCGACGACTTCATCCCGAAGCTCGGCAACGACCTGCGGAAGGTCGTTGAATGTCAATTCGACGTTCTTCATATGATACGATGAGACCTTTGTGTCTCGGCTGCAAAGGAACTGCATTATCATTGCGTTATGAAGTTTATGATGCACCATGCATAGATAATAATGGTATAATGTGGATGGCGCTGGTTTTTTATGGTCGCCTCTGGTTATGGATGGTTGTTTATTGCAGTGGGAGGGACGGGTATGCTAATAGTCAGGTTCACTTATAGGCATAGAAAATCGCCGCACAGATCCAGCAAAGAATTTGTACGGCGATGCAGAGTCAGTATTGTAAGATGATCAGACAGCCTGTTTCATTTCCATATTACGGAAGTGGAAAGCTATTGAATGTGGTTCAGGCTTGTCAATCTTGATAAGGTCATCGGGCTTTTCCTCCAGCAGGTTTTGTGACAGGTAGCTGTCCGTACAGGGTGAACCGTCGCGCTTGACACACAGGTCTGGGAACAGGGCCTTCACGAAACGGCCACAAGTCTCGCTCTTATAACCGTTCTCCATGCCCATGCGCTTGGCGATGTTCCATGTCAGATGGCGCACATCACGGCTGGTCACCTTGTCTTTCCACTTGCAGAGCCTGGGCTTGGGCTGATAGGTACTGCTGCTTATCCAACCCTCATATTCAAGCCATACGGCAAGAATGTCCTGTTCGTCCAGCAGAGGGCCGAGCGAGTAGTAGATATACTCCTGCATGATTTCCTTTCGGTCTTGGGCGAACTTCTCCCTTCTTTTCTGCTGTTCTCCTGCGCTGAGATTCATGAGCTCGACTATTTTCTTATTCGTTTCTTCTGACTGAGCCGGAGTTGGGGCAGGGACATCAGGGGATGCTGGATCTAGTCTGGTTGAGGATGCAGATTCCTGACTGGATGAAATAGCAGGTTCATCCGTTCTTGGGTCAGGGACCTGTAGGCTTTCCGCCTGTTCCTCATGGACTGGCTGCGTTATGCTTACATTGTCAGGAACTGGCGGGGCAGAATCTGCTTGCGCATCTATCAGTTGTGCAGGAGCGGCCTGCACAATATCGGCCTGGTCCAGAACAGGAGCGTCTTTCTTCTTGCCAAAGAGACAACTGCTGAACTCTGACAAGACGAAGAAATAGACCATAATCATAAGTTCGAGCAGGATGAACGACAAGGCAAGAAGTACGCCGTATGGAATAAGCGTGCTTCTTGCGTAGAGATACGACGCAGCCATGAATGACACGACCAAGGCCACGGCACTGATGGCTGCGAAGAATGCCGCAGGCAGAACGGTCGAAGTTGAAATGCTAACTTTTCTGTACATATTACTGGATTTTAATTGATGTCCTGAAATTTGCGGGCAAAGGTAATCAAAAACAACAAATAACCATGCCTTTGAAAATTATTCTTCAAAATTTAACACAAACGAGACGATTTTTCACTCATCCGACAGCCATTTTTGCGGTTTTCGCCGATTTTAGGGTGATTTTGTCAACGGACTCGCGCTTGCTGGAGTCGGCCATGGCGGCGTAAATCTGGGTCGTGGCGACGTTCTTGTGGCCGAGGATATGCTGGACAGTATAGACGCTGGTGCCAGCCTCAACCTGTAGCGAACCGAAGGTATGTCTGGAGCAATGGTAGCTCAGATGCTTGGTGATGCCAGCCTCCTTCATCCAGTTCTTCAAAGGGGCCTGAGTGAGGCTGTCATTGAAGCCGACAAAGACCTTGTCTGTCGGTTTGCGGTTCTCATCGCCATCATTAAAGCCTATCAGTTCCAGAGCCTCGTTACTGATGGGATTGTTTACCAGTTCCTTCGTCTTCTGCATACGGAGGGTGATGTACATAGAACCATCGCCATACGGTTGGATCTTATCCCAAGTCAACTGCTTGATGTCGCTCTTGCGTAGTCCTGTGAGGCAAGAGAAGAGAAAGGCCTTCTTCAGCACAGGCGAAGAACAGGGTGTGTTGGCCAGATTGACGAGTTCTTGCCTTGATAGGTGCTCTTTCTCCGTGGGGATGGTGTCAATGCGCTCCAAGAAGCCGTTGGGATTCTCCTGAATCTTATGCTCGCGGTAGGCGGTGTGGAGTACGGCGCGGAAGGTTGACCAATAGCCTGCGATGCTATTGATGTGCAGGGTGTACTCTGTGTGTTTGAGCTGGTGGGCGGTCATCAGGTACTCCTTGAACTTGTTGCAGAGATCGACATTGATCTCGTCGAAGCGGCACTTGCCGTTGCAGAACTTCTCGAAGTGGAGATAGACATTCTCCCACTTCGTGTTCTTCTTGTAGGCCTTGTCCTTGAAGTAGTCGAGGAAGCTGCCCTTCATCTTCTCCTTGTCGAAGAAATCATAGCGCTCGTTGACGATGCTCTCGTAGCGACGGCAGCGCAGGGCCTCGGCCTTCTCGCGCATACGGTCGTTGTAGTCCTTCTCACGCTGCGACTTCGGCTTGGCATAGATGTAGATGCCAAGGCTTTCGTGGCGCATAACCTTCATAGTGCTCTCATCCCTGTAGCCAGGGTAGTAGTCCAAGTAAAAGGACAACTGCTCTCCGCCTTTTATCTTCCGTGTGCGGAGGGTCACGGTTTTACAAATGTTACTCATATACATTATTATATTTTAGTGAATATTCATCGGTGAAGCGTTTCTTCACATCGCAAAATTACCTCATTATTCCCCGATTATCAACCTTATTACGCATAATGCTTCAATAATGTCGATATAATGCTAGTTGGTGAGGACTTTGCCCATGAAAACACTGATTCGGATTACTCATAATCGGTAGTTTTACTTGATTGTTCACACAAGGGAGTAGCTGCCATATTGGACCAGTCTCTCTGCCATTATCCTGTCGAAGTCCGTCTTCGGAATCAGGTTCTTCACACCGACTTTGACAGTTGCGATGCTATTCTTTTTGGTGATGATGCCGACATTGGCAGTACTAATCCCGTACTTCTCGGCGGCTTCTCTGGCTGTGTAGTAGCTGTCATCCTTCACGAGGTCTGTGCGTCTCAACTGTTCAAAATGATCTTTGGAGTAATAGGTCTGGCCATACTCACGCTTTGTAGGAATATGATGGCGATAAGCGTTGGAGCGGACAGACGCAGCACTCATGCCATATAGTTCCTGAGTCTCCTTCATCGTCAGCCACTCACTGACGGCCTTCACATCAGCCGACTTGCCAAACAATGCGTCCATGTGCTTGCGGCTGTAGTAGTTCATCCCAGCAATCCTACATACTGGTACTTGGTTCCGTTTGGCGGAAGTATAGAGCCACGATTTCTTGACCTTGTATATTCTCATGACCTCCTCGCCGGAAATGTAATCAAGCACCTCCGACTCCTGGACATTACTCTCCACTTTCATGGCATTTGCTTTACTCTTCTTTATCGTCGGAACAGCAGACTTCTTCGGTCTGTTCGTAGGCAACACTCTGTGATACGGATTCCCTGCCAGCATCTTCTCTATATCAACTTTCCGTATAAACGCCATCCTGCTGCTGATTCTCGATGCGGCCAGTTTCCCTTCGTTCACCAGCTTATACACATATTGCCGAGAACACCCCATAAGTATTGCCGCTTTGGCAAACGTTAGGTACTCCTGACATTGCAGGTCAATCACTGGCTCCACGGCATTCATAAAATCCAGCTGCCGCTTCTTTCTGGCTTCCTTCGCTTTCGTCTGACACTCCTCGCAGCAATATTTCTGCATTCCGTTCC